>WBZL01001620.1_pt2 | contig 18546 bp, 17 predicted proteins | sample 5204291 | NCBI WGS metagenome assembly WBZL01 (sample SAMN12344345, study PRJNA552823) | activated sludge metagenome | biome: Activated sludge suspended growth; feature: Nitrification reactor; material: Wastewater; isolation source: activated sludge from nitrification reactor of wastewater...
GATTCTCTCCATACGCCTGAGCAGTTACGAAATAGATATACCTTGCTTATCCCTTTGAACAAGAGTAATATTGATATATGCGTATGTTTCCGGGGGTAAGTCATTTACAGGAAATTGCCCAAAAAGGAAAATATGATGATTTCAGACCTCACGCTCCAACATGAAATACAGGAGCATCGCTCCAATACCAGCCCTGGTTTACTGTCCAAAGAAGAAAAAGACCGCTTAATCGAACGTACTTTTGTGGGACTTTATCGGTGGTACGTCTCTCGCTCGCAAAAAACCCGCAATTGGAACCCCAACACCGACTTCGACTGGCGTAGTTTTCGCACCGACCACTCCGCACAACTCAACCACATCATTGAAGGCTTCTTTGCCGTCGAACAATTCGTCCCCGATTACGTTTTGCAACTCCTGCGAGTCATTCGGAAAAGTTTTGGCCGCTCGCAGTTCCACATTCGTTGGGGGGCCGAAGAAGAAAAACACTCCGATCTATGGGAAAACTCCCTCCTCTTTTCCCGTTTCCGCACCCCCCAATGGATCGAGAATTACAAAAACCTCCTCCGTGAAAATCAATGGGAACTCCCGTGGGAAAATCCCCTCCACATGATCTTTTACACGGTCATCCAGGAACGCGCCACCCAGGTGAACTACCTCAACACCGGCCTCATCGCCCAGGGAAAAAGCGAACACCCCGAATTCGCAGAGGATACCGATCCCGTTCTCGCCCGTGTCGCCCAAACCATCGCCGTGGACGAAGCCGCCCATTACAACTTCTTTCTCGAAGGGGCGCGGTTATACCTCTACTACTACCCCGCCCAGGCCATCGAAGCCCTGCACGAGGTGATCAAATTCTTCGCCATGCCCGCCGGGAATCTGATCCCCAACTATGATCAGTTCGCCGAAATCGTCGCCAAAGCCAACATCTACGGCCCCCGCGAACACCTCCGCGATGTTCTGGACGTGGCGCTGAAACAACTCGGCACCAAAGGCCGCGCCGCCCTCCGCAAAGGCATCCACCTCGTCCGGTAAGTCCCCACGATGGAAGGCCCCCTGCGCGAAACAGCGATCTTTGACGTGCTGGACTACGAAGGCGTCAAAGAGAAAGTACAAAGCGTGTTCAACCGCATCAACGAATACGAAGCGCAAATCGGCTTCAACCTCATTTCCCCTGTGCAATTTGCCGTCAACAACCCCGCCGAAGGATAAATTACAGCCAATAAAAAAGGCCCGCAGACGTATTCCGTCTGCGGGCCTTTTTTTATTATTGAACACGCTCCTTCCACAACAACCCCGCACTCGCCCCCAACATCACCAACATCCACACCACCAACGGTAACGAACTTCCTCCCACGATCTTCAACGCATTTGTCACGGGGAACAAGAAAAAGATCGTCGCCACAGTCTTCGCCCCCCCACTCTTTGGGAGGGCGATCACCAACCCTATCGCAAAAAACACCACGGACAGCGTCCCGGTCGCATACTTCACTTGCTCAAACAACCCCAACAGGGGGATTTCCCACCCCGGCAGGGGGACGCCCCCTTGCACCGCACGGACAATATCCACCGTCACGGAATTTTCCAGCACATCCAACAGCGCAAGCAGAATCGCAAAGCTCAACCCTGCCACGCCAAACCACCGCGCCTTTTCCCACATCAACGCCGTCGCCCCGATGAACGCCCCCGTGTAAGCGATCAGAAACAGGTTATCCAACGCCATCGCACGCAACACTACCTCCGCCACCGGGCCGATGGTCGCCGCATACTGCTCCGGCGTCCCCGGCTGGCCGAGAAGCGCCATCGCTTCCAACGCTCCCCCTCCGATCCCCATCATCCCCACCAACAGCACTGCCGCCACACCCGCACAAACCGCCCCCGCCCGAATGATGGAAGTCTGGGTATTCATAAAACTCCTTGAGGAAAACTCATCACGTTTTCGCAATCGTTGTCCAGGTTCGTTCTCGTACTGCGTATAGCGTATTCCGTATTCCGTATTTTGACCTTACGCAATATGAAATACGGAATATGCTATACGTGACCCGCTCCGAAAACCGTGTCATTTAAAGGTTTTTTGCAAATACTCTGCCGTCTGCCGCACCAGGACATCCTCGCCTGCCAGGGCCTCCACCATTAGCCCTGCGGCGACGGGGGACATCAGATGCACCGCGTTTGACAGGTAATGTGCTCGGACATCGCTGTCCTGTTCGCGGCGGAAGGCTTCGCGGAGGAGCTGTTCCGCGCGGGGGTGGCGTAACCACGCGAGGGGCAGGGACGCATTGATCCGGGTCTCGGGCAATGCGTCGGTGAGGGCGACCTCGAACGCGGTCAGCAGGTGGTCCACGGTGGGGGTTTGTGCCACGTTCATCCCCAGGTAATTGGTCGCGTGGAAAAACCCGCGCAAGATCGCCTGCCGCGCCCGTCCGGAGGTGGTCAAAATTTTCTGTGCCAGGTCTTCAAAACATCTTTCCTCGGCCAATTCCACCCAACTGAGGGTGGCGGCATATTTCACTTCCAGATCGGGGTCATCTACCGCTTGTTGGACGGCGGGAAGTGCTGTGGGCGCGGCGGTCGCGCCGAGGACTTCCAATGCTTGGACGCGGATTTCGGGATTCTCCGCCTGCAAGGCCATTTCCAGCACGGGCACCGCGCCCGCGTCCGGGTGGGTGGATAGCCCCCAAACCGCAGAGAGCCGCGCGGGGTCACGGCCTGTCTGTAAAATTTCCATCACTAACTGATACGCTTCGGGTTGGCGCATTTTGCATAGGGCAAATACGGCGGCCTCCCGCACGCGAGGGTCGTCATCGGTCAGGGCGTGGCGGAGCAGGGGTTCGGCGGTGAACCAGGACGTGCGGCCCAAATGCCAGATGACGCTGGCGCGTTGGGGCGGGGTGCCGTGCGCCAATACGTCTTCCATGATCAGACGGGCCTCGCGGTCCCCGCGCTCGATCAGGGTTTTGGCCGCGTCGAAGCGCACCAGGGCATCTTCGGAGAGCAGGCCTGCCCCCAACGTGTCTGCGGACAGGTGACCCTGTGGGAGAAATCCGGCCATTTTCCCCAGCAGGCGTTTGAGGACCCCTGCCCCGGTCTTTTTCTCGTAGATCAATGTGGGGGTGGCGTCGTCCGCGGGGGTCTCGTCCAACCCCGCGCGAGGGGGGGCGGTCAGGTGGATGACCGGAGAATCTTGGAGGAGGCGGGTATTTGTTTGGACATCCGTAATCGTCAGACGAAGCTGGCGGGCGGCATCCACCCGGAAAGCGGCTTGCAGGCGTTCCTTGCCGGGATCACCGGGCGGGGTGAGGGGGAACCGGAGAGGGGTGGAGGCGTTCAGCGGGACGACGGTGTCCACATTGATTTGCCCGAGGATGAGTTCGAGGTGTGTTTGCCGAGGATGCTGAACGCCCAGGCTGACCGTGACCGGTTTGGTCGGGTAGGGGGTGCCGAGCGGAATCACCTCGTCGAAGCGGTACGTTTCCCCGTCGAACACGCGCAAACCGTATCCGTGCCCCAAGCGATCCTCCAGCCCAAACCCCGCGGAAATTTGTAAAGCCCCCTCGACGATGGCGGTGAAGGGTTTGTCCACTCGGATGGTGGTGTTGTCCACGCTCCAGGTCAGGGAGGGCCACTCCGGCATGTCGAAGATTTTTTTGTGCCGCTCGGTGATGGCGCGGAAGTAAGCGTCCAACGTTTGCTGGACGGACGGAATGAGTGCGGTGCCGCCGACGAGCAGGACGTGGTGAATGTCTTCGCGGTACACGCCTTTTTGGTGGGCGAGGCCCATCACTTTTTCGAGCGCCTGCCGGAGGGCGGTGAAAAAGCCGTGGTCGGTCATGAGCTTTTCGAGATCGGCGCGGGTGAAGGTGAGGGTGGGGGCGGGGCCGTTTTCGGGTTGGAAAGTGAGGAGGGCGGTATCCTGTGTGGAGAGGGCGATTTTGGCCTGTTCGCACGCGGAGAGCAGGGCGGCGTATCCGTGGCCGAGGGTGGATGGATCCATTCCTGTCCGGTGCAGGGTTTCCGCTAACAGCCATTGATCGATGTCGCTCCCGCCCAAGTTGATCCCGGCTTTGGCGAGGACGGTGGCTTTGTGTTGGGTGGGACCCTCGCTGGAAAACAACACTTTTCCGGTCTGGGCGCGGCTGTCCGGCAGACGGACCAACGACAGGTCCAGGGTGCCCCCGCCAAAGTCGATGACGAGGACGAGGGTGCCGGGTTCGGTGATGGCATAGCCCAGCGCGGCGGCGGTGGATTCATCCACAATGCGAATGCGATCCGCGGGCAGGCCCTGGACGGCGCTCCCCAACCAGGAGGTGTAACTATCAAAGGAGGCCACGGGGACGGTAATGACCAGTTGCGCTATCTCATCCGGGGCAAAGGGGAGGGCGCGCAAGAGGTGTTGTAAAAAATGTTGTCCGGCTTGTTTGTTGGTCCACGGCACGCCGTCAATGAGGCGGGCATCAAAGAGCGAGTCGCCTCCAATCGTACGTTTAAAGTTTGCGAACAGGCGGTTGCCAGGTGCGTAGTCCAAGCCTTGCGCGCGCACGGCTTGTCCAATGAGGATCTCTCCATTTTGACCATTCTGTACGTAGAGCAAAGTGGGAATGAGAAAATCGCCTGAACTGGTTTTTTGACTCAGCCCAGGAATTTCGATGGTTTTGCCACGGGTTGTGTTCTCCGCGAAGGTGGCGACGGCGCTGTTGGTGGTACCAAAATCGATGGCGAGGAGGTGTGTAAGCATGAGAAAATTATACGACCTGAGGTGGATAAAAAGTGTGCCAACAGGGTGACAGTCTCCTTGGAAGTGTGGCCGACTGCCAGGTGGCAATTCTCATTTTGGACGAACGGCGTTCCTTGATGTGCGTCTTTTGGCTTCAGGGAGGTCGTTTTAAGGAACGCCGTTCGTTGGCTTGTGTCCATATCGAAAATTGCTAGTTGCCAGGTGAAAGAATTGAAAGGTGTGGGAAACTGGCGTTATAATCGAGTAAATCTCATTTAGGAGTGCAGATTATGCCCATTGCTGTTCATATGGCCCCCGATATTCATATCCTTTACACAATGGTCTATGGCCCTTGTCTGCTGAGTGAGCTATTTCAGGTGGCGCGAGCACCGGAACACGACCCGGACAATCGCCCCCGTATGAAGTTGATTATTGATTGCCGGAGAGGGGACCTGGATATTGATACCGAAGGGGTGCAAGGTGGGCTTTCGTTTGTTCGGGACCTGGAAAAAACCGGCTTTGAAATGGAACCTACCGCAATCCTGACCGGCAACGACCTGGTTGCCATGTTTTTCGATGGCTTTGGTTTTGCATTAAATGACACGACAGAAATTCGGAAGGTGTTCAGTTCGTTAGAAGAAGCGATTGCGTGGCTGGGTGTGTCCCAACATGCCCAGGCGATCTGTAAAATCCAAGATAATTTATTGGCGCAATTACGCGCGGAGACGTTTTCGTTCTATCAGGCAGGCGCGCCTGGGCGATGATGGGGGCAATTTTCTCCTCGCTGTCTACCTTTTCTCCATAACAACCGCTTGCTTGCGGTAAAATCAAGTTCTTCCCCAGTGTCGAAACTTGAATAGCAACTCCTCAGGCCTCGAGAGAAGATTCCCCGAAGAAAGGGCGAGGATATACATTCCCCCCACCCTTTTTCGGGAGACCATCCATCCTGGCTGAGGAGTTACTTGAATGTCTTATTAAACAAGGAGACCCTCATGAGTGTTGAACACGACCTCCACACCGAACAAGTCGCCCATCTGGACCTGTCCGAATACACGCTCGTGGAGAGCGGCTCGTCCGTGCGCGAGACCGTTGCCAAAATGCGTGCCGAACGCCACAACTGCGCCTTCATCACCAAAAGCGGCACCCTGACCGGCATCTTTACCGACCGGGATGTCCTCCGCCGCGTGGTGGATCGCCCCGATCTGTGGGATCACCCCATCGAAGAAGTGATGACCCACCGCCCGAAATTCATCAACGCCGACCAACCCACCGGGGACGCTTTGCGAATCATGCATGACCTGCATTTCCGCAATACCCCCGTCATCGAAGAAGATGGCACAGTCGCCGGAAACCTCACCCACTTCTCCATCATCCGCTACCTCGCCGACCACTACCCCGAAGCCGTTTACAACCTGCCTCCCACCCCCGATCAGTACGCGGAAGAGCGCGAGGGCGGCTAGCAGACTGAACGTAGAGCGTAGAACGTAGAACGCTCTACGCTCTACGTTTCCCCAGGAGTTCTCCATGTCCGACAATCCTAATGACTTTATCGACCTTGACTCCATCGTCATTCGCTTTGCAGGCGATTCCGGCGATGGGATGCAACTGACCGGTACGCAATTCACCGATACCGCCGCGATTTATGGCAACGATGTTAGTACCCTCCCCGATTTCCCGGCAGAAATCCGTGCCCCCGCGGGGACGCTGGCCGGCGTCAGCGGATACCAGGTTCAACTCGCCGCGGAAGATGTCCGCACCCCGGGCGACGCGCCGAACGTCCTCGTCGCGATGAACCCCGCCGCCCTCGCCGCCAATCTGGTGGACCTGGAACCGGGCGGGATCATCATCGCCAACACCGACGCCTTCACCCAAAAGAATCTGCAAAAAGCCCATTACGAAGCCAACCCACTCGAAGATGGTTCGCTCAAGGGCTATCAGGTTCACAAAATCCCCATCACCACCCTCAACCAAAACGCCCTCAAAGACATCGAAGGCCTCTCCGCCAAAGAGATTGACCGCTCGAAAAACTTCTTCGCTCTCGGGCTAGCGTTCTGGATTTTCGACCGTTCATTGGAACCGACGATCGACTGGATCAACAAAAAGTTCACCAAACTCCCCGTCATCGCCCAGGCGAACAAAGCCGCGCTCAAAGCGGGATACTACGTTGGGGAAAATACCGAAGCCTTCCAAACCCGCTACCGCATCCGCCCGGCGAAACTGCCCGCAGGCACTTACCGCAAAATCACCGGCAACGAGGCCGCCGCGTATGGGTTTGTCACCGCCGCGCACAAAGCGGGAAAAACGCTTTTTTACGGCGCGTACCCCATCACCCCGGCGAGTGACATTCTGCACAACCTCGCCCCGCTCAAACATTTTGATGTCCGCACCTTTCAGGCCGAAGATGAAATCGCCGCGATGGGCGTGGTCATCGGTGCGGCGTTCGGGGGGGCGTTGGCGGTCGCGGGCACGAGTGGGCCGGGGGTTGCACTCAAAAGCGAAGCGATCAACCTGGCGTTGATGCTCGAACTCCCGATGGTGATCGCCAACGTGCAACGCGGGGGACCGAGCACCGGTCTGCCCACCAAAACCGAACAATCCGATCTGCTTCAGGCGATGTACGGGCGCAACGGCGAAAGCCCGCTCCCCATCGTCGCCCCGCAATCCCCCGCCGATTGTTTCGATATGGCGGTTGAAGCATTCCGCCTCGCCCTCCACGCGATGTGCCCGGTCTTTTATCTGTCCGATGGCTTCCTCGCCAATAGCGCCGAACCCTGGCGGATTCCTGATCCCAACGACATCCCCCCCATTCACATCATCCACCCCACCGACCCGGAAGGGTTCGCCGCGTACCGACGCGATCCAGACTCCCTCGCGCGGAACTGGGCCATCCCCGGCACGCCCGGGTTGGAACACCGCATCGGGGGGTTGGAAAAACGCGATGTGACGGGCAACGTCTCGTATTCCCCCACCGATCATGAACACATGACCTGGGTGCGGGCGGAGAAAGTAGCCCGGCTCGCGAACATCATCCCGAAACAGGATGTGTACGGTGACCGAGAAGGAAAACTGTTGGTGATCGGATGGGGGAGTACGTTCGGGGCGATCCGTACCGCGGTCGAACAGGCCCGCAAGGGTGGTCGTTCGGTTTCCCACGCCCATATCCGGTACATCAACCCGTTCCCTTCCAACCTCGGCAAAATTCTCGGTAAATTCGACCGGATTCTCGTCCCCGAAATGAACATGGGCCAACTCTCCATCCTCCTGCGAGGCAAATACGACGCCAATATCATTCCCTACGGCAAAGTTCAGGGGCGCCCGTTTAAGGTGAGTGAGATTCGGGCGAAGATTGAGGAGTTTACTGGAAAGTAGTGATCAGTATTCAGTAACCAGTGTTCAGTAACCAGTAAAAAACTGACCACTGACCACTGACCACTGACTACTGACTACTGAATACTGAATACTGAAATACTGGCAATCAAGAGCGATAGGAATAACTTATGACCACTCTCGTAAAAGAACTCAAAAAAATCACCCGCCAGGAGTTTGTCTCTGACCAGGAAGTGCGTTGGTGCCCTGGCTGTGGGGATTATGCCATTCTCGCGCAGATGCAAAAAGTTTTGCCCGATATTGGGGTCCCCAAAGAAAATATCGTGTTTATTTCCGGGATTGGCTGTTCCAGCCGATTTCCGTATTACATGAACACGTATGGCATCCACAGTATTCATGGACGCGCCCCCACGTTGGCGTCCGGGTTGAAAGCGGTCAACCCCGACCTGAGCGTGTGGGTGATCACCGGCGACGGGGACGCGCTGTCGATTGGGGGAAATCACCTGATTCATACCATTCGCCGCAACACCGATATCAAGATCATTTTGTTCAACAACCGCATTTACGGCCTGACGAAGGGGCAGTATTCGCCCACCTCCCAGCCTGGGACGCGGACGAAATCCTCGCCGCAGGGCAGTTTTGAACAACCGCTCAATCCGATTTCGCTCGCGCTGGCGTCCGAGGCGACGTTTGTGGCGCGGTCGGTGGATGTACACGGCAAACATTTGCAGGATGTGTTTATGGCCGCGGCGGCGCACAAAGGCACGGCGTTTGTCGAAGTGCTCCAAAACTGTCTGATCTTCAACGATGGGGCGTGGAACCACGTGACGGATCGGGCGATCAAAGACGATAACATGATCTCGCTCGAACACGGCAAACCGCTCATCTTCGGGAAGAATCTGGACAAAGGCATCCGTATGAACGGGATGAAGCCGGAAGTCGTGCAGTTGGCCGATGGATTTCGTGAGGATGATCTGTTGGTGCATGACGCGCACGCGGAAAGTCCATATCTGGCCTTCCTGCTGAGCCGCCTGGAACCGCCGAACTTCCCTACCCCGATGGGCGTTTTCCGCAGTGTCCAAAAGATGACGTACTCCGACGGATTGATCGGGCAGGTGACGACCGCACAGGCCAAACAGGGCAAAGGCGATTTGCGAAAACTCTTTTTCAACGCCGAAACCTGGACAGTGGAAGAGGACTCGCAAGTGATAGAGTCCACCACGCAGGGCACTGGGATCACCGGGTTGGATGAAGAATACATGGATGAGCTTGACGCGCGGAATGCTGGGCCGTCCGATGTGGTGCACACGCTGGACACAGTCCCCCTCTCCGCCGTAGGCCCTGCCGCCCCGATCACCGTGCAAGACAAGACCTCGTTAACGAACGTGATCGCGACCATGCGCGCGAACAATATCGGCTCCATCATTGTGGTGGATGACGCGGGCAAGTTAGTTGGGCTGTTCACCGAACGCGACGTGCTCAACCGCGTCGCCTGTCAGGTGGAGGACTTGTCCGCGGTGACCATTGCCGCCTACATGACCGCCCAACCGACCGTACTCAAGCCGGAGACCACGATTGCCCACGCGCTCCATTTAATGGCCTTGTATGGCTTCCGTCATTTGCCACTGGTGGACGCGGAAAATCGCCCGGTTGGTGTCGTTTCTTTCCGGGATGTGGTAGCATATATCGAAAGGTGGTTTGCCCATTAAGTTCTCTTGAGTTCAGGAATTTCAGTTCCTCAGAATTCCAGGGCCCAGCAAACCCTAAAAATTTAATCATAAGGATCCTCACATGAACAACAACCATGCCCACCCCTCCCAGGTTGCCAAAGACCTGGTTGTCAGCTTAGCCTACAAATTAAAAGTCGCCGGCGAAATCGTGGATGAAGCCGATCAGTCCGATCCCTTACTCTACCTGCACGGACATAAAAATATTGTCCCTGGTCTGGAAAGTGCCCTGGCGGGAATGAAGGTCGGAGAAAGCAAATCCGTGGTGATCAAACCCAAAGATGGGTATGGTGACTACAACGAAGACGACGTGGAAATCGTCCCCCGCAGTGAATTCCCCGAAGAGATTCCGCTCGAAGTCGGGGTGGAAATCCTGATCGAGGATGAAGAAGGCGACGAAGTCAGCGCCACGATCATTGAAGTGACGAAAGACAAAGTCAAACTCGATTTTAACCACCCCCTGGCCGGGAAAGAACTGAATTTTGATGTCACCGTGCTCGATCTCCGCGCCGCCACCGAAGAAGAACTCGAACACGGCCATGCCCACTACGAAGATGACGACGAGTTTGAGGATGAAGACGAAGATTGGGATGATGACGAAGAAGATGGCGACGAATGGGAGGAATACTTCGGGGAAGAGGACGAAGAAGAGGAAGAAGACGAAGATTAAGTAAGAGAAAGCGGAGTGTTTGAACACTCCGCTTTTTTGTTTAAGCGTAAGGGTATTGCTTTGAGGTGGGTTTACGGTCTTCTGTAAGCCGGGTAAAATGCTGTAGCTTGCGAATAGCGTGGAAATGCATTGATCTATTGATCTAGCATCAAGTTTCAGACAAACAAAAAAACCAAATAGAGAGCAAACGATATGATCAAAGTGCTTATTGTCGATGACCATCCTTTTACCTTGATGGGAGCAGAAGATTATTTAAAGGACTACCAGGAAATTGAAGTAGCTGGAACTGCTACGCGTGGAGATGAAGCCCTCGAAAAAATCGCATCCTTGCAACCAGATGTCATCGTCTTAGATTACAACTTGCCCGGCAAAAAGGGCTCAAAAGTGGCGGCAGAGATTAAAGCCCAAGGCTGGCCTGTCCGTGTGTTGGCTTTCAGTGCCTACAACGAACTGGACATCGTGCAAGAAATGCTCAACGCGGGCGCATTGGGGTATTTGTTGAAAACAGATATGGTGCAAGAACTGGCCTTTGCCATTCGCAGTGTCGCACAGGGGAAAAAGTGGTTTAGCCAGGAGATTTGGGAATTGCTGGCCCAGGGCGGAATGGCGCAACTCCAAAACGGGCAAGAAGAAGAAGAAGAAGAAGAAGAAGAAGAAGGGCCGTTAACCGTGCGACAACTCGAAATCTTACAACGGGTGGCGCTGGGACGCACCGATGCACAGATTGCGGTGGAGTTGCAGGTGACGGTGAAGGCGGTCAACAAGCACCTTGGGCGGATTTTAGGGCGGCTAAACGCGCCGAACCGGACAAATGCCGTCTATAAGGCGACGAAAAAGGGGTGGATCTAAAGGGGAAGGGGGTAAAAATACTACAGGGGGTGAGGTAGAAATACCACTTGTAGGGTTTGATGGAGGAGGGTAAAGTTAGGGACGTTGCCCGTTGAGGTGACAAACCTGATTTCCTCAAAGGAGAAATATATGCTTGATCACATCGTAAAGAATGCCCCCCAAATTCAAATTGGGAAAATGGTCGATCGTTTTTTCCACTACACTCCACAAACTTAATACGAACCAAAGGATGGATTTACAAATGTTCGCTCAAATCTCAGCTATGCATAGCTACACACGCATTTTTATTTGGACGATCGCCTTTGCCATTGGCTTATTATCCCCTTTACCCAGGCAGTCTGAAACATTAGGAGACAATTTGTGTTACGGCTTAGGCAACGGACAATTGCCTTCCTGCCAAGGCCTCAATCCCTCCACCATGAAATGTGATGGGGCCAATTGGGGTAATTACTATCTAAACGGAGGTGCCAAACTGTGGAGACGGACTTCATCAGAGTGTAATGCGAAATGGACAAATATTATAAATAACTCTGGTGCGACACGGTATACAGCAGGATGTACAAAGTACGGAGGCATGTACTATGACCAATATCAATGTGTTGAGTCGGGAGGTTGGCCGCCTAATTCCCAACCTATTCCTAATAGTTATCAAGTGTTTACCCCTATGGTAGGATTAACCGCTACCCCAACTCTTTCATGTGGAACCACTTCTACAAGTATCATTTCCTTGCCTTATGGAGGCAGTCCGCCTCTGTATCTTGGCTGTGCCGGGGCGTGGTAATCAAGACCTGATAGGAGTCAAAAATAATGAAAACACAAACTTCTTCATCTCAAAAACCCAACCTCTTCTTCACCCTTGCCATTGGCCTGGCGGTGCTCCTATTCGGCATCGTGATTAAATCTGCTTTGGCAGATACAAGCACCCCCGTATCGGAACAAGTTGCCCAAGCAGAAAGCGCAACAACCTCTGCATTACCAGTCCCCGTTGAGGCAGTTCCCCTCGCCCAGTCTGACCAGGCCAGCCTGACAGAGGCGCAATCCTCATCCGCTCAGTCAGAATCTATTGAAAACCCTGCTACCCAGGTTAAATCACAGGTTGCCAACGGAATTGAATTTACCCTTTCCAATTATTCCCGAGTCGCCAATCACTTCTTTGTAGATGTCTGTTACGATCTTCCCGGCCCAGGCGTTTGGGACATCAACGGGGCGACCCTCCTTTATGGCCCCTTAAGAACGTCCAGCCTTGAGTTCCGGGAAATATCCCTTCAGGTTGCCCCAGAAGCCGGGCAAATCGGACGCCGCTGTGCCAACCTGGACTTTAATCAGATAACCACCTCGGAAACTTCAAAAACCTTTACCCTCATCATTGAATGGCTTGGATTGACCGAGCCCCCTGATGGGGAAGAGTGTAAAGAATATCTAGCCCGAGGCGAGGCGGCATTGGCGCAACACGGAATCACACTTCAATGTGACTCCGGGCCAGGCTATTTTGGTATGGCAATTGCCAACAAACCGGACCAAATGACCCAGGCAGAAGCTGAACATCTCCTTGCAAAAATTGTTTATGGCCGAATCGATGGCCCCTGGACGTTCAATGGGACGGTAGAGAAATAACTGACTCCTTTCCAGATAGGCTCTAGAACCTCATCGTTCCCGCCTGAAAACAAAAAATGGCGGATTGGTTTTGACCAGTCCGCCATTTTTTGTTTTGGAGATCACAGACCCTTAACCATCCGTTCACGTGCCGAACCTGCCCGTTAACATCCCAATAACCCCGGTCTGATACCATAAAAAGAAACCTATCAGATCCATATGAATACTACCCACCACCTCACCGAAATTTTCCAAACCGCCCCGCTCATCCCCTTCAACAACCACTCCCGCCTCATCTTCTTCAGCGATACCCACCGGGGCGATAGCTCTTGGGCGGACGACTTTGTTCCCAACGAAATTCTGTTTCACCACGCCCTGCAACACTACTACGCCCAGGGTTACACCTACGTCGAAGTCGGCGATGGGGACGAACTCCTTAAAAACCGTCACTTCGCCGACATCCGCGAAGCCCATCACAGCATCTTCAACTTGCTGAAAGGCTTTCACCAGGAAGGGCGGCTTCACCTGATCTTCGGCAACCATGACATCGCCCGCGCCGACCCCGGCGTCGTCGCCCGCGACCTTCACTGGACCACCGATGACGCCACCGGCCAGCGTCTCCCCTTTCTCCCCGGTATCGAAGTCCACGAAGGACTGGTCTTTCGCCATGCAGAAACCGGCGGCGAATTTTTTGTCCTGCACGGGCATCAAGCGGACTTTTGGGAAATCTACCTCAAAAACTTCGTGCAATTTCTCATCCGCCGGTTGTGGCGTCCCTTCCAACTCCTCGGCATCCACGACCCCACCAGCGCCTCCCAAAACATCCAAAAGCGCGGCAAAATCGAAGAAGTCCTGACCCGCTGGGTGACGGATCAACACCTCCCCCTCATCTGCGGGCACACCCATCGCGCGGTTTACCCCGTCAACGGCAATCCGCCTTACTTCAACACCGGCGGATGCACCAACCCGCGCTGGATCACCGGCCTGGAAATTGACCGGGGGCTGATCATGCTCGTGCGCTGGCGCATCCAACCCACCTCGGACGGGGTTCTGCGGGTCCAACGTGATATCCTCGCCGGGCCGCGTCCCGTCACCGATTTTTGCACGCGCCGCCCATCTCCGGTAAAATACCCCGTACCCGGCTCATCCCCAAAAATCCCTGGAAAAATCAACGAATGGGGCGTCGCGCCTTATTCCGCGCTCCTTTCGGAGTTACCCCCCTCTGGGTGAGCCATTCCCGGAGAACTTCATGAAAATCGGCCTCGTCTTTCCCCAAACAGAATTCCGCTCCCCCGACCCCCTCGCCCTGCGCGATTACGCCCAAACCGTCGAAGGCTTGGGCTTTACCCACCTCCTCGCCTACGATCATGTTCTGGGGGCGAATCCCGTCCGGCCAGGGGGGTGGAATGGCCCGTACACCCATACCGACCCGTTCATCGAACCGTTCCTACTCTTCACCTACCTCGCCGCGGTCACCACGCGGCTGGAATTTGCCACCGGCGTGATCATCCTCCCCCAACGCCAGACCGCCCTCGTCGCCAAACAAGCCGCGACGCTGGATGTCCTCTGCCAGGGTCGCCTGCGCCTCGGCGTCGGCCTGGGCTGGAACGAAGTCGAATACACCGCCCTCAACGAAAACTTCCACAACCGGGGCAAACGTTTTGAAGAACAAATCGAAGTCCTGCGCCTGTTGTGGACGCAAGAACTCGTCACCTACGAAGGCCGCTGGCATCACATCCCGGACGCGGGCCTGAACCCCATGCCCCTCCAACGCCCGATCCCCCTCTGGTTGGGCGGACATCACGACGCCGTTCTGCGCCGCGTGGCAAAGCTGGGCGACGGGTGGATGCCCGGTTTCCGCACCGCGGACGCGGCCCGCGCCACGCTGGATACGCTCGCCCGCTACCTCGAAGAGGCCGGACGCCCGCGCGAGGCGGTAGGCCTGGAGCCGCGTGTATCTTTCGGGGATGGCGACCCCGATCAATGGCGTGCCACGCTTGAGGGGTGGCGTACCGCGGGGGCCACGCATTTGTCATTCAACACGATGGGGGTGGGGTTCGATTCGCCCGAAAAACATCTCGCGGCGGCGCGGCGGTTCGCGGATGAAGTGGGGGTTTAGTCCACCCGATAAGGGGTGCGGCGTTCCGCTCTAGTTGGCGGGTGCTCCAATTTTGTTCGGCGGCTTCGCGGAGGTAGTATTCGCGGGCCTTGGGGTTGTCCACGCGCATGATGAGGCGGTAATGAGACCAGGATGAAAGGCTACGCACCGCGTAGCTTTTTTGAAAATCTGGAAAGGTCAGATAAAATTGTCTGAAATTTTTGAGATTCGCAACTGTAAATCCCTTCCCGAATTCTCCGGTCAACTGTCTGGAAAGTTCTTTGATCAGAAACGCTCCGTAATCCGCGCGTTCCTTCCCGTTTTGCTCTTCCTCAACGATTCGGCGACCGATCTGCCAATAGGCCTCGACCATCGCGAAGTTGATGGACGCGTAGGCTTTTTGACGGGCCTGGGTCAGCAGGGCGCGGACTTCATCATAAAAGTCGGGGCGGTGGGCGAGTGATTTGTTTGGGTAGTCTTTTGGCGTTTTTGGCATGTGCAAACCTGGGAAAACTTACTTTACGGTGTAGTGCGCGGATTCGATTTCATCGCCAGTCACCTATCGCACAATCACGGGCAGAAACACTGGAAAATTCGGGGCGTCAACCATCTCGATCAAGGCACCAAATGCGGTCAGCGTTTCTGTGTCGGTAAAAAGGCAGTGTCCATAACTCGCTACCGCAAAATGTTGGTAAATGCTGGGGTAGAGAATCTTGTCTTCGTATAACGGGACGTGCCAGTAGGGGACAATTTCGTCCTGGGTGGTGTGCAGGGTCACGACCGGGATCACGAAATCGCCGCTCGTCTGGTAATGGGTTTCCACTTCCGTAGTCGCGGCAGGATCAGCGGCAAAACGGGCGATGTCCATGTTGAGGGCGGCATCATCTTCCGAGCCGGTGTACACCCGGTTCATGTTGTCGAAGGGTTGTCCGCCCAGCACGGCGACGCCATTATTGGTGGCAAAGACGTTGTAGCCCAGCATGCCCTTGATCGTGTTTTGGGTTTGGGCCGCCGGTTCGCCTGGGGTAAACGGTGCCCCCGTCACGGTCATGAATTGGCTGATCAGTGTGGGGGTCATGATCAACGTCTCGCTAATCACCGGCTCGATCACGGTCGCGTAGTGATTATCCCAATCGTCGATCAACGTTTGCGGAACTTGGATCGGAGTGCCGGGCAGTAACCCGGGGAAAAAATAATCAAACACCACGCGGAAATCGCCAATATGATTGAGTTGGGCCTGGAAATCGCCGTAAGGGGCGCACATCGCCATCGCCCCATCGTAAACTTCGGGATACTGTTCGGCGCTCAAGGCGGTGATCAGCCCTCCTTCGGACGCTCCGATCAAATAAACTTTTGTCGGTTCAGTTTGTTCGGTCGTAAAAATGCCCACCAAATCCACCAAATCTTCTATTCCGGGCAGGACTGCCAACCCATTTTCGCTGTAACTGGTGGTCGCAAACGCGTATCCGAGAAACGTTGCCAGGTTTGAGATGGGGGCGGCCTCCGCGGGAATGGCAAGCGGATCGTCCGGGGACACATATCCATGTGCGTAAACGACCAGTTCCCCGTTCCAATTGCTGTTGGGCATACAAATCCGGTACAACGCTCCACTCGTCTGTGTCCCATCGTTACAAACCGCGTCGGGTTGCTCCGGGAGCGCGGGTTGCCCGGACTCCGAGGGCGAGGGCTGGGCTTCGACGCCGCGTGGGAAAAACACAAACCCGGTCAACAAACCTACGATCAAAAGTAAAGAGTTCCAGTGTTTCATAAAGCCTTCCTTTTTTGTTTCAGTAGATTGAAATGGCTCGCGGTGGATTGAGCGACTGGCATCTACTGTGTTTACTTTTTTACTTGCTGTTCTACCATCTCCTCGACAATGATCCGCAACTTCTCCGCCAACTTAACCCGATCAAAGTGCTGTTCGACAAACGCCCGCCCGGACAATCCCATCCGTTGACCCATGGCGCAGTTATTGACCAACAAACGGATCGCGTTCGCCATCGCACCGGCATCCCCCGGCGGAATGACGATCCCGGCGTCCGCGGATTGCACCACTTCGCGGATGACGCCCTCCATCGCTAACACGACCGGCCTCCCCGCGGCCAGATAATCGAAGATTTTGTTGGGGTACACGGTCTTGTACATCTCCACCGGTTTGAGGATGCCAATGCACGCATCGGACGCGGCCAGGGCTTCTCCCATGTCATTTTTGGGCACGGGGGGGATGAAAAAAACGTTGTCCAACCCCATTTCTTTGGCACGGGCGATCAGCGCTGGTTTGTCTTTCCCATCACCGAGGAGGACGATGGCCGCTTCCGGTTCGCGGAGTTGGGCTGCGGCCTCCAGTACCACGCCCAAATCGTTGGATAACCCATGCGCGCCCGCGTACAGCGCGAGGAAGCGGTTGCCCAGGCCGTGTTTTTGCCGGAAGCCTTCGCCCCGTGCGTACGGGTCAAACATTCGGGTGTCCGCCCCGTTCGGGACCAGTTCCACCCGCGTGGCCCCGCGCCCCCGTACGTGTTCGATGAACCCTGGCGAGTTCACCATCACCCGCGTGGCACGGGAATACAGAAAACGTTCGAGCCATTCGGACATCCGAATCAGCGTGGGGTTTTTGAGCACGCCCACCGCGACGGCAAACGCAGGCCACAGATCACGCACCTCGAACAAAAACGGCACGCGTTTGAGCCGCGCCAGTGCCCACGCCGTCACCCCCTGAAAAATCGGGGGGGAGGTGCCCCACACCAAATCCACGTCTTGGACTTTTAGCCCCAGCCAAAAAGACGACATCATAAAGCTGAAAAAGGCAAACATGCGGTGGATGAAGGATTTGTGCAGGGCGGAATAGGTGTAGGCGCGCAGAATTTTGACCCCCCCCTGGCCCCCCCCGCTCGCAGGGGGGGAATGCTCCCCCTCTCCCACACGGGAGAGGGGGCTGGGGGGTGAGGTTCGTCCCGTTAAATAGCTGATGGGGCTGGCGATGACCGTGACGCGGTGCCCCTGTGCGGTCAGGTGGAGGGCGAGTTCATGATGGCGGGTGCCGCCGGGTTCGTCGAGGGAGGCAAAGGCTTGATGAATCAAGAGAATGTGCATGGTTCGCAATATACCATAAAGGTTTTCGGTGGAAGATGAGTCCAGGGACGCGGGTTCACTTCCTGCGTTCAGCAATTCTCGATATGGAAACGAGCCGACGAACGGCGTTCCTTCAGACGCCCTCGCTGAACCCCAAAGGACACACGTTAAGGAACGCCGTTCGTGCAAATCGAGAATTGCTGTCTTGCGTTGGGCGGCCTCGTGCTGGGTCGTCAAAGTGTGCGGATAGGCTGGCGTCAGGGCGACGAACGTGCAATTGCCCGCAAAGAACGCAGAGTTTAAGCCGAGATTCACAGAGCGTTTTATAATCCGTGAATCTCGGCCTTTTTTTTGCGAACTCTGTATAATCCACGCCTATGAACTTCAATTTCAGCTACATCCTTCAACAACCGTTCCGTCTTTTGTGGAAACATAAACGGCTTGCTCTCTTAAATCTGCCGGGGAGTCTTGCCGGGGCGGGGTTTATGGCGCTGTTTCC
>WBZL01002345.1_pt1 | contig 18541 bp, 16 predicted proteins | sample 5204291 | NCBI WGS metagenome assembly WBZL01 (sample SAMN12344345, study PRJNA552823) | activated sludge metagenome | biome: Activated sludge suspended growth; feature: Nitrification reactor; material: Wastewater; isolation source: activated sludge from nitrification reactor of wastewater...
GATTACAAATTCAGAATGAAGTATTACATTGAAAACCTACTGTTCAAAAAGTATTTTGCGGAAACAAATTAAAAGAATGAATTTAAATTTTGAAGATCCTGATATGAAGGAAACCAGGCAGGGATTTGCCGATGCACTGGTTGATGAAGGAAAAGTAAATCCTGATCTTGTTGTACTTGGTGGTGATGTTACAGGTTCAGTTAAGACAAATCTCTTCCGGGATGCATATCCGGACAGGTTCATATCAGTTGGTGTTGCAGAGCAGGATATGATTGGCACTGCAGCTGGACTCGCACTGGCAGGAAAAATACCCATTGCTTCAACGTATGGTGAGTTTGCAACGGGCAGGCCGTTTGATCAGATCAGGCAATCGCTTGCTTACAGCGATATGAATGTTAAGATCTGTGCATCACATTGCGGCATAACTGTTGGGCCTGACGGCGCAACACATCAGTCTTTTGAAGATGTCGGTATCATGCGCATTCTTCCCGGAATGAATGTAATAACTCCTTGTGATTATAATCAGACCTACAGAGCCGTAAGAATGGCAATCAACACATACGGCCCTTTCTACATAAGATTTTACAGGGAGAAGTCACCGAATTTCACTGACATGAATGCTCCGTTTGAATTCGGTAAGGCAGATACTTTGGCAGATGGAAATGACGTGACACTTATAGCAAACGGTCTTCTGGTATGGGAAGCGCTTGTTGCATCAGAAAGATTGAAGAAAGAAGGAATTGGTGCAAGAGTCGTGAACATGCACACAATAAAACCGATTGACAAGGACACTATCATCAAATGTGCCAAAGATACAGGACTTATTATTACTTGTGAAGATCACCAATGGACCTGCGGTCTGTTCGGTGCAGTGGCGGAAGTCCTGGCAATTCACTGTCCAACGCAAATGGATTTTGTAGCTATCAACGACAAATTCGGAGAGAGTGGCATTATAGCCTCTGAGTTGATGAAGAAATATGAGATTGACAGTGAGGCAATTTATAAAAAGGTCAAAAAGAATCTCAAGAAATAATAAAAAAGCAATAAGCTAAAATGTTAAACAGTATTTCAGAATCAAACACTTTGTCAAAAGAGTCAGCCGGAGATTCGTTTATGTTGAAAAAGATTCTTATGGCAATTGCTTTCTTTGCATTGCTCGCCACGGGTATCACTATCGGAAAGTATTTCTTCTCGGGCGGAAGCAATGATCCGGGCAGTAATGCGGTTCAAAGCAATCAGCCAATAGGGGACGTTAACCGAAGCATAACCGATTCCAGGGAGAATGCAATAACCCGTGCGGTGAAGAAAATTTCACCGTCAATTGTAGGAATCAATGTTGAAGAAGTAAGGGAGTATCAGGATCCTTTTTCCTTCTTTGACAATGATCCGTTCTTCAGACAGTTCTTTGGAAACAGGCCGCCTCAGAAGCAGGTTGTAAAGGGACTTGGCTCGGGATTCATAGTCAGTTCAGATGGCTACATACTGACAAACGATCACGTTGCAGGGAATGCAACGAAGATTTCAGTAACACTTACAAGCGGGGAAACTATTGAAGCCAAGCTGATCGGTTCAGATAAGAATTCAGACGTTGCAGTTCTTAAGATCGACAAGAGCAATCTTGAATATGCAAAGTTAGGCAATTCGGATGATGTGATAATAGGTGAATGGGTGATTGCACTGGGCAATCCATTCGGGCTCTTTGAGATCAATGACAAACCTACGGTAACGGTTGGTGTGGTCAGCGCAACTGACATGAAAGTCAATGCAGATGGTAACAGGGTCTATAAGGACATGATACAAACGGATGCATCCATCAATACCGGGAATTCAGGAGGGCCGCTTGTCAATGCTGAAGGTGATGTGATTGGAATGAATACAATAATTTATACAGGCGGACAGTTCAGCTCGGGCAGTATTGGTGTAGGATTTTCGATCTCCATCAACAGAGTGAAGAAGATCATGGAAGAAATTAAGACCAAAGGCAAGATTGAGAGAACATTCAATGTTGGTTTCAGGATCCAGGCAGTAGATGAGAGGATTGCAAAATATCTGGGACTTGAAGCACCAATCGGAGTTGTCGTTACCGATGTACAGCGGGGTGGGTTATCCTCAGAAGCAGGATTGAAACCGGAAGATGTCATAATTGAAGCCAATGGAGAGAAGATCAGAAATGAACAGGACCTGATATTTGTGATCAATGATCTTGAGGATGGCGATATGCTTAATATGAAAATACTAAGGAATAAGAGTGAAAGCAGCATTTCATTCGAGTTGAAGCCTTCGAAATAATCAATTTCTTTAGCAGAATAAAAAAAGGCGCATGCCCATTAGAGGTATGCGCCTTTACTATGTTTGGCTTAAATCTTAGCTTACTTAATCAGTGAAACTTCAAGACCGGTTTATCCTTTGCCTTATTCTCTGAGTGAATTTCGATCTCAGCGTCTTTCATATCGATGATGTTGCTCTTGGCATTGGGTTCGCCCATTTTTGAGGAGCCGTTGAACTTTGCACCTGATTCGGTAACAAGTTCTTCAACAGTAATATCACCTTCCAATGAACAGGTTCTCTTCAGCTCTAATCTGTGAGCCTTGATATTTCCCTTAACTGTCCCTGAGATGGTAATGTCAACCGCATTGATATTGCCCTCAACTATTCCTTTTTCACCAATAATGATTCCGCTTTCACCACGGAGGTTGCCTACAATGTGACCGTCAATTTTTGTTGTTGATGGAGATGACAGATTGCCTTCAAACTTACAACCGTCGCTGATGAGTGTTAAGATTCTCTCTTGCTGAGGAGCTGCAGTCCTGACCGGAGTCTTAACCTCTTCTGTGTAGGAAGGTTCCTTCGGCTTGTTTCCAAACATAGTGTTAAGATTTAATTTCATATAATTTTTATTCGTGGTTTGTGAACAAAATTACAAATAATAATTCTTAATAACAACTTAACATTCAGAAATTATCTCATTCACCAATAATTGCAGAATATTAGATGCAAATTGGTGAAGTCACTTCTATGAAATTGAATGTTCAGATCTATATGGGTATTTTGCGCAATGCCAATCATAATAGGTGAAACTATAAGAGCAAAGCTCTCTGAAATTGTTGGAAGCAATAATGTATATACTGACAGCGATTCCAAGTTTGTCTATTCCAAGGACTACACAGAGAACCTTTCATTTGAACCGGATATCATAGTTAAGCCATCAACATCAAAGGAGATCTCGGAAATTGTTAGACTGGCCAATGAACATTTTATTCCAGTTATTCCACGAGGCGGGGGCACGGGACTTTCCGGTGGCGCACTTCCAATTTACGGCGGCATTTGCATATCAATGGAACGGTTCAAGAAAATTATTGAAATTGACGAAGAAAATCTTCAGGCAACAGTTGAGCCGGGAGTGATCACGCAGGTCTTGCAGGATGAATGCGAAAAGCTGGGACTCTATTATCCGCCCGATCCGGCTTCGAGAGGAAGTTCATTTCTTGGGGGAAACCTTGCTGAGTGTTCAGGCGGTCCGAGAGCCGTTAAATATGGAGTAACAAAGGATTATGTTTTGGGAATAGAGTTTGTTTCGCCCACAGGAGAAATAGTCAATGCAGGCGGAAGAGTTTTGAAGAATGTATCAGGATACAATCTCACACAATTGATAGTAGGCAGTGAAGGTACGCTCGGCATAATCACAAAGATCTTTCTCAGACTGATCCCGATGCCTAAGCACAGAAAAGTAATGCTTGCTGCTTACACAAACATTGATGACTGCGCAAGAACTGTTTCAAGAATATTCAAATCAGGAATTACTCCATCGGCTCTTGAACTTATGGAGAATTCCGCAATGAGAGCAGCCGAGAATCAGCTTGGCAAGAAGTTTCCCAACGGTGATGCGGCCGCGCAATTGCTTATTGAAGTTGACGGCAATTATGAAGAGACTCTCGAAAAGGACATTGAATCAATTGCCGGGATTGTCATGGAGAACGGAGCTTATGATGTTATTCTTGCGGAAGATAATCAGAAGATGAATGAACTATGGTCACTGCGCCGTTGCATTGGTGAGGCAGTTAAATCAATCTCTGAATACAAAGAGGAAGATACTGTGGTTCCACGTGCAAGAATTCCCGAGCTTATCAGGGGTGTGAAGGAAATATCTTCAGAGTTTGGAATAACTACGATCTGTTATGGACATGCAGGTGATGGCAATGTTCATGTAAATATACTTAAGGACAAGCTCGATGATGCAAGCTGGGAGAAGAATCTTGACATTGCGATCAGAAAGATCTTTTCATTAACGGTATCTCTTGGCGGTACAATTTCAGGAGAACACGGAATTGGGTATTCCCAGAAAAACTATCTGCCAATCGCACTTGGAAAAGCTGAGCTTGACCTGATGAAGAAAATCAAAAGCTCAATGGATCCTCATAACATCATGAATCCCGGAAAGATATTTGCAGATCAGGATTGATCAGATCAGAAACCATAGTCAGAGTTCTCTATGCTCATACAGATAAGATGGGCGTTGTAAACAATGCCCGCTATCTTGAGTATTTTGAGGCAGGCAGAAACGACCTTCTTCGTGGTCTCGGCGTTCCATATACAGAATTTGAAAAACGAAATATCGGCTTGCCTGTAATAGAAGCTTTTGCAAAGTTCACTTATCCTGCCAAGTATGATGACCTGCTGACAGTTCGAACGGAAATCCGTGAAATTCCCACTGTAAGATTTAAGATCTGTTATGAAATAATGCTCAATGAAACTTTGGTAACAACCGGTTATACTATTCACTCATTCATAAACTTTGAAAAGATGAAACCGGTAAGGCCTCCGCTGGATTTTATTGAACTGCTAAAGCAGAACTTCAACAAAAATTTGTGATGAATTATTATAAAGATTTCGATTTTAAGCAGGCAGACAGTTTGATAGAGCTTGCACTTAAGGAAGACAAAGGAAGTGGTGATGTAACTTCAGAGATCCTGATTCCGGCTTCAAAGAATTCTGTTGCCGAGATACTTGTTAAGGAACGCTGCATACTTGCAGGCATTGAGATCTTCACAAGGGTTTTTGCAAAGATAGATAAGAAGATCCGTGTTACTTTCTTTGTAAGAGAAGGAGAGAGAATAAACAAGAAACAGGTAGTGGGGGAGATAACCGGCAACACCCGGAAGATTTTGTTGGGAGAGAGACTTGCTCTCAATATTCTTCAGAGAATGAGCGGAGTTGCAACTGCAACACATGAGTTCACACAAGAACTTTCCAATAAGAGCATCAAAGTGATTGATACTCGAAAGACTACACCGAATATGAGAATATTCGAAAAAGCTGCAGTGAGAATTGGGGGAGGAGCAAATCACAGGATGGGACTTTATGATATGATGCTTATTAAGGACAACCATATTGAATCTAACGGAGGTATTTGGAATACGATGGAAAAACTCAAGCAGATCAAAAAGAAGATTAATGTACCTGTTGAAATTGAAGCCAAGGAGCTTGAGGAAGTCAGAGTAATTGCGGAAAATGGAAAAGGAATTGTTGACAGGATCATGCTTGACAATTTTGCGATTAAAGACATTAATGAAGCAGTGAAGATATGCAACGGTAACTTTGAGTTGGAAATCTCCGGAGGAGTAAATCTGAAAAATATTTCACACTACAGAAAAGTGAAGGGGATTGACTTTATTTCGATAGGAGCATTGACACATTCTGTTAAGTCAATTGATATATCTTTGGAATTTATTACTTGAATATCTAAGTGCGTAAAGATAGTTTTGGAAAAATTTCTAAAATTAAAGGAAATAAAATGAACAGTCTCAACAGATTTGCCGGCTTCTTGTTTGCAATGGTTGTTTTTGTCAGTCTCATTATTGCTTGCGGAAGTAAGAAAGAATCCGAAGTAACGAAAGAAGAAACGAAGAAAGAAGAAACGAAGAAAGAGACAACAAGCAATACAACGGCTTCATCCGGTGGAAATACTCTCTATTTTGTTGAGGAATATACTGCAGATGGCCAGGAAGTTGGCAAGAGTGACAAATTCTTTATCAAGAACAAGGGCGGTTACATTACTGCCATGTTAAAGACAAGCCAGCCGATAGGCGTAGGTTCAGTTGATGTAAGACTTGAAAGAGAGTCTGTAAGCGGTTCCGAGATAATTGATACTCAGCCGTATAATGTTTCTCCGGAAAAGGATTATTTCTTTTTCGATAAGGTAACGTTTTACAAATCAGGTGATTACAAAGTCACAGTTTTCAAGAAAGACGGAACTCCAATTGCATCAGGCAAAGTCAGAATTGAATTTGAATGATAAACTCAATAACTATAACAAAGGAGAACAAAATGAAAAACCTCAAACAATTGCTAGTGCTTTCTGCGTTTGCAATTCTTTTCTTGTGCAATTCAGATGCTCAGGCACAAAGATATCCGGTGTTGTATTTTTGTGAAAACTACGGAGCAAATGGTGAAACCGGCGTAAGCGACAGGTTCACTACAGGGTTCATAACAGTGATGGTCAAGGCAGATGATGCAATAGGCCTGAGAGATTGCTCAATACAACTTGACAAGTATAACTGCGGTTCAAATACTTTTGAGTATTACAAGAAATTTAAGTTTGCCGTTGAGCCAAGCATGAAGTACATTTATTTCCAGAAGAATGAAGAAAGCGACATGAACTTTGATACTCCGGGAATATACAGAGTATTTCTTCTGGACCACAACGACAGAACAGTAACAAGCAGTCTTGTAGAAATAATCCGATAACATAAAGAAGAAGAATATGAAACTCAGAATTGCTTTTGCAGTATTTGTCTTTATAATTGCATCCTTCTCGGTGAGCAGTGTCAGCGCTCAGACCATTCAGTTTTGCGAAAATGTTTCGGCATCAGGCGAGGCTATCACCCCGAGCACACTGTTCAATATTGATTCTAAAGGCGGCTATCTCAAAATACTTGTGAATATGCCGTACAGACTCGGATCTAATCAGGTTATCTATGAAATTTATGAAGTTGATCCGGATGGTGCAGAGAAGTATGACAATACCATTTACCAGGAAGCAAACGCAGACTGGACCTGGTTCTGGAAGGAAGTTACTTTTTATAAAGCAGGAAGATTCAATGTGTTTGTGTATGACGGAGAAAGAAATTTTCTAACGTCAGGCCAGGTAAGGATACAGTATTATTAAGCTGCTGTTTAAACTCATTAACAGAAGGTTGTTTCACTTGTTGAAATGACCTTCTTTTATTTTTGATATGATTGAAAAGATAAGAAGCCTTTCGAAGGATACACTCATATACGGTGTTAATACCATTGTCGGAAGATTTCTCAACTTTATTCTTGTTCCATATTATACCAACAAGTTTCTTCCTGAAGAGTATGGCGTTGTTGCACTGCTATATTCATACATCGCAATTCTGAATGTATTCTTTTCCATTGGACTGGAATCCGGCTATATGAGGTTCTCTTCAATCAAGGAGACCGGAACTGACAAAGAAAACTTTTCCAATCCCTATTTTCTGAATGTAATCAACTCGTTCTTCCTTGGTTTGTTGCTTTACATCTTTGCTGATCAGGCGGCTTACGTGCTTCAGATCGAACCCAGATACGCCTACCTTGTCCGCTATATGGCGGCAATATTATTCTTTGATTCCATTGTACTTATCCCATTCGCTTACTTGCGATTGAACAACAAAGCGCTAAAGTTTTCAACATATAAGATCATCAACATAGTACTGAATGTATCATTTAACTTCATTCTCATTTCTTATTTCAACATGGGAATTGAAGCCATCTTCATAAGCAATCTCATTGCTTCTGCAGTAACGTTCTTGCTCGTAATTCCGATCGTATCAGTTAATTGGACCTTTTCGTTCAACAGAGACCTTGTATCCGGTCTTCTGAAATTTTCTTTGCCGTTCATACCTACCGGCATAGCGGCAAATATTACGCAGATCATTGACAGGCCGATCCTAAAGATTCTTTCTGATGACAGCACAGTTGGTATTTATCAGGCAAACTATAAACTTGGAATTTTCATGATGCTTGTTGTATCAATGTTCGAATATGCCTGGCGGCCATTCTTTCTTAAAAATGCCGGTGAGAAGAATGCTAAGGAGATCTTTTCCAAAGTGCTTACAGCATTTGTGATTGTTGGTTCATTCATAGTGTTGCTGATATCTTTGCTCATTTCAGATATAGTAAAGGCAGAACTTCCACTCGGTTTTCATCTCATTGGCAAGGCATACTGGAGCGGTCTTGGCGTAGTTCCGATAATTCTCCTGTCATATCTGTTCTACGGGATGTACATAAATTTCATGGCGGGGATCAACATTGAAAAGAAGACATCTTATCTTCCGTTAATAACCATTGCCGGTGCAATAACAAATATTGCCGGAATATTCCTGCTTTATCCCTTGCTTGGACTTGAGGGTGTAGCTTCAGCAACTCTGCTGAGTTATTTTGTTATGATGCTTGGAATGTATTTCGTTTCAAATAAATTCTATCCGGTTAAGTATGAAATCGGAAAGGTCTCCTCAGTAATTTTGATAATGATCTTAACATATTGTGCTTATTACTTTGCCAACAATGCTCTAAGCCTTTCGTGGTTGGCAAAACTGATCTTTCCAATCGTCTTCATCCTCGTTCTGGTATTAACCAAAATATTCGACCCTCGGATAATATTGAGACTTGCCGGAAGGTAAGCGAATCTGCAAAAATACTCACACGCGATCTGTCCTCAAAAAATAACTTGCATAATAGCTTGGCACATACCATATTTATTTATGGATAATCTAACAGTCAAACAGAAAGAGATATTGAACTTTATCTCGGAGTTTTCGGAAGACAATTCGTTTCCGCCAACACTTAAGGAAATAGCAGAGAGATTTGGAGTTGCCATTGGCACAGTTCAGGATCATGTCAATGCTCTGAAGCAAAAAGGACATCTTGAAAGGAAGAAGGATGTTGCCAGGGGATTCAAAGTTGTGACTGCAAAAAGAAAATCTATTCCCGGAGCAAATGTGAAGATAATTCCGCTTTATGGCAATGTGGCTGCCGGAGAACCGATATTTGCTACGGACAATATTCAGGGGTATGTTACAATGGAGAAGGGTAAGTCAGGTCATCATATACATTTTGCCCTCAAAGTCAAAGGAGATAGTATGATTGATTCGGGAATTTATGATGGTGACATAGTTATTGTCAGAAAGCAAGACAGCGCGGAGGACGGAGATATTGTGATTGCTTTGCTTGAAGATGAAGCCACTGTCAAGACATTGAGAAATAAGAGAATAAGGGCTTATCTTGAAGCATCAAATGCAAGGTACAAGTCTATCATTGACAGGCCGTTTCAGGTTATTGGTAAAGTGATTGAGTTGCGAAGAGCTTATGCGCAGGGTTAGCTATTTATTCCAACCCTTTTGAATATAAAGTCAACATTCTTAGAGGACTTTTTGTAATCAAATACACTCTCAAGCTCTTTTACAGATAAAAATTTTATAACCTCTTTGTCATTTAGAAGAAGCTTCCTGAAGTCTTCTTTACTTGCCCAACTTTTCATTGCAACATTCTGCACTATTCTGTAAGCATCTTCACGTTTCATTTTCTTCTCAATCAGCTTTAACAATAATGTTTGACTAAACACCAGACCTGTTGTGAGCTCAAGGTTACGCTTAATGTTGTCCTCGTTAACTACTATATTTTTAATGACATTAGTAAATTGATTTAATGCATAATCCACAAGTGTGGTGGAGTCGGGGAGTATGACCCGCTCAACCGATGAATGGCTAATGTCCCTTTCGTGCCAAAGTGCAATATTCTCAAATGCTGCCAACGTATTTCCGCGGATTATTCGGGCTATGCCGCTCAATCTTTCACAAGTTATAGGATTCTTCTTATGCGGCATTGCAGATGATCCTTTCTGACCTTTAGTAAAGGCCTCTTCAAGTTCAAGAGTCTCAGTCTTCTGCAAATGCCTGATTTCGGTAGCAAATTTCTCAATGGACGATGCTATAAGCGCGAGAGTTGACATATACTCAGCATGCCTGTCTCTCTGAAGTATTTGCGTAGAGATCTTTGTTGTTTTCAAGCCAAGCTTGTCGCAGACATACTTTTCAACTTTTGGTGAGATGTGTTCATAAGTACCGACAGCTCCTGAAATCTGTCCTACTGAAATTCCTGCCACGGCTCTTTTCCATCTGTCAATGTTTCTTTGCATTTCATCATACCATAGTGCAAACTTCAGTCCGAGTGTTATGGGTTCAGCATGCACACCATGCGTGCGGCCGATCATTGACAGATACTTGTATTTTTTGGCCTTTATTTTGAGCTGCCTGCTTAGTTCAGTCAGATCGGCAAGAATTATTTCGCCTGCTTCTTTCATCTGAACTGACAAGCCTGTGTCAATGACGTCTGAACTTGTCATTCCCATGTGTATGAATCTTGAATCAATGCCTATGTGCTCATTGACGTTTGTAAGGAATGCAATTACGTCATGCTTGACTTTTTCTTCGATCTTTAGAATTCTCTTAGTGTTAAACTTCGCTTTGCTTTTGATGTTCTGCAATGCCTTAAGAGGAACATTGCCTAACTTGACCTGCGCTTCCGTTGCCAGTATTTCTATTTCCAGCCAGATTCTGAACTTGTTTTCGTCAGACCATATATCGGACATTATTTTTCTTGAGTAACGAGATATCATGGATAATTTATTTTATGAAATTAGTTAGAGGAAAATTTGCTGCCGGAGATTCGGGCAACAACAAGGGTTATGTCATCATTCTGTTCTGCGCCTGCTCTGAATTCAGAAACAGAATCTATAAGCTCTCTCTGAATGGTTACACAAGGAAGGTTCCTGTTCTTGGCAATGATGTCAAAAACTTTGTCAGTGCCAAACTCCTCACGGCTATTGTTCATCGCTTCTGTCAAACCATCGGAATAAAAAACAAATAGATTTTCAGCAGAAATAGGAATTTCAACTTCTTCAAGGACATCTTCGAAATAATGCTCGCTTTCCATGCCAAGACCCATTCCACGGCTTTTCAAAAACTCAAACTTGCCGTTGACTGAGTAGATGATCGGATTGTGACCAGCACGGCAAATCTTTGCAACCATCTTCTCGAGATCAAACAATGCTACTACGGTTGTTATGAAAGATTTTCTGTCAATCTTCTGATGTATCTGTTTATTTACTTCAATAAGAATCTCCTTGGGAGTCCTGAACACAACTGACGCAAACTGAATCATTGCCTGAACTTTGGACATGTAAATTGCAGCCGGAATACCCTTGCCGGAAACATCTGCAACTACAACAAGCATCTTCTTGTCACTCAGTCTTATCACATCATAGAAATCTCCGCCAATTAATTTTGCCGGATTGTAAAAACCTGAAACTTCAATGCCGTCAATGGAATCTATCGCCTGTGGCAGAAGTCCCATCTGAATCTTTCTTGCAATATGAAGTTCTTCCTCGATCTTCTGCTTTGAGATCTTTTCCTGCTGCAGTCTTGAGTTTTCAAATGCTATTGCCGCCTGTGATGCAAGAGTTTTCAAGAGATCAATATCTTCTTCTGAGTAAGCTTTTCCCGAAGGCTTTTCGCCAAAGTTAAGCGCACCTACAAGATCATCCTTTATATGAATTGGCACGGAAAGGACATAATTCTCCTTGCGTATTGCATTCTTGCTGTCCTCGTCTATCATATAATCTTCAAGATAGACATCAGTAAGAAACTTTGCTTCCTTATCATCCTGATACAGACTGGATATGGCTTTATCAAATGTATCATCCTGTCCAATTACTCTTCCGCTTCCTGGGGAGGTTGCATATTCTTCAACCAATGTCTGATAGAATTCGGGATCTCTGAACCACACATTAAGAGTGTTGACGCCCATTGTATCCCTTATTGAAGTTCCGAGCTTGTCAATTATCTGCTTCATGTTGGTTTGATACGGAAGTTCTTCGGAGAATTCAAGCAGAGATTTGCGATAGTTGTAACGTTCTCTGTATAATTGCTTATCCACAAACAGCTTTGCTTTGTTATTTACAAAATCAAAGCTGAATGTGACAATAACAATCATTGCAATAGTAAGGATCTGTTTGTTTTCCGGCAGGAATTGTCCAAGGAGTGAATCAAGGACCAAAACAAGCAAGAGATAAATTCCTACTATGAAAGCCGTAATTATACCGAAGACCAGTCCTTTCTTTACAATGAATTCCGTATCCAGAATCCGGTACTTTACAATTGAAAATCCGAATGAAACAGGAATTGCAAGAACAAGAGCTGACGGAAGATACAGCCATGGCTGTATCAGAAAGTTTGGTTTGTCAATGAACAACGGAAGAACTGCAGTATAGATGAAGCCGACCAATGCAATGAGAAATCCGTAAAGAACGATTCTAAGCGGTTTCCTTTGCGACTCCTCCTTTATCTTTGAATATGAAATCAGGAATGAGACTATGCCGGTGACCACATATGATACATAAATTATAACAACTATAGAATTGAGACGGATGAATTTCATTTCGGAAGATCCTACAAATCTCAGACTTATGGCAGCTAATATTGAAAAGCTGTATGCAAAGATCAGCAACGGCTTTCTGTACTTGAATTCGATCTTTGTCGGATACGACATGAAGAAATGAAGAAAGAGCGGGTAAAAGAAAACAGCTCCGATAGTTGACAGGAAGAGTAACGGATTTCCCATCAACGGTACATTCATTTGACCAACAGTTACAAAGCCGCATACTGCCGCGCATCCGAGAAAGAAGAAAAGCTGTGAGGTCAGTTCCTTTGGTTTAGAATATCCTACTATATGACCTATAAAGAGGAAACCGAAACCGAGCAAAGAGAAAATCAGGAAGAGCGCATTGAATACTTTGTAGACTTTTACTTCTGTTTCAATAACTTCACTTCCTCGGATGACCTTATATTTGATCATCTCTCCCGCATCATATGAATTCAGTATCTTCTGGGCCTCAAATGAATTCTTAAATTTTTCTCCACCCAATTCTATCAGAATGTCACCATCTTTTATTCCTGCTTCGTCGGTATTGCCACCCGGAAGGATTTGCGTTATCAGTAATGCGTCATCAAGTTTCTTGCCATTGACAGTTTCTACCCATAAACAATCATCAGAAGTCATTCTGTCCGTAAACATTGTCTGAATGAAGATCACGGATGCATACACAAAGCAGAACAAAGCAAGAGAAGTGTATGCTACTCTTAGCGTTCCGTCCGTAAATTTATTCAGAAATGACATAGCTGATGGCGATAAGAGAGTTTAATTCAATTCAGATTACGAAAGATTCTTGTTATTGTTTCCAAACTATCATGCTTAAAACTCATATCCAATAGAAAAATAAAAAACGTACGGACCAAAATAGAATGAGTTGTCCTGCAATCCGCTTTTTGTAAAGAAACTCCTTCCCACTGCAATTATTCCTTCTCCGATCGGCGTGTCAAGTGCAAGGAATGCGCCAAGCCCTTGTCTAAGGTCTTTGAATCTGATGTCGTCAGCAAAATTCCACACATTTCCGAGATCGTATCGGGCGCCAAGATATGTATCAAAAAAGATCCTGTAAGGAAACGTATATCTGTATTCCACTGAAGCTGCAAGAATTTGTCTTCCCCGCAGTTCATCTTCAACCATCCCGTAGAAAGAATTTTCTCCTCCAAGTGAAAACTGATCGGAAAGGGGAGTTGTTTTATCTCCGAAGCCGAACTGAATTCTTGGCCTCAATACATGCTCATTTGCTATTCCAAAATACTGATTGAAATTGAAGAAGAGTTTTGTATAACTCAGAGAGCCGTTGTTCAGATTCTTTGCTGTCTCATAATTGAAGTCAAGCAAGAATCCATCATCAGGAAAGGGCCACTTGTTCTGAGTATCGAAAATTCCGCCGAATCTGAACTTGGCAATATCATTATCTTCTGAAATATTGGGATTGCCTGACTTGACCTTGATCTCAAGGTTTTCAAGAAACAGCTGACCATATATAGTCCCAAGACGTTCGAGCTGAGTTCCGGCAAGTAGACTGAATCCGCCGGCTATGTTACGGTATTCTCCGGTTTTTACAACGTCGAATTCCTGCAATTCGTCGTCATTCAACTGAACGTAAGAATAGATATCTCTGAACTGATAGAATCCGTTGAGATCAAATGTGAATGGAAGAGAGAACAGCTGATTTGATTTGACTTCTGCCTTGTATAATCTGTTTCTCAATCCTCCTCCGATCATCAAGCCCGCTTCTATTGCGGTTCCGAATAAATTCTCGTCACGCAAATCTGCAAGTGCCTGGAAGTTTCTTTCATTATCTACTCGTATCGAAAGTCGCAAAGTTTTTGTGTTCTTTTCGGCTACGGATACAAGCATTCTGTTTTGATCATGATTCTTCTTTTTCCTGAAGTCAATGCTGACTTGTTGAAAAAGATTTGTGCTTATAATGTTTTGAAGACTCAGGTCAATCATATCTCTTCTTGCAGGTGTGCTTGTGTTCAGCGTAATCTCTCTGTCTATTACATTATTGTTCGTTGTCTTGTTGCCTTTCAGTACTATTTCATTCAAGATTCCGTCTGAAAGTTCAACATCAATTTCATTTGTTTCATAGTTGAATCTGAATTTCTTAAACTCAACCAATGCCAGACCCAGGTTTCTCAGATCTCCCAGAAGGTCATCATACAGCTGAGATAATGAAATATTGTTGAATGTCTTACCGGCATTTTCCTTTGTATATGAATTGATCCTGTTTCTTATTTCTTCAGGTACTTTGCCGTGAATTCTAAAACCGTTAAGAACAGGATTCGGACTGAGAACATAATTTACATAAGCAGATAAGCCCTGTCTTTCAATCACAGCTGAAACGTTACTGAAGTAGCCGGTTTTATAAATGTTTCTCAAATTAAGTTCTATATCAACATATTTCTCAAAATTGCCGGGCATTAGTTCCGAAAGCTTAAAAAGAGTATCCGTAAGAAGTCCGGAGAAAGTCAGCTTCAGTGTTGCATTTGTAATGAAGTTATTCTGAAATCCGGAAGAAGATCTTTCAAGTGAGTCAATTCCTTTTCTGATCTTCTCGATGGATTCTCTTGCAGCCAATTCACCCTTCTTCTTGAGGTAACTTATCTGGGAATAGTCAGACAAAGAATGTTTTCCAAGGTCAGGAGTTATAACAACATTTGCTTCTTTGATCTGAAGGTCATTAAGTTGTGACATTGTTATCGAGAGAATCTGATCAGCAGTGGAAATCGGGCTTGACAATTCTTCACCATGCTTAAGAGGACTTGTTGTGTTGACCGCAATTATATAGTCAGCTCCAAGTTCCTTTGCAACATCAGAAGGAATATTAGCAGTCAATCCTCCATCAACAAGGTTCCTCCCGTTAATGTCTATAGGAGAATACAAAAGAGGAAATGTAAGAGATGCTTTAATGGACTGGCTCAGATCCCCATCAGTCATAATAACTTTCTTTCCTGAATCAATGTCAGTTGCAACAGCTGCAAAAGGAAATTTCAGGTTAAGATAATTACCAAATGAATGGTATCTTGCATTCAATACGTGAGAGTTTATCTTCTCACTAAGATAGAGTCCGTTTGAAAATGCTGAGGGCAGGATAACGGGCTTGATACCGTCAAGTGGAATTGTAAGCAAGCTTCTGTCCTGAATTTTTTTCTGCTCGGGAAAAAGCGTGGTCCTCTTATATTTGTTTGTAAGGCTCAATGCCCTGTCCCAGTCAAACCGGGTAAAAATATCAAGCAGCTCATCTGTTGTATAACCGCTGCTGTAAAATCCGCCAATTATGCTTCCCATGCTTGTGCCAACAATCATATCCGGAATCAGGCCTGCTTTCTCAAGCTCTTTGATTACGCCAATCTGGGTAAGCCCTCTTGCACCGCCTCCGCTGAGAACCAATGCAACCTTTTTACTTCTGTATGATTTGGGAAAGATGTTGCAGATGTTTGTATCAAGAGATGAACGCTGCTTAAGATTCAGGCGGATTGTATCGCTTACTATGTCACCAGTTTCAATCTGCGCATTGGCTGACAAAACAAACAGGAATGGAAACAGCAGTGAAAATATTTTTTTCAGGTGATACAATGGGTGCCTTTCGAGTTGCAGGTAGTTTTTAATCAGATTCGATCCGCAATTTTGACTTTTGCGAGAACCCAATAAAATAAATGATCATTCCAAAAATCAGACCCGGATACATTGGCTCAAGACCAAACGGATATGCTGCTTCTACCAGTGATTTATTGATGCCACCCATTATGAACCAAATCAGTGAGATAAAGAAAGAACCAATCATTGCAATGAATATATATCTGGAATGAACCTTAAGTTTATCAAAGTAAGCGCTGATAACACCGATAAGCAATGCCGGTACAACCAAAGTTCCGACCGTATACCAGATATTTACAACTGATGGAATTGTTATAGCCAGAAACAATGACAGAACCGCACTTATGATTATTCCAAATTTATTATATCGATTATCCTTGTCTTCCTCGTTTCGAATTCTTGAAATTATGTCTCTTCCGAAAGTTGTTCCTGAGATGAAAATATATGAATGCAGGGAAGACATTACGGTTGCTATCATTCCGATATAGAAGACGGACTTTGCAATTGGCGGAAGAACTTTTTCGGCAATTGCAGGAAATGAGAGCAGCGGATCTTTGAGTTCATTGAGAAAGAATGCCTTTGAATAAAGTCCAGCAGTAGTTGTCATGAAATCAAACAGTATCCAAAAGCCAAGTGAAATAAGTATCCCGATCTTCGGAGTCGATTTTCTCTTTGCCGCATAACATCTCTGGTGAAATGACGGATCAACTAGCACCCATGAGCCAAGGAAGAACCAGACAAGAAAATATTGCAGCGTAGAATTTCCAAGAAGCTTAAGATCTGCTTCGGGCAGTCTTGAGTCAATATATTCAAATCCCCCGAGTGTGTTGAAGCAAAACGGCAGAATTATTCCAAATCCGACAAACATTATTACAAATTCAAACATGTTTACTCTTACATCTGCTCTGAGTCCTCCGCGTATCAGATACACAATTGAAACAATCAGCGCAAACACCATTCCGTAAAAGAGTTTTACGCTGAAGATCAGGCTAATGAGTATTCCCATGATGAACAAATAGGGGGCCGGAGTTGACATTAAGAAAACAAAGAATCCGCCAAGTATGCCAACTTTTCTACCATATACACGGTTCAGCTTATCAGGTATTGTATATAGATGTGCCTTGCGTACCCTGTCTGAAAGATAAAACGCAAAGAGTAAAACAAAGACATAATAAGGGAAAGCATAGAGAAACCAACCGGATATTCCGAACCTGTAAGTGAATTCGCCGATTCCAAGTACACCTCCGTAAAAAGTGGAAACAAGTGAAGCAACAAATGCAGGCAAGGTTAGAGTCCTGCCCGCAACAATGTAATCTTTAACCGAATTTGATTCCGACTTTGTCTTGAATCCTATAACAAGGATGGAAACAAAATAGGCAATGATAATCAGATAGTCGTTTGTCGATAGTGCTACTCGAAATTTTTCCATTCAAATTATGAAATGCTTTCTGAATATTAGTAGTGAACCGCTCTTATAGTTTATAGAAATGTTTTCCGATGCTGATTGATTCAAACTTCCTTCTCTCTTTCCAAATTCAAGAGTCTCGTTCTTCAGGGCATATTTCAATCCGCAGGTAACGATACCCGTCGCTTTAGGCATTGCCATCATAGAAAGTGTTTCATTGATCCTGTATTTAAACTCCGTTTTTTTTCCGGCGTAAAAAATCTCAAACTCCTCGGAAAACATTCTCACATCAATGAACTTGCTGAACCGTTTCATCACACTGAAATTGTTCATTGTATGATCCGGTCTATCGCTTGTTGCGCCCAGTACTGCAACATTGTTAAAACCCTCAGATATGCAAAAATTCAGACTCTTTTCAAAATCCGTTGTCTCCTGTTCTCTTATTCTGACCAACCGAACTCCTAATTTCTTGTAATACCGGACAGTTTTGATGCTGACAGAATCCATGTCACCAATTATCAGATCAGGAACAATTCGTTTTTTGTAGAGAAAGTTTGCGCCGCCGTCTGCGGCAACGATATGGCAATTACCCCCTAAGAGCTTTTTCGTTAATTCTAAGGAGGGCTCACTGCCGTTAAGAAATATTGCAGCCCGCATAAAGTTTGATTGAATATTGTTAATATTATTCAAAAATTATAGATAAAACTTAAGAGTTTTCCTGAAATCTGAATTGCTGCAAACAGTTTTGCAGCAATAACCATGGTCATGCAATAAATGCTGTAGCAAATTATTCAATCTCGCGCTATGCGCATTATCAAGTCAAAATCGGAAGATTATATGGAAAAAACATGACTGGGTTTTGATGCATATCTGTCCAAAACGTTTGAAATTCCTTCTGTTAAAAGTTTGACGAAATATGCAGCAAGAAGTTATTCCGCTTTCTTTTGAACGACCAAAAGAAAGCTTGGCAAAGAAAAGTCGCCCGCTGCATCCTAATTGCCTAAAATTGCTCGCTTTGGCTACGTGAATTTCAACTCCTCACACGAC
>WBZL01002346.1_pt1 | contig 18539 bp, 16 predicted proteins | sample 5204291 | NCBI WGS metagenome assembly WBZL01 (sample SAMN12344345, study PRJNA552823) | activated sludge metagenome | biome: Activated sludge suspended growth; feature: Nitrification reactor; material: Wastewater; isolation source: activated sludge from nitrification reactor of wastewater...
TCGCGAACGAACCCAACGCCAACGGCGTGGTGGGAATCAAGCCGACGGTGGGCTTGACCAGCCGCGCCGGGGTGATCCCCATCTCCCACACCCAGGACACGGTGGGCCCCCACGGCCGCACGGTGGCCGACGCGGCGGCCGTGCTCGGCGCTATCACGGGGGTCGACGGCCGCGACCCGGCGACGGCCGGCTCGAGCGGCCACTTCTTCCACGACTACACCCAGTTCCTCGACCCCAACGGCCTCGCCGGCAAGCGCCTCGGAGTGCTGCGCGGCGGCGGGGTGACCGGCTACAGCGCCTTCACCGACGCCGCCTACGAGGCCGCGCTGGCGGCGATGGCCGATGCCGGCGCCATCCTGGTCGACCCGGCGGACATCCCGACCCTCGACGAGCTCAACGCCGACAGCGCCGAGATCATCGTGCTGATCTACGAGTTCAAGCGCGACCTCAACGCCTATCTCGCCAGCCGCACGGGAGTGCCGATCGGCAGCCTCGCCGAGCTGATCGACTTCAACCGGGCCCACGCCGACGCCGAGCTGCGCTACTTCGGCCAGGAGTTCCTGGAGCTCGCCGAGGACGAGATCTTCAGCGAAGCGGAGTACCTCGACGCCCTCGCCCGCGGCCGCCAGCTGGCCGCGACCGACGGCATCGACGCCGTCCTGAGCGAGCTCGACCTCGACGCCTTGGTGGCACCCACCGGCTCGCCGGCGTGGACCACCGACCTGGTCAACGGCGACCATTTCCTGGGCGCGAGCTCGGGCGCGGCGGCGGTCGCCGGCTACCCGATCGTCAACGTGCCGATGGGCTTCGCCTTCGGCCTGCCGCTCGGCCTGAGCTTCATGGGTCGGGCGTGGAGCGAGCCCGCCTTGATCACCCTCGCCTCGGGCTTCGAGGCGGCGATGCAGGCGCGGCGGCCACCCACCTTCGAGCCCACGCTGTCGTTCGACGCCGAGCTCGCTCGCCGCAGCCCCGGGCTCGGCGCGCGCGCGGCCGGGCCCGGCCCTGAGCGGCGCCTCGCCGCCGCAACCCGCGCCCAGCGCCGGCCGCTCGGCTTCTGAGCCCGGGCAGCGTAGGATTCGGCACCGGCAGGGGTTTCACGGCACGAGGCCCCGCCGGTGCCTTCATGAACGTCAGAACGAGGAGACCTGCATGAATCGTCGTCGTTTTCGTTGGGAAATGGTCGGGATGCTCACGCTCGTCTTGTTTGGCCTCGTGGTGCCAGCCGCCGAGGCCCGTCCGGGCCGCCAGCGCGGCTGGGAGCGGATCGGAGAGGCCACGGTCAACGATGCACTCGACCACGACACCATCCCCGTCACCGCCGCTCAGGGCACCTTCAAGGCGATCCAGATCCACGTCCTCGGTCACGCCGTGCAGTTCCGCTCGGTGAAGATCCACTTTGGCAACGGTGACGTGCAGAACGTCGAGCTGCGCAGCGTGATCCGCGCCGGCGGCTCGTCGCGGGTGATCGACGTCGAGGGCGCCGACCGGGTGATCCGCTCGATCGAGTTCCTCTACGACGCCCAGACCGTGCGCGGCCGCAAGGCCATCGTGCGGGTGCTGGGCCGCAACTGAGGCACACGGGTGCGACGACGCGCGGCCGGGCGGTGGGTCGTCCTCGGCGGCGTCCTTACCGCGCTGTCGCTGACGCCGCGAGCGCTTCCCTCGTCGGCCGCCGAGGCAGCTCGCGCCACCCGGTTGGTCATCGTCTCGTGGGACGGTGCCGCCGACTGGGTGGTTGAGCGCCTGCTCGCCGAAGGCCAGCTTCCCCATCTCGCGGCCCTCGCCGCCCGCGGCGTCAAGGCCGAGGGCAGCATCACGGCCTTCCCCTCCAAGACAGCAGCCGGCCACGCCGCGCTGTGGACCGGCGCCTGGCCGGTCACCAACGGCATCACCGGCAACGAGGTGCCGCTCACCCCGCGCCACGAGCACACCTTGCTCGAGTGGCGCTCCGGCTTCAGCTCCGAGATGCTCACCGCCGAGCCGCTTTTCGTCACCGCCGCCAAGGCCGGCCGGCGGGTGGTGGTGCTCTCGGCAACCCAGTCCTACCCCGAGGGGCCGCACGTCGCCGCGCTCGCCGCCGCCGGCGTGCCGGCCGAGGACTACCGCTCGCTCTCCGGCTTCGAGCACCGCATCGCCCCCGGCGAGATGCTCACCGCCGCCGCCTTCGGCCCGCCGGGGCGGGGCTGGGGGCACCTCGCCCGCGGTGCCCTTGAGGCAACGATCGAGGTCGGCGAGACGACCTTCTTCCTCCTCGCCTACGACGATCCGGCTGACCCTACCCGTGGCCTCGACCGCCTGCTGGTGCGCCAGGGCGACCGCCGCGCCGACCGCGCCGTGGCGAGCGCAGTGCTCGCGCCCCGCGCCGCCGGGACGACACTGAGCACCGCGGACTGGAGCCCGCCGTTCGCGCTGCGCAAAGGAGAGCTCCACGGCGGCACTTTCTTCCGGCTCTGGGCGCTGTCACCGGACGGCCGCGAGATCGCCCTCTACCGGCGCGCCGCGAGCGGCCTCAAGGGCGCCATCTCCGCCGCCGGCCTGGCGGCCTACGAGGCCGCCTACCCGGGCTTTCACGACGATCCCTTCCCCTACTACGAAACGAGCGGGCTGGGCACGCCGATCCCCCTCGGGGGCGACGGCCTGGCCGAGGAGCGGGCCCTCGAGCTGGTCGCCTTCGACCTCGATCTCGCCACGGCGGGCAGCCGCTGGGCCATCGAGCACTGGCAGCCCGAGCTGCTCTGCCACTACACACCGCTGAGCGACGGTGCCGGCCACACCTGGATGGGGGCCCTCGACCCGGCCATGTCCGGCCACGACCCGGCCCTCGCCGCCCGGCTATGGCCGTACTACGCCCGGGTCTTCGCCTTGCAGGACGCCTGGCTCGGCAGCCTGGTCGCGGCCGCGGGGCCCGACGCCGTGGTCGCGGTGGTGAGCGACCACGGCATGGCCGGGGTACGGCGCTTCGTCTACGTCAACCGCGTCCTCGAAGAGGCAGGCCTTCTCGCCTGGGACGCCGATGGCAGGATCGACCTCTCCCGCACCCGCGCGGCGTCGCCCTACGCGGACTTCGCGGTGCGCCTCAATGGCACCGACTGGCAAGGGGGGATAGTGCTGCCGGCGGACCGCAAGGGCGTGATCGCCGCGGCGAGCGAAGCCCTCCTCGGCCTCGTCGACTCGGCGACCGGCCGCCACGTGGTGCCGCGCGTCTTCCGCCCGGACGAGGCGCCCGGCCTCGGCGTCGGTGGGCCACGGGCGGGCGAGCTGCTCTTCGACCTCGCCCCCGGCTACTACCCCCAGCAGGGGCCCTCTCCCCTCGCCGTCGGCCCCACCCGCCTCCCCTGGGGCGAGGGCCACCACGGTTTCTGGCCCGAGCGGCGGGACATGCAGGCCCTGTTCGTCGCCGCCGGGCCTGGCCTGGCACCAGGAGTGCGCCTCGCCGGCGTGCGCCAGATCGACATCGCGCCGACGCTTGCCCGGCTGCTCGGCATCCCGCCGCCGCCCCAGGCGACGGGCCGGGTGATCGCCGAGGCCCTCAGTGGTGAGGCACCGGCGCTGGCTCGCCCCAGGCGCTGAGCAGGCGGTCGCGCAGCCAGAACAGGGGCTCCAGGGCGTCGGGGCGGTTGAAGCGCGTGCCGGTGAAGACGGCCACCGTCTCGAGCTCCGGCAGCACAACGAGGAAGTTGCCGCCGTTGCCCCAGGCGAGCTGCAGGCGGCTCGCCGGCAGCCCGGCACTGCGCGTGCTGTCGAGCCACCAGAGGAAGCCGTAGCGCTGGGGCCGTTCGGGGACGGCGGTCCACTCGCGGGTCATCTGCGCGAGCCAGGCCGCCGAGACGATCTGCCGGCCCTGCCCGCGACCGCCGGCGAGGAGCATCTCGCCGATCTTCAGCAAACCTTGTGGCGACAGCCGCAGGTGGCCGCCGGTGTCGACGTCCTTGCCGCCGTGCCAGCGCGCCCAACGGGCGCCCGTGACGCCGAGGGGCGCCAAGAGCACCGCCTCGGCATAGGCGTCGGCCCCCATGCCGGTGGCGTGGGCGAGGATGCGGCCGAGGGCGACGGCGTTGCCCGTGCAGTAGGAATAGCGTTCGCCCGGCGCCGCGCGCAGCGCTTGCTTGGCCCAGAAGGCGAGCCAGTCGCGCTGGCGGTACATGCGGTCCTCATGGCCCGGTGACTTCGGGTCCCAGTCGTCGCAGTCGAGGCCGCTGCGCATGGTGAGCAGGTCGGCGAGCGTCATCGCCGCCTTGCGCGGGTCTTTCGCCAGCTCGCTGCGCAGCTCGGGGAGGAGGTCGATCACCTTGGCGTCGACCCCAGGCAGCTCACCGCGGTCGATGGCGATCCCCACTAGCAAGGCGGTGATCGACTTGGTCGCCGAGCGCAGGTCCGGCGGCTGGCGCTCGAGCTCGGGCGCCGACCAGCCGGCGAGCCGCTCGCCGGCGACGCTCAGCCAGAAGCTGGTGATCCCCGGGTGCTCACCGCGGGCGAGCTCGGCGGCCAGCCGCTCAGCCGCCACCGCGAGCGGCCTGGGCTCGGCCGCCGGTGCGGGTTCCGCCGCTCGCGCCACAAACGCCGTCAGAACGAGCCCGGCGAGGAGGAACGCAGTCAGGGTGTTGCCGCTCATCGCTCGCCGGGCTGCGGCGCGAAGAGGTAGAGGGTGAGGCCGTTCGGCTCGCGAAGACAGAAGCTCGTGTGGCCCCAGGACTGCTCCTGGAGGGGCTGGGTGACGGCGAGGCCGCGCTCGACCGCGCGCAAGTAGAGCGCCGCGACATCCGGCACCTCGATCACCATCATGGCCCCCTGGGGTGGCCGGTCGTCCCAGAGGTGGGAGGAGGGCCCGGCCGGCCGCGCCAGCACCTCGACGATGCCCGCCGCCGCGGCGAACAGGGTGCCCCGGTCGTCGGCGCCGCGGTCCCAACGACCGACCACCGCGAGGCCCAAGCCATCGCGGTAGAAGGCGAGGGTCTCTTCATAGCGGGGGGTGAAGTAGGCGAAACGGAACTCGCCGCGGCTCATCGCCGCGTGCCTCCCCCCGGTGAGGTGGCCGCCGCCCGGGCCGCCACCTCACCTTCGGCCGCCGCGAGGAGCTCTCGGAAGCGCTTCTCGCTCCGCTCGACGAGGGCGCGAAAGCCCGCGGGATCGACGAAGGCGTGGCGATCGCCGGCCCGCAGCCGTGCCGCCTTGGCCTCGAGGGCGAAGAAGGAACCATGGGAGGCCAGGAACAGGTCGCACGGCAGGGTGCGCAGGCGCGCGAAGCTCGCCGCGTAGTCGCGGGCGATCTGCGGGTAGCGGGGGTTGTCCGCCAGGCGGTAGTTGGGTGGGTCCGGCACGCTCGCCGAGCAGAAGAAGACGGCGGCCAGGCGCTCACCAGCCTCCTCGAAGGTGGCCGTCCAGGTGGTGCACCCCTTGGTGTGGCCGGCCGTGACGTTGGCGGTGAGCGTGACGCCGCCGAGGCCCACAGTGTCCCCGTCGGCCAAGCGGCGGTCGACCGCCACGGCCGGGAACTGAAACTGGTCACCCCACGCGAAGTCCCCACGCCCGCCGGCCTCGAGCTGGTCGGCATCGCCCTCGCTCGCCAGCAAGCGGGCCCCGGACCGCCGCTTGAGCTCGGCAAGGCCGCCGGCGTGGTCGAAATGCGAGTGGCTGTTGAGGAGGAGCTTGACGTCCTCGATGCGGAAACCGAGCTTGCCGAGGCTCTCGAGGACACGGGGCGCCGTCTCGGGCAGGCCGCCGTCGAGGAGGATCAAGCCCTCCGGGGTGGCGATCGCGTAGCTCGCCACCTCTTTCGCTCCCACGTAGTAGAGCGGCCCGAAGATGCGGAAGGGCTCGACCGGTTGGTTCCATTGGCTACGCTCTTCGGCGTCCTGGGCCCGAGCCGGCAGGAGGACATTGGCGCACAACGCAAGGGCGATCAGGGGCAAGCGAAACGAGCGCATGGGGCCTCCTCGGAGTCGGCGGCAGGATAGCAGCGTGCGGCCCGTCCGCAGCCCGGCCCCGGCGCGCTCAGCCCGGCGCGCTCAGGCCGGCGGTAGGCTGCGGGCGTAGGCGCCGGGCGGCTTGCCGACCAGGCGCCGGAAGTCGCGGACGAGGTGCGCCTGGTCCGCGTAGCCCAGCTCATGCGCCAGGCTCGCCCCGTCGACCGCCTCGCCGCGGGCAAGCCGTTCCGCCGCCTCGTGCAGGCGGTAGCGCTGGATCACCCACTTGGGGCTCACCCCGACGTACTCGGCAAACAGCCGTTGCAGGCGCCGCACAGCGAGGCCATGCGCCCGCGCCAGCTCGTCGACGCGCCGGATCTCGCGATCCGCGGCGGCGTGGGCCGTGATCGCTCGCGCCAACGCGGCATCGGGGTCGGCCGGCGGCAGCCGAGCGCACAGGAACTCCTGGACCCGGCCGAAGGCCTCCGCCACCGCCTCCTCGCCGAGGGCAGCGCTCTCGAGCTCAGAAGCCGCGGTGCCGAAGACCTCGACGAGCGGCAGCTCGCGGCCGTGGAGCGTCGCCACGCTGCGGCCGAAAAAGGGCCGGAAGCCACCCGGGTGGAACTTGGTCCCGAGCACCCGGCCGCGGCCTTCGAGGCGGCGGGTGAAGCGGCCCCGCGGCACTCCGACCAGCCGCGAGCGGCCGGCCTCGAGGACGAGGTGCACCGAGGGGTGGGGCAAGACCTCGAACACCTCGGGCTCGGCGAGGTCCCAGCAGACCGTCCAGAAATGCTCGATGAAGGGCGCGAGGACCGCGGCCGGCCAGAAGCGCGCGTAGCCCGGTGCGCTCGCCGGCGCCCGCCCATACAGGACCCCCCGCGGCGGCTCGAGCTTCGGGCGGACCCCGTCGCGTTCGTTCAAGCGCCCCCGGGGCCGCCCGGGCTAGCATCCCGGGTTGACGAGGAAGCGAGGAGGAAAGGGCCATGCCGCAGACGACACCCACGACATCGCAACGCCGCGCCGGGGCCACTCTCCCGACGGCTTGGGTGGCGACCCTGATAATGACCCTGGCGGCGGCCCTGGCCGCCCCTTTGGCGCAAGGTGAGGAGACGACGATGCAGCATGCGAAGGGTGAGTTCGGGGTGAAGATCGTGCCCCTGCCGCTCGCCGGCCCGGTGGAGGACGCGGGGCTCGGCCGGATGTCGATCGAGAAGGAGTTCCAGGGCGATCTCGTGGGCAGCGGCAAGGGCCAGATGCTGACCGCCGCTTCCGCCGCCTACGTGGCAATCGAGCGCGTCGAGGCCACTCTGGCCGGGCGCCACGGTACGTTCGTGCTGCAGCACCGCGGCGTGGCCGAGGGCTACGAGCTGCTGGTCACCGTGGTTCCCGACAGCGGCACCGGCGAGCTCGCGGGGCTGCGCGGCGAGCTGACGATCGAGGTCCGCGACGGCAAACACTTCTACGATCTCCAGTACACCCTGCCTTCGGCGGTCCCCTAGCGGCCGGGGCCCGGGAGGCGAGCCACCACCCGGATCTCGACCAGGCCGCCGTCGGGAAAGAGGTCGGCGACGCCGATCCCCGTCCAGGTCGGGTACGGCGGCCGGACGAACTCGTCCTTGACCCGGCGGAAGGCCTCGATGTGCTCCCGCTTGCCACCCTGGAAGAGGCTCGAGCCGAAGACGTGGAAGGTGGTGAGATCGACGATCTCGGCCGGCGAGGAGCCCGCGGCGGCAAGGCCGGCAGCGACCTGGCCGAAGGCGTGGCGGACGGCGGCCTCGAAACCGGCGACATCGAGCGGCTTGCCGTCGCGCGCCCCCGCCACCACACCGGAGACGAAGACCAGCGAGCCGTCGACACGCACGGGCGCGAAATGCCACGCGTCGTAGAGGATGGCGTGCACCTGCGGGTTGACGGAGACGACCTTGCCGCCGGGCGTCGGCACGCTGACGGGGCCGGCCGGCGCTGGTGGCGCCCCTTCCTGGCCTCCCACCACCGCGGCGAAAGTGCCCAGCGCGAGGGTGAGAGCGAGCACGAGGCGGCGGGCGGACGGGCGATGAGCGTTCACGGCTCCTCCTTGCGCGAGATGACAGCCTCACCAACGCCAGCGCATCGCGCGCGGTTCAGCCGGCGCGCAAGGCCGTGGCCGGGTCGAAGCGTAGCACCCGCAGGGCCGGCACCAGGCTGGCGACGACGGCGACGCCGAGGAGGACGCCGGAGACCCCGAGATAGGTCAAGGGGTCGGCGAGCCCGACGCCGTAGATCAGGGCCGAGAGCCCCGGTGCGAGCAACGCGGCAAGCCCCAGGCCCACCGCCAGGCCGGTGCCGGCGACGGCGAGGCCAGGCAGGGCCGCGCTGGCGACCGTAGCCACGGGCGAGGCACCCAGGGCGGTGCGGATGCTGAGCTCGCGGCGGCGTTCGGCGACCGAGCCGGCGATCAGACCGGCGAGCCCCACAGCCGCCAGGCCGAGGGCGACGAGCGCCGCGGCTGCCACGAGCACGGCCTGGAAGCGCTCGGCCCCCAGCACCCCGTCACGCACCGCGGCGAGGGAACGGACGGCGGCCACCGGCAGGCCGGGGTCCGCCCGCTGGATCGCCGCACGCAAGCGCTCGCCGGCCGCCGCCTCCCCCAGCCGGCTACGGACGATCCAGCTCGGCTCGAACCAGGTGTGGACGAGGCGCAGGAAACCATCGTCGACCTGCGTCAGCGGAACGTAAGCCCCGGGCTTGGTAGCCAGCGGCTCGTCCGCGCCCCAGCTCGGGTGCTGCTGAGTGTCCCCCACCACGCCGACGACCCGCCGCCAGCTCCCCGCGATCGCCAGCCGCGCCCCGACCACTGCCGTGCCCTCCAGATAGGCGTCGGCGAAAGCCGCGTTGACCACCACCACGTTCTCGCCACCGGCCGCATCGCTCGCCGCCAGCGAGCGACCTTGCAGGACGGGCACCCCCAGGGTCGCGAAATAGTCATCGCTGGTGTAGATGAGGTTGGTGATCCGCGGGCCGCTCGGTGGGTCCGCGTCCCCCGGCAGCTGGAAGCCCATGTTGAGCGGCCGTTCGAAGGGTAGGCTGAGGCCCACCGCGGCGTGCTCCACGCCCGCTTGTCGCCGGAGGTCCGCGAGGCTCGCGGCGACCAGGCGGCCGACCGCCGCGCTGGTCGCATAGCGCTCGTCCTGCAACGAGACGCGGGCGGCGAGCAGCCCTTCCGGCCGGAATCCCGGCGCCAGGCGATGGAGATGCCCGAGCGAGCGCAGGAGCAGCCCGGCGCCGACCAGCAGGGCCACCACCAGGGCCAGCTGCACCCCGACGAGCAGGCGGCGGGGCCACGGGGTGCGGACGCCGGCCACCCGCCCATCACCGCCGAGCGAGGCCGGCTGCAGGCGTACCCGGGTAGCGGCGACGGCCGGGTAGAGCCCGCTCACGACCACGGTCAGGAGGACGAGCCCGCAGAGCCCGAGCGCTACCCGCAGGTCGATCGTGATCGGCTGCCAGATGCCGAGGAGATCGCGGGCGTAGCCGCGCAAGGAAGCGATCCCGAGCCCGCCGAGGACGAGCCCGCAGAGCCCGCCGAGGACGGCCACGGCGAGGGTCTCGGCCAGCAGCTGGCGGATGATCGCCCACCGGCCGCCGCCGAGCGCTAGCCGGGTGGCGATCTCCGCCGCGCGCCGTGCACCGTGCGCCAGGAGCAGGCCGGCGACGTTGACCGCGGCGACGGCGAGGAGGAGGACCGCCACCACCCAGGCGACGAGCAGGCGGCGACGCAGGTCGCTGGCTTGCCCGGCCTGCAGGCCGAGGAGGTCGAGACGCCCTTCACCGCTCGGCCAGCGGATCTCGGCGAGGCGGGCCGCACCCAGCGCACGCAGCTCGCGCCGGGCCTCGGGCCAGGACGCACCCGGCTTGAGGCGCGCGAGGATGCCGTAGTTCGTCCCGGCCCCCTCGCCCGTCGTCGCGGGCCGCAGCGGCGTCCACAGCTCGGCCTCGACGCCGCCGCGAAAGCCGGCGGGCATCACACCGATGATCTGGTGCGGCGCGCCGCGCAGCAGCAGCGCGCGGCCGAGCGCCGCGGGATCGCCGCCGAACAGGCGCTGCCAGAGCCCGTAGCTGATCACCACCACGGCCGGCCCGCCGGAGACGTCCTCGCTCGGGGTGAACTCACGGCCGAGCATCGGCGGCACCCCGAGAGTGGAGAAAAAGCCCGCGCCCACCCGCTGCTGCGGCAGGTAGAGGGCCTGGTCCCCCACCACCACGTTGGCGCCGGAGGGCCAGCCCGAGTAGGCGGCGAGAAGCAGGCTCGGGGTGCCGCCGCGAACCGCCTCCCAGGTGCGCCCGTCGTGACTGTCGAGGCGGCCGGCGACCTCCTCCCCCGGGCCGTAGACGGCCTGGACGAGCGCCAGCCGCTCCGGCGCGGGATAGGGCAGCGGTCGCAGCATCACGGCGCTCACCACGGAGAGAACCGCCGTGTTGGCCCCCAGGCCGAGGCCCAAGGTGAGCACGATGGTCAGGGTCAGGCCCGGGGACCGCGCCAGCACCCGGAGGGCCTGCCGAGCGTTGCGCCCCAGCTCGTCGCTCCAGGCCAGGTGACGGGCCTCGCGGCATTCCTCGCGGACGCTTTCCGGGCTCATCCCGAGGTCCAGCCGCGCGCGGCGCCGGGCCTCGCCGGGCGCTAGGCCGGCGGCGCGCAGCTCCTCGGCGCGCAGCGCGAGATGGTGCTCGATCTCGGCGCTCAGCCGGCTCTCGAAGCGACGCCGGCCGAGGACGGCGTCGAGCCAGCGCCCGAGGCGCCCGCTCACGACGGCACCGCCGAGGCGGTCAGCACCTGCCGGATGGCCGCCGTCAGGCGGTCCCAGTGGTCCGTCTCGGCCGCCAGCTGCCGGCGCCCTTCGGCGGTCAACCGGTAGAAGCGGGCCTTGCGGCCGTTCTCGCTCACCCCGTCCTCGGAGTCGATCCAGCCGCGGTGCTCGAGGCGGTAGAGGGCCGGATAGAGCGAGCCCTGGGGGACCTGCAGAGCGTCCTGCGACAGCTGCCCGATGCGTAGCAGAACGCCGTAACCGTGCAGGGGGCCGAGAGAGACGGCCTTCAAGATCAACATGTCGAGGGTGCCTTGCAAGAGATCGACGGGCGGGGCCATGGCTCTCTCCTAGCTCATCTAGGAAGAACCTACGTCGCCTCTCCTAGAATGTCAAGGAGAGAGATTCCATGGAGGCCGCTCAGTCCGTCCGCGGAAGGTCCACGGGCTCGCCCGTCAGAACGAGCCGCACCTCGACACCGGCCGCCAGCTGCGGGCCGGGCGCCACCTCGAGCCGCCCGGCGTCGATGCCGAAGCCCTGGGTGAGGACCGCGGCCGCCGCCTGCGCCCTGCTCGCGGCCAGCGCCTCGGGCTCGCCGGCGAGGCGACCACCGGCGACCCTCGCCCGCAAGGCAGGCCAGGCCGCCAGCTGGCGGCTCACCTCGGCGAGCGCGGCGCGGGCCGCTTCCGACAGGGCGTCGCTGCCGCGCCGGCACTCGATCGTCGGCGCCAGCGCCGGCACCCAAGCAAGATCGAGCGCTGCGCCGGGGTCGGTCAGCTGGTGGCGCGCTGCCGAGCGCAGCAGCATCTGGGCGTCGGTGCTGAGCTCCGTCTCGGCGAGGTAGGTGAGGCGGACACGGAGGGGCTCGCTGGCCGTCAGCGTGACGGCAAGGCCCAGGCGCTCTGCACCGGGAGGCAGCTCGACGCTGGCGAGCGCGGTCTCGAGCCGTTGCCAGAGTGCACCGCGTTCTTCGCCGAGGGTGCGTAGCGGCGGTCGACTGGCAGGGAGCTCGAGCTGCTCCAGCTCACCGCTCGTGGTGGGGACCTCGACCAGCTCCAGCTCGACGGCCTCGAGGGGCATGTCGAGCCGCGCGGCCAGCTCGTGGTGCAGGAGGATGCGCTCGTCGGCCGTCGCCGCCCGGCGCGTGAAGACCTCGAGGACGACGCGCTCGCGCTCACCGTCGGCGCGGCTCTGGACCTCACCCAGGTACGAGCGTGCGCTGCCGTCGGGCTGCAGCTCCAGCACGCCGTGCCAGGCTGCCCGGGCGGCCGCCTCGACGTGGACCGCCCGCGCTCGGGCGGCGACCTCGCGCTTCAGCTCGACGAAAGACCGGCTGAGCGGCACCGCGATCAGCCCGAGGACGAGCAGGATCGGCAGGAACCGTTCGCGGAAGGTCGGCAGGGCCTCGAGGTCCGCCAGGCGCGGCCAGCGAGAGAAGCGCGCGGCCAGCCAGCGGCTTTCCGCATCCTCGCGTTGCCAGGCCGCCACCTGCCGGCGGACCCCCGGCGTATCGACGTGGATCCAGTAGAAGATCAGCAGGGCCGAGAAGGCGATCGCCACCAGGTTGGTGAGCAGCAGGAGACCGCCTCCGGCCGCGATACTCGCTCCCTCGTGAGCTCCCACGCCGAGCCCGAAGCCGACCACGCAGAGCGGCGGCATCAGCGCCACGGCGATCGCCACGCCCGGCAGCGATGTCGAGGGGCCGGTCGGCTGCTTGACCAACCCGAAGGCGCCCACGGCCCCCGAGAGGAGCGCCACCAACAGGTCGAGGAGGTTCGGCTCGGTGCGCCGGGCGATCTCGGAGGTCACCGTGTGGAACGGTAGGACCGCCACCAGCAGGGCCGCGCAACCCAGTGCCAGGGCACAGCTGAGGACCAGCTTGGCGAGGGCACGGACCCCGAGCACCGGGTCGCCGCTCGCCAGGCCGAGCCCGAAGGCGAGGATCGCTCCCATCAGCGGCGAGATCAGCATCGCGCCGATCACCACCGCCGTGCTGTCGAGCACCAGACCGAGGGTGGCGATGCCGGCCGCCATCATCAGCTGCAGCCAGTAGCCGGCGTCCCGCAAGGCGGCCGCGGCCGCCAGGTCGAGATAGAGCCGAGCGCGGTCGCCCTCGCCCACTCCCAACCGGCGAGCCAGATGCTCTCCGGCGCGGCGCGGACGGTTCAAGGCATCGCCCCTGCGAGCCCGGCCGCGCGCGCCGACGGTCTCGGGTGGAGATCTGCCATCACGCCACCATTGTGCCACCCGCCGGCCCGCGGCGGGCCCTGGGCTCAGTGCGGAGCGATCACGAAGCTCTGGGCCGCGCTGTCACCGGCCGCGGCGCCTAGCAAGGTCCAGTAGTACTCGACCCCCGGCTGCAACCGGCCCTGCTCGGCCGGCGGCAGAGCGACGTGGTCGTCGCGGGTCTCCTCGCTGGTCCACGCGTAGGAGCGGGCGGCGTCGAACAGCGCCACGCGCAGCGCGGCGCGGCCGGCGTTGGGGAACCGCAGCTCGCGGGGTGGTCCGTCGATGGTCCCGACGGGTGCCCAAGCCTCGGCGCTCGGCACCGTGGTTCCCGAGCGCACGCCATCGCCAACGGAGGTGGCGATCGGCTGCTGCGCTCGGTAGGCCAACCAACCCACGAAAACGGCGGTGAGCGTGGCGGCAAGGGCGAGGCCGGAGCGCGACCAGCGCCGCCAAGGGCGCACGGCAGCGCGCGGCGACCGGCCGGTGAAGCGCTCCCACGCTACATCCAGCTGGGCTGCTGGCAAGGGCTCCGGGTGATCGAAGGCCTCCTGGCGCAGGAGCTCGGCCGAGCACTCGGCGCAGAGCGCGGCATGCGCCAGCCAGGCCTCGGTCTCCGGGCTCGGGGCCTCGTGGCGGGCCCGGTAGAGTTCCTCGGGCGTCGGGTGCGGGCCCGGCGGCGGCGGCCACGTCGAGGTCATCGGCCAGCCTCCAACAAGGACCGTAGGCGACGCCGCGCGTTCCAGATCTGTACCTTGACGGTGGGCAGCGCCAGGTTGAGGCGCTCCGCGATCGCCTGGTAAGACAACCCCTGCTGGACGTGCATGAGCAGGCATGTTCGCATCCCCGTCGGCAGGCTCCGCAGTGCAGCGCCCAACCGCGCCACCTCCTGTCGATCATTCGCCAGGGTCTCGGCCGAGGGAGACTCGTCTGCCACGACCTCGCCGACGGGCTCGGTCTCCGCCGCCCGTCCGCGTCGCCGCCACTCGTCACGAGCGACGTTGCGGGCGATGGCGTAGATCCAGCCGTCGAGGCTGCCGTCGCCTCGGAACTCCTCCCTCGACCGGTAGACGTTCCACATCGCGGCTTGACTTAGATCGTCGGCATCCGAGGCTTGAAAGCCGCTGGCGAGGAAGAAGCTGCGCAAGCGCGGCAGAAACTCGTCGAAGATCTGCCGGAAGGACTCCTCGTCGGCGACGACCGCGGTGCTCCCCGCTCCCGGGCGGGCCATGGGTACGACGGGAGCCAGCGCCTCGCGCAACGTCGCCTCCTTGTCGAGGACCAAGAACGGTTCTGGCGCATGGGCTGCTCGGTCGAGCTCGCCGTTACAGCTGATCACCGAGCACTACGAGACGCCCACGGCACGCCTCGCCTGCCTTCACCGTCGAGCCGGTGGAAGTCGATCGGCAAAGCCTACACCAGGCGGGCTGGGCCCGCCGAGCCCGCGACCTGGCGCTAATACCCGGCGGGGCCGCAGGCGTCCTCGGCAACGCAAGCCGCGCGGAGACCCATTGGGGGGTCCGCCCCTCCAACGGAAAGTCCCCGACTCAAGGGTCCCCATGGTTGCAGTCCGGAGCGCCGCGCCGGCGCCGGCGTTCCGCAGACCCTGGCAACCAAGATCAACCCTCACTCATCCAATATTTTGCATCGGCGATCTAATTGACTTTCCGCTTTCTTCGTCTTACGCTCTTCAGCATGCCAAACACAACGATCACTCTCAGGCATTTCTCACTCCTACTGTTGGCACTCACCACTCTGGCGCCAATGACCGCAAATGCGCAGGCCCTGTACGATGGAGTGCTCTTTTCGCGAGGGAACAAGGCCGACGCCTATCCAAGCCACTTCCAGGAGGGTAGCCTTCAGAGGATCTACTTCTGCGGAACTTCCTCCTTGAGCCCGGCGGGGAAGAACATCGACGGGATCTTCAGGATCAGCAAGAGCGGGTCCCTCCTTCCTGTCGGGGGTTGGTCGTCTTCTCCAACTGAGGTCCTGAATCACTCCACAATCGCCTGGGCCACGCACCATGTCTGCGATCCCACGGTCGTGCGTGGCAACTTCGAATACGGCGGGACCACCTACCAATATGCTCTGTACTTTACGGCTGACGACGGCTCAACTGCGGTCGGAGTGAACGGTGCGATCGGCTTGGCGCTTTCTAATGATGGGTTGAGTTGGGTGGCGCTAACCTCACCGATAGTGTTGCCTGCAAACGGCTTCAACGGAAGCTACGGCGCAGGCGCACAAGGCGTGGCGGCGGTCACCTACACATACCCACCGACCTGGGCCATGGTCTACCAGGATACGAGTCTCGGATACAAGCTCTATCTCAGAAGCTCCGTCGACGGAATCTCGTGGCCTGGTTCGCCCTTGGACTCCCACATTACAGACACTCTTCCAGGAGCCTCAGCCCCCGACATCGCCTACAACGCGCATGACTGCAAGTGGTACGTATCCGTCAACACTTTCACAGCGACGGAGGGGATCGTCACCATCCTGAAGGCCAACAACCCCAACGACCTCGATGGCCCGTGGTCCGTGATCGGGAGCTTCGGACTCGCGAGCACTGGCCAGGTTAGCAACCACAACCCAGGGCTGGCCCGGGATGCTGCTGGGAATCTCCTTGTCGACGCTTCTGGTTTTGGCTACGTCTTCCTATCCGTGGGCCCAGCCGCTGCCCCGGGATCGCCCTTCCCGGACTGGCGGAAGATCGACCTCGCACAAGGTCGGTTTCCAGCCGGAACTTTCGGGCTGTGTCCTCGATAGGAACACTTTTCTACGGAGTGCAGAAGGCCTGGGTCACTGCAACGACACCAGCAGTTGCATAGCCAACAGCCAGGGACAGAACGATTGCGGGTGCGCCACGCATCACTCGCGCAGCAACGGATAACCGTTCTAGGCGAGCGATCCCCAGTCCTGCAAAGAAGCAGAACGGAACTAGGCTTGGGAAAAGGAAGCGACCCTGCGGCTGCCAGTCGACGCCGACCATGAATGCGAGCAACAAGAGGAGGTTGGCAGCAAGGCCACTCAGCAGGACGACTGCAACTCCGTTGGCATCGCCCTCGTAGTAGCGGCGCCGAAACGACTCCACGACGCCGATCCCCACTAGGATCGTCGGCCCAAGGAGCGGGAGATATGCCGGCAGAGGGAACCCTGTGTTCAACCAACCGACCTTGAACCAGAAACTCCGGAAGAGCCCGCCCAGCCAGCGCGGCTCATAGACCAGCCGTGCTATGGACTCAACGGCGGCAGGCCTCATTGACGCCGGGAACGGAGCACCTGGCCCTCCGAAGCGTAGGTGGTTGTGGAAGAGGATCGAGAGGACAACCACCACGATGCCCAGGCAGAGCACCATGGCGACTGCCCTCCTCCCCTTGCGCCAAAGGACCAAGCCGGCAACGGCCAACGGAGCGAGCAACACAGCGCCCGTCAGTTTGCAGAGCACCGCTGCGACTGCCGCCACTGAAGCGCAAAAGCCCTTGCGCAGACCGTAGGCAGGAGATCGCAGCAGGGACACGGCGAAGAAGAGACTCACACTCACGAAGAAGATCGCCCCCATGTCGTTGTTGACAGCAGAAGCGACCGCAAGAAGCTGGGGAGCGAGTAGAAACGCCGGCGCCACAGTGAGCACTACGCGACCGACGCTGCTCGGAAGCTCACTGGCAAGGCTACAGAGCAGCAGAACCAAACCCACTCCCCAGGCGAGTCTGACGAGCCGAAGGAGAACGATGACCCTGCGACCGGTCACTTCAGAAGCCGGGGCGCTCTGGAAGGCTCGACTTCCCGCACGATCAAAGCGGAACTCGTCGCTCGGGCGGAAGGTGGCTTCGATGGGGCGGCCATGGACGACGACAAGCACCAGCGCCGAAAAGATGTAGTCCAGAGGGGGCTGGAACAGCTCGTAGGACTGTCCATCAGGCGCAGCCTCCAGACGTGGGAGGGCACGGCTGCTGACTAGGCGATCGATGTAGCGCAGGTGAGCAGGTTCGTCTGGCGCTTCCCCAGCTGGGATGAACACTGCGAGAGCAGTGCCATAGAGCAAGAAAAGCGACACCAACAGAACTCGTCGCTCTGGCGACGAGACATCCACCCACGCCGAGCTCAGGGCCTCGCGAGCGCGGCGTAGGATGCCGCGCCCAAAAGCCCCAGAAGCCACTGCTCTCGCCTCAGACCCGCTTCATCACCAACGCGCCGTTGGTGCCACCGAAGCCGAAGGAGTTGGTGAGGGCGATGTCGAGCCTGGCCTCGCGCGCCGTGTTGGGCACGAAGTCGAGATCGCACTCGGGATCGGGGTTGTCGAGGTTGATCGTCGCCGGCATCACCTGGTGGCGGATGGCGAGAGCGAGGATGCCCGCCTCGAGGCCGCCAGCGGCGCCCAGCAGATGGCCGGTGGACGACTTCGTCGACGACATCGCCAGTTCGTAGGCGTGGCTGCCGAAGACGCTCTTGACCGCCTTGACCTCAGCGAGGTCACCGAGGTGCGTCGAGGTGCCGTGGGCGTTGATGTAGGCGACGCTCTCAGCCGCAAGCTCGGCGTCGGCGAGGGCAGAACGCATCACCTGCGCGGCGCCCTCACCTTCAGGATGGGGGGCCGAGATGTGGAATGCATCGGCCCCCATGCCGTAGCCCACCACCTCGCAGTAGATCGGCGCGCCGCGCCGGCGGGCCGACTCGTACTCCTCGAGGATGACGATGCCCGCCCCCTCCCCCACCACGAAGCCGTCGCGATCACGGTCCCAGGGCCGCGAGGCCCGCTCGGGCTCGTCGTTGCGCTGCGAGAGGGCCCGCATGGCGCAGAAGCCGCCAACGCCGAGCAGCGTCACCACGGCCTCGGTGCCGCCGGCGATCATCGCGTCGGCGTAGCCGTCGCGAATGGCGCGGAAAGCGTCCCCCACGGCATGGAGGCCGGTCGTGCAGGCGGTGCACGGTGAGCTGTTCGGCCCGCGGGCACCGTAGCGGATGGAGACCTGGCCAGCCGCCATGTTGCTGATCAGCGCCGGGATGAAGAAGGGGGAGATGCGGTCTGGCCCGCGCTCGAGCACCACGCGGTGGGTCTGCTCGATGATCCCCAGGCCGCCGATGCCCGAGCCGATCATCACGCCCACCCGCTCGCGGTTGGCGTCGTTGACCTCGAAGCCCGAGTCCGCCATCGCGTAGCCGCTCGCCGCGAGGGCGAACTGCACGAAGCGGTCGGTCTTCTTGAGCTCCTTGTGCTCGATGTACTGCTTGGGGTCGAAGCCCTTCACCTCGCCAGCGATGCGCGAGGGGAGGGCCCCGGCGTCGAACAGCGTGATAGGCCCGACGCCACTCTTGCCCTCGAGCAAGGCCTGCCAAGTCTCGGCAGTCCCCACTCCAAGGGGCGAGACCAACCCGACCCCGGAGATGACGACGCGTCGCCGCATAGCAAGGCAGGCGCTCTGGCGCCGGCTAGTTGTCGCCCTTGGAATGGGTCTCGATGTAGGAGACGGCTTCCTTCACGCGGCTGATCTTCTCGGCTTCCTCGTCCGGGATCTCGATCCCAAACTCTTCCTCGAAGGCCATCACCAGCTCGACGATGTCGAGCGAGTCGGCACCGAGATCGTCGGTGAAGCTGGCTTCCAGGGTCACCTCGTCCTCATCCACGCCGAGTTGC
>WBZL01002347.1_pt1 | contig 18527 bp, 13 predicted proteins | sample 5204291 | NCBI WGS metagenome assembly WBZL01 (sample SAMN12344345, study PRJNA552823) | activated sludge metagenome | biome: Activated sludge suspended growth; feature: Nitrification reactor; material: Wastewater; isolation source: activated sludge from nitrification reactor of wastewater...
GTCCTTGGGGCGGCATTGCAGGGCCTGCAACCAGGAAACGCTCTCCCAGGCGCAAGGCTGCACGATCACGGGGATGAGGCGTAGGCCCTCCTCGGTCCGGCGGGCGAGGAGGGTGGGAACCTCGGTGCCGCGGTGGAAGCCCGAGGTGAGGAAGTCCTTTTAGATCAGCAGCACGGCCGCCTAGGCGCGCGCCATCGCTGCCTCGATCGCCGGCAGCGAGCCGCTCCCAGCCGCGATCTGGCGGTCCTGCCAGAGCTCGAAAGCACCGTCGAGCGTTAGGACCTCCAGCTGCTTGGCCAGCCGGTCCTTCCAGGCCTCGTCCTTGTGGCTGTAACTGATGAAGACCGTCGGCCCGCCCATCGCCAATCCTCGATATTTCTGCGAAACACGAAGATTGTGGCGGAGCGAGGGCCGCGAGCCGCGGCGAGGGCGTCAGTCGCCGGGAGTGCGGCCCTAGGCCGCGCTGACTTGCTGGTAGAGCCAGGCCTTGGCCATCCGCCAATGGCGGGTGACGGTGGCGGCGGAGCAGCCGAGGGCGTCGGCGGTCTCGGCGACGGAGAGGCCGACGAAGAAGTGCAGCTCGACGATCTGCGCCTTGAGCGGGTCGAGGGTGGCCAGGCGTTCGAGGGCCTCGTCGAGGGCGCCCACCTCGGCGGCGGCGGTGCTGGCCGCCGGCTCGCAAAGCTCGAGGGGCACGGCCTCGGCGCCGCTGCCGCGCTTGGCGCGATTGCGGCTGCGCGCGTGGTCGACGAGGATCTGCCGCATCAGGCGGCCGAGGACGGCGAAGAAGTGCTTGCGGTCCGCGAAGCTCAGGCCGGCCGAGCGGCTGAAGCGCAGGAAGGCCTCGTGGACGATCTCGGTGGGCTGCAGGGTGTGGTCCGGCCGCTCGCGCGAGAGCTGGCGAGCGGCGAGAGAGCGGAGGTCGTCGTAGACCAGCGGCACCACGCGATCGAAGGCGCCGGCGTCGCCGGCATGCCAGGCGGCGAGCCAGGAGGTGATGTCGAGGGCGGCGACGGCTTGCATGCCGGATATGCTAGATCAGCAATTCCGGGGTCGCAAGCCCCCGCGCCAGCGCTGCCAGACCCGCCAGTCCCCCCAGAGATACGTCAGGCCCAGGCCCAGCAAGCAGATCCCGAGGAGGCCGTTGAGCACGGTGTAGGACGCATAGGCCTCGGGGTGGAAGGCGTTGAAGGCCCAGTAGCCGAAATAGGCCGTGAGCTGGGCGAGGGCCAGGAGCTCTACGCGCATCCGGCGGCGGCGCGTCGGGGCGCCCAGGGTGGGTAGCAGCGCGATGCTCGCCCAGTAGTAGCGCGAGGCGACGGTCAAGGCAAAGAACGGCAGGAAGCCGAGGACGAAGGCGTCCTGCCGGCCGCGCCGCCAGAGGGCGAGGGCCCAGAGCAGCAGGAAGCCGCCCGCCGCCACGCGGTAGGGCCCCTGTTGGCGGGCGAAGGCCGCGCGGCGCTCGGCGTTGCTGAGGTCGAGGTCGGCGCTGCCGAGGTCGTGGGTGAAGAAGTGCTTGAGGCCCAGGCGCTGCTCACCGAAGGTGTGCTCCTGGGTGTGGCGTTCGATGCGCTGCGCGAAGTCCTCCCAGCCCGCGAGGCCGCGACCGCTGGCGAGCCCGAGGAGGAGGCCGGCGGTGAGGAAGGCCGCGAAGGCGCCGCCAAAGCGCAGCGCGAAGCCGTCCAGCCGGCGGCGCGCCACGAGCTTGCGCAGGGCCGGGGCGAGGAGCGAGGCCACCAACACGAGGGGGAAGAGGCGGGCGAGGCTCGCGTAGGCGAGTGCGGCGGCGGCAGGCAGGGGGCGCCGCTCCTTCAACCAGGCGGCACCGGCGGCGAGGGCGCAGAACCAGTCGTACTGCAGGAAGCCGCCCACCAGTCGCTTGGCGTTGACCGGCGAGAGGGCGAGGAGGAGCAGGACGAGGCTCGCCGTGCGCAGGCCGAAGGTGCGTTGCAGCAGCCAGAAGGTGGCCGCCAGGAGCAGGAGGTCGAGGGCGGTGAGGGCCTTGAGGGCCGCGAGGCTGGTGGCCGGGAAGAGGCGGGTCAAGGGCGCGCCGACGGCGGTCCAGAACGGGCTGGGGTTGTAGCCGCGGTCGCGGAAGATGCCCCGCCAGCCGCGGGCGGGCATCTGCCGCTGGAGCGCCGTCACGTCCGCCTGGAAGGCCTGCCAGCGCTCGGCACTGAAGTGCTCGCCGGGACGATAGGCGGCCTCGACGCGCTCGCGTGGCCAGATCTCGTAGGAGGCGAGGTCGCGCACGCGGTCGACTTTGCGCCAGTAGTTGGCGCCCTCGCGGTCGGCCGCCAGGCTGGCGGCGTAGAGGTCGTCAAAGCCCAGCTCGGCGAAGTACTTGGCGCCCAGGTAGTAGTGGTAGACGTTCCACACCCGCACCCAGTGGCTGGTGGAGTAGCGCTGGAGGTCGAGAGCCGTGGTCTGCGCCAGGGCGGCGACGGCGAGGGCGAGGAGGACGGTGTCCCGCCCGTGGCGGTTGCAGCGGCGGCGTAGGCCCGCCAGCCAGCGCGCCGGCAGCTGCGCCTCGGCGAGGGCGGCCATGGCGAGCAGGGCGAGACCGATGCGTTGCGGCGGGAGCGCGAGGTGGAGGGCGGCGACGAAGGAGCCGACTGCGGTCGCAAGGACGAGGAGAAGGCGGCGGACCGATGGTGGCGAGATAGGCACGGCAGGGCTCTCCCGGGGACGGGCGCGAGTCTTTCACGGCCCGCCTTACGGCGAGATGAACGGGCGTCGGGGTACCGCGGGTGACGGCGCCATGCCCGGAGTGAGTAGAATTCCGCCACCATGCGAATCCTGCTGGTCGAAGACGACCCGACCCTGTCGGACTCGATTGCCGAGGTGCTGCGGGACGACCACTACGCCGTGGACACGGCGAGAAATGGTGCGTCGGCCTCCGAGCAGGCCGCGTTCAACGACTATGACCTCGTCGTCCTCGACTACAACATCCCACCCCCCACCGGCATCGAGCTGCTGCGCGGCTGGCGCGCCGAGGGCAAGACGACGCCGGTCCTGATGCTCACTGCCCGCTCGACGGTCGAGCAGCGCGTCGAGGGCCTCGACGCCGGCGCCGACGACTACCTCGTCAAGCCCTTCGACTTCGCCGAGCTGCTGGCGCGGGTGCGCAGCCTGCTGCGGCGGCGGGAAAAGCCCCTCCAGGCCACCCTCGAGGCCGGCGACCTGGTGCTCGATCGCGGCAAGCACGAGGTGCGGGTGGGGGAGCGGCCGATCGACCTTTCGCCCAAGGAGTTCGCCCTCCTCGAGTACTTCCTGTCCCGCAAGGACGAGGTGGTCTCCCGCGCGGAGATCGAGGAGCATGTCTGGGACTCTTCCTTCGACTCCTTCACCAACATCGTCGACGTCCTCGTCCACCGGCTGCGCAAGAAGATCGACGGCGACCTGCCCCAGCGCCTGCTGCACACCGTCAAGGGCGCCGGCTACCGGCTCAGCAGCGAGCGCCAGTAGAAGGGCACTGTCCCTTTCCGGCGGGTCGCTGGCACTGAGCGCTAGTACCTCTGGTCAACGCCGTCGTCTTTGGGGCATGATCAACCTTCCGTTCGCATGATGCTTCGACGAGCTCGCTCCCTGCCATCGGCCCTCGCGCTGGGCCTGCCGCTGGCCGCCCTGCTGCTGGCGGGGGCGACCGTGCCGGTGGCAGCAGCGCCGCGCTTCGAGCTCGTCGAACCCGCGGCGGGTGCCGAGCTGGTGGCCGGCGGTCGCGCCGAGCTCGCCTGGCGCCTGGAGGACGAGGCAGGCCTCAGCAGCGACTTCGTGGAGTGGGAGGTCTTCCTCTCGCTCGACGGCGGTGCCTCCTATCCCTATCGCATCACGCCGCACCTCGGCCGGGACGTCCAGCGCTTCAGCTGGCAGGTGCCGCCAGTGGCGAGCGGCGACGTGCGTTTCCTCCTGCGCTACGGCGACGAGCGGCAAGAGGTCGGTGTCGAGCTCGCCGGCCGCTGGCAGATCGCCGCCAGGCCGACCCTCGCCCTGCCCGCCGGCTACCTCGAGCTGCCGTCGTTCACCGCGGGTGAGCGGGCGCGCGAGAGCGATCAGGGCGTCGTCTCCTGGGTCGAGGGCAACCGCCGCGGCGAGGGCCTGCGACAGCGCACGGCGCGCGAGGACACGCTGAGCGGCGGCAACCCTCGCCTGATTGCGGTCCTCGAGCACGAGGCCGCTGCCGAGGACCAGCCGGACCCGCCGTCTGGCGGCCGGGCGCTCGCCCACCAGAGCACCTGCGAGCCTGGTTCGTCCAGCGCTCCATCCGGCGGCTCGCCGCGCCTCGCCGGCGGCCCCAACATCTCCATCCTTCTCCAGACGTCGCGTCGGAACGAGTGAGGCCGGGCCGGCTCTGAGCCCGTGTCCAGCCCCGCTGCCGGGCTGCGCTGCGCCTGCGAGCCAGCGCGGCGACGGCGTGTGCGGGGACCCATTCGTCGTCGACCACCCGCTGCGGCGGGAGAAGGACTTTGTGATGAAAGCTACGCTGCTCTCGCGGCTCGTGCTGCTCGCCAGCTGCGCCGTCGCCTTGGCGCCCGCATGGGCCCAGGATGCCGCCCCCACCTCCCAGGAGACCATCAAGGAGACCATCGAGGTCACCGCCACCCGCGTCGAGGAAGACCCGGGCCCGGTGCCGGTGGCGATCACCGTGCTCACCGCCGACGACCTCGCGGCCCGCGGGGTGAGCGATCTCACCAGCGCCCTCGCCCTCGTCGGCGGCGTCTCGGCCGTGCCCGGTGGCGACGGCGGCCCGGCCGGCTCGGTGCCGGAGTTCTGGGGCCTCAAGGAGTTCGATGCCTTCCTCCTGGTGGTGGACGGCATCCCATGGGGCGGCGCCTTCAACCCCGCCCTCACCTCCCTCGACCTCAACGGCGTCGAGCGCATCGAGGTGCTGCGCGGTGCGGCGCCCGTCCTCTACGGTGCCACCTCGTTCGTCGGCGTGATCCACGTCATCCACCGCAAGGCGGGCGCCCCGGGCACCACCGTGCGCGCCTTCGGCGGTTCCTTCGGAAGCGGCGGCGTGGGTGTCGCCACCGGCCTCGGCGCCAGCGGCCGCTGGCAGCAGTCGATCAACGCTTCGGCCGAGCGCCAGGGCTTCAAGGACGACCGCACCGGCTACGACCGCGGGCAGGTGCTCTACCGCGGCGGGATGGACACCGACGGTGGCCACTTCGGCCTCGACGTCAGCGCCTCGGTGGTCAACCAAGACCCGGCGAGCCCGCACCCCCGCCAGGGCAAGGTGCTCTCCGCCGCCGTGCCGCTCGGCGCCAACCACAATCCCAAGGACGCCAAGCTCGACGAGCGGCGCTTCCAGGTGGCGGGCAACTACTCGCACGACCTCGCGGGTGGCACCTGGGCGACCAGCCTGGCGATCACCCACTCCGAGCGCGACACCATTCGCGGCTTCCTGACCGACGTCGCGAACTCCGACCCGAACGCCATCGGCTTCGAGCAGGACCTGAAGGTCGACGACATCTACTTCGAGACCCACTTCGCCACCCAGCTGGCCCAGGACCTCCACCTGGTGGCGGGCTTCGACCACCTCTACGGCAAGGGCAAGTTCGACGCCGAGACCTTCGACTACGCGGTGAACCTCGATGCCTCGGGAGCGCCGTCGAGCAAGGCCCTCGACCGGCTGGAGGGCATCGAAGCCGAGGACGAGCGCAACTTCTCCGGCCTCTTCCTGCAAACCGAGTGGACCCCCGTGCCGCGGCTGCGCTTCGACCTCGGTCTGCGCCTCAACCGCACCACCGAGGACCGCGAGGGCATGGCCGAGCCGCTCGCCGGGGAGGAAGAGCCGGGCGCCGAGGAGGAGGGCGGCCGGGAGAGCCGCGACACCACCAAAGTGAGCGGCTCGTTCGGCGTCAGCTACCTCGCCTGGGGCGACGACGCCAGCTCAGTGTGGCTGTTCGCCGACTACCGCGACACCTTCAAGCCGGCGGCGATCGACTTCGGCCCCGAGGCCGAGGCGGACATCCTCAAGCCGGAGACGGCGAAGAGCGTCGAGGCCGGCCTCAAGGGCACGCACCAGAACGGCCACCTCACCTGGCAGATCGCGGCCTTCCAGATGGACTTCGAGAACCTCGTGGTGTCGCAGATCGTCAACGGTCTGCCGGGCCTCGCCAACGCCGGCACCGAGCGTTTCAAGGGCGTCGACTTCGAGGCCGACTGGCAGTTCCTGCCCGCTTGGACCTGGGAGCTCGCGGCCTCGCACCACGACGCTCGGTTCAAGCGCAACACGCAGCTCTTCGACGGCGTGCCCTTTGTGCTCGACGGCAAATACCTCGAGATGTCGGCCAAGAAGCAGTACGCGACGGGCCTGCGCTACGCGCCCGAGCGCGGCTTCGGTGGCGGTGTCGAGTACAGCTACGTGGGCGAGCGCTTCCTCACCAAGCGCAACACCGCCAAGGCGCCGGCCTTCGACACCTGGTCGGCCACGCTGAGCTACGCCTTCGCCCACGGCGTGCTGCGCCTCGACGGCAGCAACCTCAACGACGCCCGCGACCCGGTCGCCGAGTCGGAGCTGGGCGACGCGCAGTACTACCGCCTGCCGGCCCGGGCCTACCGCCTGAGCTGGGTCTGGCGGCGGTAGCTGGGCGGTTAGAAGTTCCGGTACCTGCCGCGTTCCGAACCATTCTGGCCCGGCGCGCGGCAGGCCTCATCGTCCTTCCTGGCGGCTGCTCAGCCCTCTGGCGCCACCTCTTCGCCCTCGCCGATGGCCCGCGCGAAGGTGAGGAGCATCGCGCGCAGGCGCGGCGCGATCTCGGGGTGGCCGACGATGCCGTCCTCGTCGAGGCCGGAGCCGAGGAGGGGCACGGCGAGCGCCGCTTCCACGACCAGCCGCGCCGACATCGTGCGCAGCACCTCGGCCAGCGCCTCCAACGCATGGTGGGCCCGCGGCGCGGCATTGAGCAGCGCGACCGGCTTGCCGACCCAGGCCTCGCACCCAACCAGCCAGTCGAGCGAGTTCTTGAGCACACCGCTGATGCCATGGGCGTACTCCGGGCTCGCAAGGAGCACGCCGTCGGCAGCGTTGAGCTGGCGGCGCAGGCGTTCGACGGCGGGTGGATAGGGCAGCTCGAGGTCCGGGTTGAACGGCGGCAGCAGGGCGAGCTCGCCGTAGACCTCGACGGTGATCTCGGCAGGTGCCAGCTGCCGGACGGCGCGCAGCAGGGCCGAGTTGGTGGAGGCCCGCCGCAGGCTGCCGGAGATGGCGAGCAGGCGTCGCTGGCTCATGCTGGCTCCGTCGCCGTGCTGCGCAGGCGGCCGACCGAGACCATGACGAGGCAGGCGACCCCCAGACCGGCGGCGAGCAGATAGGGTGCCCCGGGCAGGAAGACGGGCGCCTCGGCCTCCGAGAAGTGCCGCAGCACCTGCGTCATCAGCAGCGGGCCGAGGATCGAGCTCAGGCTGAGCAGGCTCGACACCCCGCCTTGCAGCTCACCCTGGGCGTCGGGGGGGCAGCGCTGAGACATCACGGCGTTCATCGACGGGTAGGCGACGCCCTGGAAGGCGGTGAGGATGAACACCCCGTAGAGCATCCAGCCGTAGGGCACGAGTGCCGTCGCCACCAGGCCGAGGGTCCCGGCGACGAGGCCCAGGCGCATCGCCTTCCATTCGCCGAGGCGAGCGATCACCCGGCCGGTCGCCAGGCCCTGGACCAGGGCCATCGCCAGGCCCACGGCGGCGAGCGAGGTGCCGATCTGCCCGCTCGTCCAGCCGAACTTGAGCTTGGTGAAGAAGGCCCAGGTGCTGGGGTAGACCTGGGTGGCGACCTGCCAGAGCAGGACGGCAACGGCGAGCCGCGCAATCAGAGCGTCGGCGCGCAGGGAGCGGAAGGTGCCGAGCACGTTGGCGCGGCGCCAGTCGAAGGTCCGCCGGCGCTCGGGAGGCAGCGACTCCGGCAGCACCACCAGGCCGTAGAGCACGTTGGTGAGCGCCAGGACCGCGGCGGCGAGAAACGGTGCCCGCGGGCCGAGGTTGCCCAACCAGCCGCCGAGGGCCGGCCCGAGGATGAAGCCGAGGCCGAAGGCGGCCCCCACCAGGCCGAAGCTCCGCGCCCGCTGCTCGGGGGGCGAGATGTCGGCCACGTAGGCGTAGGCGGGGGAGAAGGCGGCCCCTGCCAAGCCGGCGACCGCGCGCCCGAGGAAGAGCCACGGCAGGCTGGGCGCGAGGCCCATCAACAGGTAGTCGACGCCGAAGGCGAAGAGCGAGGCGAGGAGCACCGGCCGGCGGCCGAAGTGGTCGCCGAGGTTGCCGATGATCGGTCCGCAGAAGAACTGCAGGGCGGCGTAGACCACCAGGAGCCAGCCAGCGGTGGCGCTGGCCTCGGCGACGGTACCGCCGCCGAGCAGCACGATGAGGTCCGGCGTCACCGGCAAGATGATGCCGAAGCCCATGGTGTCGATGAGCACACTGAGGAGGATGAAGGCGAGGGCGTTGCGTCGCATCGGCAGGCGTCCGGGGGATGGTCGGGAGGCGGCGAGCGCGGCTCAGGTCGGCTCGCTGCCGGCGGTGGCACCGTCGGTGTCCGGCAGCTCGACGATGAAGGCCGAGCCGACGCCGGGCGTCGAGTCGATGCGGATCGCGCCGCCGTGGAGCTCGACGAATTGCTTGACGATCGACAGGCCGAGGCCCGTCGAGTGCTGGATCGGCACCTGATGCTTTTCGGCCAGGCGCTCGAAGCGCTCGAAAATGCGCTCGATCTCGGCGGCCGTGAGCCCCGGACCGTGGTCGCGCACGGTGATCTCGCTGCGCGCCGGCGGCGTCTCGAAGCGGGCCACCTCGACCTCGACCTCAGTGCCCTGGCGGGAATAGCGGATGGCGTTGCTCACCAGGTTCTGGACCACGCGGGTGACCTTCTCGCGATCGACGCGCGCTTCGACATCGCCTTCAGCACGCAAGACGAGCTCGATCTCGCGGTCCGCGGCCATCACCCGCTGGGCGTCGAGCACGCCCCGCACGAGCTCGACGAGCTCGGTGGGCTCGCGCTCGAAGCGGAGCTTGCCGCTCTCCATCGCCGTGGTGTCGAGGAGGTCCGAGACGATGGTCAGCATCTGGTTGGCCGAGGCCGAGATCCGCCGCGCCACCTTCTGCAGGCCGGCGTCGGCGGCCGCCTTGGAGCTCATCAGGCCGGCGTAGCCGTAGATCACCGACAACGGGTTCTTGAGGTCGTGGGCGGCGATGCCCAGGAACTCGCTCTTGAAGTGGTTGAGGCGGGTGAGCTCGTCGTTGGCCGCTTCGAGCTGGTCGCGCTGCGCCACCACCTCGGCGGTCCGCGCGGCGACCAGGCGCTCGAGCTGCTGAGTGCGGTGGACCAGCTGGCGGACCCGCAGGCGGTAGCCGCTCCAGGTCACCAGGCCGAGCGCCGCGAGGCTCGCGAGGAGGAAGGGCGGCGTTTCCCAGAAGTGCGGCGCGACCGTGAAGGCGTAGGCGGCGCCCGTCTCGTTCCACACCCCGTCGTTGTTGGCGGCCAGCACCCGGAAGCGGTAGCTGCGGCCGGTGGGCAGGTTGGTGTAGGTGGCGCGCCGCTCGCCGCCGGCCTCCACCCAATCGTGATCGAAGCCCTCGAGCTTGTAGCGGAAACGCACGCGGGAGGGCTCGGCGAGCGAGAGGCCGGCATATTGGATCTCGAGGCGCTCGTGGTTGGGCGACAGCTCGACCTCGCTGCTCCCGGCGGTCTCGAGCTGGGCACCGGTTGGCAGCCGGCGGCCGTCGACCAGGACGTCTTCGATCACCACCCCGGGGGCCACGAGGTTGCGGCGCAGGTCGCGGGGATCGACCACCACGACGCCGTCGTTGGTGGGGATCCACAGGCGGCCGTCGCGACTGCGGGTGCCGGCCGGTTGGAAGCCACCGTTGCACTCGGCCGAGCGCATGCCGTCGGCCTTGCCGAAGAGGCTCGACTGGAAGCCGGGCCGCTGGCCGCGGAAGAACTCCTCGAGCTGCCGCTTGTCGAGCCGGAGCACGCCCTTGTTGGTGGTGAGCCAGAGGGCGCCTGCCTCGTCGTCGAGGATCTGCAGGATGACGTTGTCCGCCAGGCCGTCGTCGGTGGTGACGCGCTGGAGGCCGCTGGGTGTCAGCCGGGCCAGCCCGCCGCCGTAGGTGCCGATCCACACCACGCCGTCGTCATCGGCGTGCAAGCTCGAGATCGGGTTGCTGGGCAGGCCGTCGTCAGCGCCCCAGACCCTCACACCGTCTTTGCCGATCACCTTGAGGCCGTGGCCGTCCGTGCCCACGAGCACGTCCCCTCGGCTGTCGATGGCGAGCGACCAGATGCGATCGGTGGCGAGGTCGGCGCCGCCGTCGTAGGCCACGAAGTGATCGTCGGCGCTCGCTCGGTAGAGGCCGCTCCGGGTGCCGACCCAGAGCCCGCCGCCGGTGTCCTCGGCGAGCGAGAGCACGGTGTCGTCGCGCAGGCCGGCGCTCGGCCCGAAAGTGGTGGCCCGGCCGTCGTCGAGACGCGCGAGGCCGGCGCCCCGCGTGCCGACCCAGAGCCGGCCCCGGCGGTCCTCCAACAGCGCGGTGATGGAATCGGCGGCGAGCCCCGCCGCCTTGCCGAGGTGCTCGAGGCGGCCGTCGCGCAGGCGGGCGAGGCCGGCGCCGTCGGTGCCGAGCCAGACGTTGCCGAGGCGGTCGGCGAGCACCGTCCAGACCTGCCGCGCCCGCAGGCCTTCCGCCTCGCCGAAGGTGCGGAAGGGAGCATCGCGCAGGCGGACGACGCCCCCTCCCTCGGTGCCCACCCAGAGATTGCGCTCGCGGTCCTCGCGCAGGGAGATCACTGCGTCGCTGGGGAAGCCCTGCGCGGTGCCGAGGCGGTCGATCTGACCGCCGCGCAGGCGCAGCAGACCCTCGCCCAGGCTGCCGAGGAAGAGGCTGCCCTCGGCATCGAAGCTGAGCGCCCACAGAGACAGCCGCTCGCTTCCCGCGACGCGCTCGGCCGGGCCGCTGGCGCCAGCGGGCAGAACGAACAGGCCCGAGGCACGGGTGGCGATCCAGAGCTTGCCATCCGGGCCCTCGGCGAGGTTCATCACGGTGTCGCCGGCGAACGCTCCAGCGACCAGGGGCTGGAAGCGAGCGCCGTCGAAACGGGCGAGGCAGCCGTTGGTACCGCCGGCCCAGAGCGTGCCGTGCGAGTCGACCCGCAGCGTCACCACGGTGGCCGTCGGCAGGCCCTGCTCGAGCCCATAGACATCGAACCGGCCGTCGCGCCAGCGCACGGCGCCGTGCTCGCGGGTGCCCATCCAGATGCTGCCGTCCGGCCCCTCTGCGAGGGCGTAGACGGCCTTCCAGGGGCGGCCCTCGGCGTCGGCCAGCGGTTTGAACGCGCCGCCGGCGTAGAGCGCGGCGCCGCCGTCGCGGGTGCCGATCCACAGACGGCCGCTGCGGTCGAGGAGCAGGGCGCGGATGTCGGCCGAGCCCAGGGCGGCGGCGTTACGGTGATCGAAGACCGTGAAGCGCACGCCGTCGAAGCGGACCAGGCCTTCCTGGGTACCCAGCCACAGGTAGCCGTCACGGTCCTGCTCGATGGCCCGGACCGTGCCCTGGGGGAGGCCGTCCTGGTAGGCGGTCTGCAGATACTGCGTCAGCTGCGCTGTCGGCTCGAGAGCACGGCTGGGGGATGCCGTCGCCAGAGCCGAGAGCAAGGCCAGGGCGGGTAGCACCACGACGCTCGCCCGACGGCGTCGCCGCACCGCCCTCGGCGAGCGTTCATGCGGTCGTAATCTGCCGATCGGTATCATGCGCGGGCAGCGTCGAAGAAGACTCGGCGGCAGGCAGCAGGGCTGTTCCTCCGGGGCAGCCATTGTATGCGCGAACAGCTTGGCGCGGGCGAACGACGCGAGGAGGTCGACGATGAGCAGCAAGACGCAGGCAAGCAACGGCCGGTCGGGTGGGGCGGTGGCACCTTGGAGGTCGGCACGCTGGACGGGAAGGCTGGCGCTGGGGCTGACCCTGGTGGTGGCCGTGGGCGGCTTCAAGCTGGGGGTGGCAGCCAGCCCCAGCGGCGTAGCGATCAGCCCCCGCGGTGATGTGCTCGACTGCACCCAGGTGCTCGAATCCGAGCTCACGGCCCTGCAATTGCAGGTCACCCGGGCCACCCGCTCGCTGCGCGAAACGGTAGGCTTCGAGCCCATCATCTATCTCATCGCCGTCCATGGGGCGATCCCCACCGCCGACGTCTCGAGCACCGGCGAGCCCCTGCAGAAGGTGGCCGCCGAGGCTGTCGCGGCGCGCATCACCGGCCTCTCCCTCGCCGAGGTGCGGGCCCTGGTCGCCGGCGGGATGACGGTGCAGCAGATCATCGTCGAGTCTGACGTCGACCCCCAGCAGGCCTTGTTCCGCATCAACCTGCTGAACACGGCGATGAACCAGTATGCCTACACCCTGCTCCGCGGCGCGCCGGACTCGGACCTCGACGGCCGGCCCAACCTGATCGACCTCGACGCCGACGGTGACCACATCTTCAACGGCGACGACCCCGACATCGATGGTGACGGCATCCCCAACGGCAGTGATCTCGACGCCGACGGCGACGGCATCGAGAACATCTACGAGGACGACGCCGACGGCGATGGTCTGCTCAATCTCGACGATCCCGACATCGACGGCGACGGTCTGCTCAACGCCGAGGACCCGGACGAAGATGGCGACGGCATCGAGAACGGGGCCGACTCCTACCTCGCCGTGCATGGGATCCCCAACTGGATCGACTACATCGCTTTGCCCCCCGGTGGCTTCCCCGGCCCTGGCGACCTCGGCGACGATGACGATGATGACGACGATGATGACGATGATGACGATGACGACGACGATGACGATGACGATGACGACGATGACGACGATGATGATGACGGGGGAGGCTCGGGGTCCGGCGACGATGACGATGATGACGACGACGACGACGGCGGCGGCTCTGGCCTAGGCGATGACGACGACGATGACGACGATGATGATGACGACGATGACGATGACGACGACGATGACGACGGCGGCGGTGGTGGTGGCGGAGGGACCTGACGGGTTCGGCGCCGCGCCGGCACCTGGAGCCGTCCGTCGCTGGCGTGGGTCGGCACCGCGAGCACGGTAGAGAGCACGGCAGAGAGACTGCCGAGCCGGGAATCTCGCCCCGATTCCCGGCCTTCACCCTTGATCGATCTTCCTTCGACTGCTACAGTCTGCCAGTTCACGTAGAGCGATCTTCAGTCCTGGCTGAAGGATTCATTTCGAGTCTCGGGCGAAGGAGAACCCATGGGCCACCGCAATCGTCTCGCACTTGCTTTCACTGGTGCCGCACTGCTGGTCGCAGCGAGCGCCAGCCAGGCTGCCGACCCCCGCGTCAAGCAGCCCCAACCACCCATCGACGAGGTGGCCCTGAAGGGCACCACCCCCACCGGGGTGCCGACGTCGAGCCCCACCAACACGGTGATGTACAGCTCGACCAACGTTGGTGGCCCGCAATGGGACCGGCCGATCGGCTGCGGCCCGACGATCTCCGGCCTCGGCCCCGTCCGCTACCACGTGCAGGCCTTCGTGGTGGACGCCAATGGCAACTACGACATCAACAGCGTGCAGAGCTACGATGGCTACATCCACCTGTACGCCAACAGCTTCGACCCCAACCCGCCGAACCAGCCGACCAACTGCATCGCCTCGAACGACGACGGCGGCGGCGGCATCGGCACTTCGGACATCCTCGGCCAGGCGTTGACGGCCGGCACGCCGTACTTCCTCGTCACCAGCGCTTTCGGCAACGGCGACGAGGGCACCTTCACCAACACCCTCAGCGGCCCCGGTAACATCTCGCTCGGTGGCAACGGTCCGGACCTGGCCCTGACGGCGACCTCCGCGGTGACCACGGCCGACGCCGGCGACCAGTTCGACATCGATCTGCAGGTGACCAACAACGGTCCGGGCGACGCAACCGGCGTCGACGTGACGGCTTCGCTGAGCGCCAACCTGTCGATCGTCAGCGCCACCTGCGGCTCGTTCCCGTGGGCGATCGGGACGCTCGCCGACGGCGCCAGCGTTTCCTGCACGGTGACCGTCGAGCTGGCCTCCTGCGGCCCGGCGAGCTTCGCCGCGACGGTCGCTGGCGATGATCTTGACGACGCCTCGAACAACTCGGACGCGGTCAATGTCAACGCCAACGTGGTGAGTGACCCCAGCTACGAGGGCGGCAGCCCCAGTGCCGCCTGGACCGAGGCGTCGACCAACTTCGGAACCCCGCTGTGCACCGTCGGCCTCTGCGGCACGGGCACTGGAACGGGCCCGCGCACCGGTAACTGGTGGGCCTGGTTCGGTGGCTTCGCTGGCTTCGAGGAAGGCTCGACCACGCAGTCGATCGTCATCCCGACGGGTGACAGCGCTCTGCTGAGCTTCTGGATCGAGGCCTTCGTCTGCAGCGGCAGCGCGTCGGACTTCGTCGAGGTGACCATCGACGGCACCCAGGTGTTCAGCCTCGATGCCACCAACGCCATCTGCGGCACCCTCGGCTACAGCGAGCACACCGTTGACGTCACCTCCTTCGCCGACGGCAACTCCCACACCCTTGAGGTCCACTCGATCACCAACAGCGGCGTGGTGACCAACTTCTTCGTCGACGATATCTCGCTCGTCACCTGCACGGGCGTCGAGCCGCCGGTGCCGCCGGACGCTCCGGGCCCGCCGGGCATCCCCACCCTCGACGGCATCGGTCTCGGCGTGCTGGCCGCTCTCCTCGCCCTCGGTGGCGCCTTCATGATGCGCCGCCGGCGCGAGGTCTGAGCCCGGCGTAGCCCTCCCTGACCGCCAGGGACTTCGGGCAGGGATTTCGGGCCCTCTCCCCGCATGGGGTGAGGGCCTTGTTGTTTTTTGGCGGGGAACGTGCGGTGGCGTCGGCCCGGCTGGGCTGGCGCGGGGCCGCTGCTCAGGCGTCGAGAGAGGCGCGGGCGGCAAGCTCCTGGCGCTCGCCGTCGGTGAGGAAGGCGGTGGCCAGGGCGTTTTCCTGCAGCTGCCGGCACTCGGCCGCCGAGAGGCCCATCTGATCCTGCACTACTTGGTACTCGTGGGCGAGGTCGATGCCGCTGATCGAAGGGTCGTCGGTCGACAGCGAGACGAGCAGCCCGCGGCGGAGGAACTCCGGCAGGGGGTGCGCGGCGTAGCTCGCCACCGTGCTCGTCTGCAGGTTGCTCGTCGGGCAGCTCTCGATGGCCACCCGCCGCTCGGCCAGCTGGGCGAGGAGGCTGGGGTCTTCGCTGGCGCGCACGCCGTGGCCGATCCGTTCTGCCTGCAGCTCGAAGACCGCCTGCCACACCGAGCCTGGCCCGGCGGCCTCGCCGGCGTGGGCGATCACGCGCAGGCCGGCGGCCCGGGCCCGCTCGAAGTGGTCGAGGAAGAGGTCGCCGGGGAAGTTGGCCTCGTCGCCTGCGAGGTCGATCGCCACCACTCCTTTGGGTTGCAGCTCGAGGGCCGCTTGGAGCTCGATCTCGGCGAGCGCCGGGCCGTAGGTGCGCGACAGGATGACGATCGGGCGGGCGAGCACGGGAAGGTCCGTCGCCGCCGCGATGGTGTCGCAGATCGTCTCGGTGACCCCGATCGGATCGAGCTCGTGCTCTTCGGCCATGAAGTAGGGCGAGAAACGCAGCTCGATGTAGTCGATGCCCTCGCGCACGGCGTCCTCGAGGTTCTCGCGGGTGATCCGGCGGATGGCGTCGTAGTCGACCAGGATGCGGCGCAGCACGTCGAACTTGGCGAGGAAGCCGAGGAGGTCCGGCACCGTGCTCATCACCTGCACGTGCGGGCGCAGCTCTGCGGGCGTCCAGGCCGGCAGGTCGAGGCCGTGCTGGCGCCCGAGGTCGAGGATGGTCTCCAGGCGGACGTTGCCGTCCAGGTGGCGGTGCAGCTCGACGAGGGGGTAGCCGTGGCGCATCGGGCGATGGTATCCCGGATGGTGCTTTGCCGGCTGCCGCCGTTCAGTCGTAGATCCCGTCGACGAACCACTCGCCGTTTGCATGGTCCTGGTAGAGACGGTAGAGGCCGCCGTTCGCCAGCTCGACGTCCCAATAGTCGCGCTCGACCGGGGCCTGGGACCACCATTCCTCCTCGAGCTTCCAGGGGCCGGAGGCCACCCGGACCCGGCCGCGGACCTCGGGGCGCTTACCCGCTGCCGCCGCGGCTTTGGGCTCGACGGCGAGGAGCCGGGGCGAGGCGGGCTCGGCCCCGCTCGCGGGCTGCGGGGCGGGGTCGTGCAGCAACACCTCGACGGGGATCGGCGGTCGCAGCACCCGCACGCTGAGCAGGCCCTGGCCGCGGGGGGGCGAGCGCCGCACGGGCGGCGGCGGGGGTGGCGCGAAGGGCACCAGGGCGAAGCGTTCGGGCCGATGGCCGTCGACCAGCCCCGGCGCCCCCACCCGCTCCGGCCCGAGGAGGGCGAAGAGGCGGGCGAGGGTGGTGCCCAGGCGGTCGGGAGAGAGGGCCGTGGGGCCGAAGAGGGTGAGCTGCGCCTCGCGCGGCCGGTCGGGATGGGAGATGAAACGGAAGCCGACCACGGCGGCCCCCGGCGGCCGGGCCTCCAGCTCGAGGCGGATCAGGGTGAGCAGGGTCTTGGCGTCGTGGGTGGGCGCCGGCAGCTCGAGGCTGCGCTGGTAGAAGCCCTCGGGTTCGAGGCGCAGCTCGACCTCGAGCCGTTGGGCTGCCAGCCCCTGCGTCTCCAGGCGCCGGCAGAGCCGCTCGAGGGCGGTGCGGGCGAGGAAGAGGAAGGGCTCGAGGGCCACCAGCGGCCAGTCGAGGCTCATCGCCTCGCTGAAGTGGAGTGGTGGCTGGCGGGGCAGCAGGGGGCGGGGATCGATGCCGCGGGCGATGGCGTGCAGCTCGTGGCCGGTCTTGCCGAGCCGGCTGCGTACCTCGGCGGCGGAGAGGCGGGCGAGGTCACCCAGCGAACGCACTCCCCAGCGCTGCAGGGCATGGGCGACGTGCAGCTCGGGTGAGAGGTGCTGGAGGGGAAACGGCGCGAGGAAGGCCGCTTCCTCGCCCTCGCTCACCACGGTGGGGGAGTTGGGCAGGTCGGCGGCGAGGCGGGCGGTGAGCTTGCTGCTGGCGATCCCCACCCGCACCGGCAGGTCGGTGCGGGCGGCGATCTCGAGGATCGCTTGCCCCACCCGGGGCTCGAACGACTCGCCGGGGAAGTGACGCTCGAGGCCGCTCAGGTCGAGGAAGGCGACGCCTTCACCGGCGTCCTCCACCCGCGGCGAGATGGCCTCGGCTGCCTCGACGAGGGCTTCCTGGGCCGAGCGCTCGCAGTCGGCGTCACGGGCGCGCACCACCAGCTTGGGAAGCAGGGCCCGCGCTTGGTGCAGGGTGAGGCCGACTTTGAGGCCGGCCCGCCGCGCTGGGCGGGTGGCGGCCACCAGATGGGCCTGGCTGCCGTTGCCGTCGAAGATGGCGAGCGCTTCACGGGCCAGCTCCGGCTCGCTGCGCAGGCGGGCGGCCAGCGGGAAGAGGGGGACGACGACGCAGGCGAGGCGGACCGACCGCATGGCGCAACGGGCGTCCTCCCTCAACCCGTCTTGCGCAGCAGGGCAGGGGCCTCGCTCCGGCGTTGAGCCGGCGCGGCGGTGGCCGCTTGGTCGCGGGCCACGAGGGGGCTCGTCCGCCAACCGATCTCGCCCTGTGCTCCCGGGGCGCCGCCCCGCTTCTTCTCGATGCTCAGCTGGCTGGCGAGACCGGCGAGCAGCAGGGGGCTCTGCCCCGTGCTCTGCCAGCAGCTGCGGCGGCGATCGGTGGCCAGGACGGTGGTGGCGGCGGGACCACTCACCCGGTAGGGGGTGGAGACCAGCACGGCGGCCTCGTGCTCCATGGCGGCGCGAGCCAGCCGCAACCAGGAGCTCTCCGGCACCCGCCCGGCGAGCGGCGGCAGGCCGAGATCGAGGACGACGCAGGGAAAGCCACCGGCGAGGACGATCTCGGTGGCTGCGAGGGCCTCCCGCAGGCGCCGTGGGCGCAGCCAGAGCAACCGTTCGAGGTCGACGCCGAGGCCGTGGGCGGCTTGCGGATCGAGGTTGTCGCCGAGGTCGATCAGGGCGGCGGCCTCGCCCGTGCGGGTCACCGCCGCGAGGAGTGTGGCGACGAGGGAAAAGCGGCCGCTGGAACGGCGGCCGACGAGCTCGACCAGGGTACGGCGGGCGAGCCCGCCGCCGAGCAGCTGGTCGAGCTGGGGCTCGGCGCTGGGCAGGGGCTGGCTGTCGGCCAGCTGACGGCGGCGCCGGCTCAGCTCGCGACCGCTCAGCAGTTGGACGCCCAGCAGCTGAGCTCCCAGTTGTTGGGTGCCTAGTCGCTGAGCGCCCAGTGGTTGCGCGCTCAGCCGCGGGTCCTGGGCGGTTGGAGGCTGCGATACACTGTCATGCAAAACCTTGAGCGCCGGCCGGGGAGGTCGCAGGGCAGGGGTGTTTGGGACCACCCCGACCGGCGGCTCAAGCTCGGATTGCGAAGCGAGCGGAGGGGAGATGGGGGCAACGCTGAGCACAACGAGAGAGTAGGCGTAAACTTCTACTTCC
>WBZL01002348.1_pt1 | contig 18524 bp, 11 predicted proteins | sample 5204291 | NCBI WGS metagenome assembly WBZL01 (sample SAMN12344345, study PRJNA552823) | activated sludge metagenome | biome: Activated sludge suspended growth; feature: Nitrification reactor; material: Wastewater; isolation source: activated sludge from nitrification reactor of wastewater...
CTGAATCAGCGTGCGACGCGCGTCGCCGAAGGCCTTGGTGTCGGCCTCGATCTCGCGCACGACGGTGCGCTTCAAGGCCGCGGGGCTGCCGAGGATCTCCTCGAGCTTGCCCTGCTCGTCGCGCTTGTCCTTCAGTTCCTGCTCGATCCTGATCGCCTCCAGCCGCGCCAGCTGGCGCAGGCGGATCTCGAGGATGTCCTCGGCCTGCCGGTCGCTCAGGGCGAAGCGCTCGATCAGCGCCGCCTTGGGCTCGTCGGCGTTGCGGATGATGCGGATCACCTCGTCGATGTTCAGCAGCACCAGCTGCCGGCCTTCGAGCACGTGGATGCGGTCGAGCACCTTGTCCAGCCGGTGCCGGGTGCGCCGCTCGACGGTGGCCAGGCGGAAGGCGATCCACTCCTGCAGCATCTGGCGCAAGTTCTTCTGCACCGGCCGGCCGTCCAGGCCCACCGCCGTCAGGTTGATCGGCACGCTGGATTCGAGGCTGGTGTGCGCCAGCAGCGTGGTCACCAGTTCGGCCACCTCGACGGTGCGGCTCTTGGGCTCGAACACCAGGCGCACCGGGGCATCCTTGCTCGACTCGTCGCGCGCTGCGTCCAGCACCGCCAGCACGCTCTGCTTGAGCTGCACCTGCTCCTGGCTGAGTGCCTTCTTGCCGAGCTTGACCTTGGGGTTGGTCAGCTCCTCGATCTCCTCCAGCACCCGCGCCGCGCTGGTGCCGTGCGGCAGCTCGGTGACGACGAGCTGCCACTGTCCGCGCGCCAGGTCCTCGACGACCCAGCGCGCGCGCAGCTTCAGGCTGCCGCGGCCACTGCCGTAGGCGGCGCGGATCTCGGCGGCGCTGGAGATGATCTGCCCGCCGCCGGGGAAGTCGGGGCCGGGCAGCAGGCCGTACAGCTCCTCGTCGGCGAGCTTGTCGTTCTTCAGCAGCGCCACCGTGGCGGCCGCCAGCTCGCGCAGGTTGTGGCTGGGCACCTCGGTGGCCATGCCCACGGCGATGCCCGACGAGCCGTTGAGCAGCACGAAAGGCAACCGCGCCGGCAGCAGCCGCGGCTCCTCCTGCGAGCCGTCGTAGTTGGGCTGGAAGTCGACCGTGCCCTCGTCCAGCTCGTCGAGCAGCAGGCGGGCGATCGGGGCCAGCCGCGCCTCGGTGTAGCGCATCGCCGCAGCACCGTCGCCGTCGCGGCTGCCGAAGTTGCCCTGCCCGTCGATCAACGGGTAGCGCTGCGAGAAGCCCTGCGCCATGCGCACCAGCGCCTCGTAGGCCGCCTGGTCGCTGTGCGGGTGGAACTTGCCCAGCACGTCGCCGACGACGCGCGCGCTCTTCACCGGCTTGGCGCCCGACGGTGGCGTGAAGGTCAGGCCCATGCGCTGCATCGCGAACAGGATGCGCCGCTGCACGGGCTTGCAGCCGTCGCAGACATCGGGCAGCGCGCGGCCCTTGACCACCGAGAGGGCGTATTCGAGGTAGGCGCGCTCGGCGTAGGCGGCCAGTGCCAGGGTGTCGTCGGGGTCGGCCGCGGCAGGCGGCGGGGTGTCGAAGAGATCGGACATGCTCGCAAACGGGGGTCAAAGGTGCACGGCGCCGCAGCGATGCGGGCCGGCACAGGCCCGCTCGACAGCCTCGGCATGCCATGCAGGGCCGCGATTGTCCCTCAGGGACACGGCCTGTCCCGCACGAGCGGGCTGCCGCAGGCCAAGCTGCGGCGCCACGCCGGGCACATGCCGTGCCGTGGCCGCCTTCAGCGCGCGAAGCGCTCGCGCAGCTTGAGCTTCCAGAACTTGCCCGTGCTGGTGCGCGGCACCGCGTCGATGACCTCGTAGCGGTCGGGCAGCTGCCACTTGGCGAAGCCGCCGTGCTGCAGCAGGTGCGCGTTCAAGGCCTCGGGCGATGCCTCGGCGCCGGGCTTGAAGACGATGCAGGCCAGCGGCCGCTCGCTCCACTTCTCGTCGGGGATCGCGATCACCGCGGCCTCGGCGATCGCCGGGTGGCCCATCAGCGCGTTCTCGAGGTCGACCGAGCTGATCCACTCGCCGCCGCTCTTGATGAGGTCCTTGGTGCGGTCGGTGATGCGCACGAAGCCCAGCGCGTCCATGCTGGCGACGTCGCCCGTGCGCAGCCAGCCGTCGTCGCTGAACTTGTCCGCGCTGTCTGCCGACCCGAAGTAGCTGCCGGTGATGAAGGGACCGCGCACCTGGATCTCGCCCATCGCCTGCCCGTCCATCGGCGCATCGATGCCTTCGTCGGTGCGCAGTCGCAGGTCCACCAGCGGCACCGGCGTGCCGGCCATCGCGGCGCGGCGGTAGCGCTCGTCGACGTCGGCATCGGCGAGCTCGGCGCGCGGGTAGCTCACCGTCGCCAGCGGGCTGGTCTCGGTCATGCCCCAGCCCTGCAGCAGCCACACACCGTGGCGGTGGAAGGCGCGGATCAGGCTCTCGGGCACCGCCGCGCCGCCGACCAGCGAGCGCATGCCCGCCGGCAGCTTCCAGCGCCCGGGCTGCTCGGCCAGCGCGCGCTCGTAGAGCTGGATCATGCTCAGCCAGATCGTCGGCACCCCCAGCGAGAGGCTGGGCGGCTCGATCTGCATCAGGTCGAGCAGATCCTCGGGATGCAGGTGAGGACCCGGGAAGACGATCTTCACGCCCATCATCACCGCGGCATACGGGATGCCCCAGCAGTTGGCGTGGAACATCGGGGTCACGGGCATCAGCACGTCACTGCCCTTCAAGCCCCAGAAGTCGCCGCTGCAGCCCACCAGGGTGTGCAGGATGGTGCTGCGGTGCGAGTACACCACGCCCTTGGGGTGGCCGGTGGTGCCCGAGGTGTAGCACATCGCCACCGCGTCGTTCTCGTCGTGCGGCTCGAAACGGAAGCCGGCCGGGTCGGCCGCGGCGAGCAGCGCCTCGTAGTCGTCGAGGCCTGCCGGCACCGGCGCACCCGAGAAGGGGAACACGAACACGCGTTCGAAGTGGTGCAGCGGCGCGAACTTCTGGAACAGCGGCAGCAGCACGTCGTCGACGACGATGAAGCGGTCTTCGGCGTCGTGCGCGATCCAGCCGATCTCCTCGGGCGCCAGGCGCAGGTTCAGCGTGTGCATCACGCCGCCGGCAGCCGGGATCCCGAAGTAGCACTCCAGGTGGGCGTGGTGGTTCCAGCACAGCGTGGCGACGCGCTCGCCGGGTTTCAGGCCGGCCGCGCGCAGCGCCGCCGCGAGGCGCAGCGTGCGCTCGTGGAACTGCGCGTAGCTGTGGCGCACCAGGCTCTTGTCGGGCCGGCGCGAGACGATCGTGTTGCCGCCGAAGTAGCGTCCGGCGCGGTCGAGCAGGTGGTTCAGCGACAGCGGCACCTGCATCATCGTCGCGCGCATGCTCGGTCTCCCTCGTCGGTGGTGGCGATGCCCGATTCTTGGCGCGTGCCGGCGGGCCTCCGATGGGGACAAACCCGTCGCCACCCGAGGCGGCGCGACCTTGCAGGCAAGCACCGGCGCAGGGCTCGCACCCTGCGCCCGCGGGCGGCACCACGCGGCATCCGCCGCGCGCGCGGCGACTGCAGGCGTCAGCGCAGGGCCATCGCTTGCGCGCGGGCGCCCAGGCTGTGCTGAAGCAGCGCCCAGTACAGCTCGAGCACCTGCTGCACGTGAGCCTGCGTCTCGTCGATCGGCGGCAGGCCGCCGTGGCGGCGCACGGTGCCCTCGCCGGCGTTCCACGCCGCCAGTGCCAGGTCGATGCGCCCGAAGCGGCGCAGCAGGTCGGCGAGCATGCGCGCACCGGTGTGGATGTTGGTGCGCGGATCCATCAGCCGCTGCTCGGCCGGCCGCAGCCGCTCCTGCCGGGTGGCATAGCGGTCGCCCGCCGCCGGCGTGATCTGCATCAGCCCGATGGCGCCACGCGGCGACACGGCTCGCGCGTCGAAGCCCGACTCCACGGCGATCAGGGCCTTGAGCAGTTCGCGGTCCAGGCCATGGACCCGGGCCGCCTCGCGCAGCCAGGGCGCCAGGGCCTTGGCCTCGGGCGCGATGTCCAGCCACACCAGCAGCTTGCCGGCGGCGTCGGACTTGCCCTGCACACGCAGCGCCTGCACGCGGTCGCCGAAGACCAGGTGGTAGCGCGCATCGAGCGCGCGCGACGCGAAGTGCGCCGTGCCGCGACCGTCGACGTAGCCCCACAGCTCGGCATGCGCGCCGCTCGCCAGCAACAGCGGCAGCACCAGGCCCAGGTACCGGCCGAGGAGGCGACGCCACGCCGCGCGGGACGTCGTCGGCACCTGCGGGCCGCCTGCCACCCTCACGCCGCGGCCTCCAGGCCCAGCGCCAGGCGCGCCTGGTACTCGCGGTCGAGCATGCTCATGACCACCAGCGAGTCGTAGCCGTCGGCCCCGCCCCCGACCAGGCGCACGCTCTCGCGCAGCCGTCCCTCCTCGACGAAACCCTCGGACCGGTACAGCGCCAGCGCCCGCTCGTTGAGCGACTTGACGTCGAGCCAGAAGCGGTGCGCGTGCAGGTCGCCGAAGGCCATGCGCTTGAGGAATCGCACGCACTCGCGGCCCACGCCCTGACCCTGCCCCTCGCGCTGCAGCACGATGCGCTTGAGCTCGACGCTGCGGTGCGGATTGCGGCAACCCTGCAGGATGACGAAGCCGGCGCGCTCGAAGCCGGCCCCGGTCTCGACGATGAAGTGGCGGAAGTCCGGGAAGCGCACCGCCCCTTCGTGTTGGGTGCGGTCCCAGGGTGTGATGAAGGGCAGGTTGGCCGAGTCGGTCTCGACGGCGACGACGTACTCCAGGTCGGAGAGCATCGTCGGCCGCAGCGACAGGCCATGCACCGGGGCCGATCCGCTCACCGGCGCACCACCCTGCGGCACGCCCCGGCCCGGCGGCCCGTTGGATCCGGTCCCGCGTCGCCGGCGGTCAAACGTCGATCTCCACGCTGTCGCCACGCAGCTCCATCAGCTCGCGGCGCGAGGCCGCCTCGCCCTTGCCCATCAGCCGCGTCATCGCCGCGGCGGTGGCCTGGAAGCCCAGCGCGGCAAAGCTCACCGGCAGCAGCCGGCGCGTCTCGGGGTTGAGGGTGGTCTCCCACAGCTGCTCGGCGTTCATCTCGCCCAGGCCCTTGAAGCGGCTGATGGTCCAGCTGCCATCGCGCGCGCCCTCCTTGCGCAGCTTGTCCAGCGCGGCCTCGAGTTCGCCGTCGTCGAGCGCGTAGATCTTGGCTGCCGGCCGCTTGCCGCGTGCCGGCGCGTCGATGCGGAACAGCGGCGGTCGCGCGACGTGGACGTGGCCACGCTCGATGAGGCGCGGGAAGTGGCGGAAGAACAGCGTCAGCAGCAGCACCTGGATGTGCGAGCCGTCGACATCGGCGTCCGACAGGATGCACACCTTGCCGTAGCGCAGGCCGGACAGGTCGGGCTCGTCGTCCGGACCGTGCGGATCGACACCGATGGCCACCGCGATGTCGTGCACCTCGGTGTTGGCGAACAGCCGGTCGCGCTCGACCTCCCAGGTGTTGAGCACCTTGCCGCGCAGCGGCAGCACGGCCTGGGTCTCCTTGTCGCGACCCATCTTGGCGCTGCCGCCGGCGCTGTCGCCCTCGACCAGGAAGACCTCGTTGAGCGTCAGGTCGCGGCTCTCGCAGTCGGTCAGCTTGCCGGGTAGCACGGCAACCCCCGAGCCCTTCTTCTTCTCGACCTTCTGCGCGGCGCGCTGGCGCGTCTGCGCCTGGCGGATCACCAGCTCGGCCAGCTTGCGGCCGTGGTCGACGTGCTGGTGCAGCCACAACTCCAGCGCCGGCCGCACGTAGGCCGAGACCAGGCGCAGCGCGTCGCGGCTGTTCAGCCGCTCCTTGATCTGGCCCTGGAACTGCGGGTCCAGCACCTTGGCCGACAGCACGAAGCTGGCGCGCGAGAAGACGTCCTCGGGCATCAGCTTGACGCCCTTGGGCAGCAGCGCGTGCAGCTCGATGAAGCCCTTGATCGCCGCGAACAGCCCGTCCTTGAGGCCCGATTCGTGGGTGCCGCCGGCCACCGTGGGGATCAGGTTGACGTAGCTCTCGCGCAGCAGCGCGCCGTCGTCGGTGAAGGCCACGCACCAGGCCGCGCCCTCCCCTTCGGCGAAGTTCTCGGTCTCGTTGGCGCCAGCGTACTGGGCGCCTTCGAACAGCGGGATCAGCGGGTCGGACGCCAGGTGCTGCGACAGGTAGTCCTGCAGCCCGCCCTTGTACTGCCAGGTCTGAGTCTCGCCGCTCTTCTCGACGCTCAGCGACACCGTCACGCCCGGCAGCAGCACGGCCTTGCTGCGCAGCAGGTGCACGAGGTCGTGGCGCGGCAGTTCGGCGCTCTCGAAGTAGCGGGCGTCGGGCCACATGCGGATCGACGTGCCGTGGCGCCGCTCGCCGCTGCCGGCCTTGCGCAGCACCAGCGGTTCGATCACGTCGCCACCGCCGAAGGCGATGGTCGCCGCCTGCCCCTCGCGCCACACCGTCACCTGCAGGCGGCTCGACAAGGCGTTGGTGACGCTGACCCCCACGCCGTGCAGGCCGCCGCTGAAGCTGTAGGCCCCGCCGGTGCCCTTGTCGAACTTGCCGCCGGCGTGCAGGCGGGTGAAGACGATCTCGACCACCGGCACCTTTTCCTCGGGGTGCGGGCCGAAGGGGATGCCGCGCCCGTCGTCGTCGACGCTGACCGAGCCGTCGGCATGCAGCGTCACCGCGATGCGCTGGCACACCCCGGCCAGCGCCTCGTCGGCGGCGTTGTCGATGACCTCCTGCACGATGTGCAGCGGGTTGTCGGTGCGCGTGTACATCCCCGGCCGCTGCTTGACGGGCTCGAGGCCCTTGAGCACGCGGATCGAGGCTTCGGCGTAGGAGGCGACTTGGCGAGTGGGCATGAGCCGATTCTAGGAAGCCCGCGCGGGGAAGCCCGCGCGCGGACTGTCCGCTGTCCGCGCCCGGACACCGCGGACAGTCGCGGCCGGCGGGTCCCGGGCGTGGCAACCGTGATGAATCAAGCACTTGCAGGCCGGCCCGGGCTGGCACGCGTCTCGCAATGCACGAGTCCGTGATCGCCGAACCCACCGCCACCGATCGCCCCGTCACGCCGCCCGGACCCGGGCGCCGGCGGCTGGCCGCCACGCTGGCGGCCTTGGCACTGGGGGCCGCCGCCTGGTGGGCCTGGGCGCACAGCGCGCGCAGCGTGTCGCTGGCCGAGCTGCGCGTGGCCACCGTCGAGCGCCGCGACCTCGAGCGTGATGCCGAAGTGCAGGGCCACGCGGTGGCGGCCTTCAGCCCCACCCTCTTCGCCCCAGCCGCGGGCACCGTGACGCTGGCCGTGCGCGCCGGCGACGACGTGGCCGCCGGCCAGCCGGTGGCCCGCATCGCGTCGCCCGAGCTGGCGGCCGAGCGCCAGCGCGAGGCCGCCACGCTGCTGCAGCTGCAGGCCGACCAGCAGCGCCAGCACATCGTCGCGCGCCAGCAGCGGCTGGCCGCCGAGCGCGACGCCGACGAGGCGCGGCTGGCGCTGACCGCGGCCACGCGCGACGTGGAGCGCACCGCCGAGGCCTGCCGCGTCGGCGTGGTGGCGCAGATCGACTGTCTGAAGCGGCTCGATGCGGTGCAGGCCGGCCGCATCCGCAGCGCCCACGCGGCCCGCCAGGCCGAGCTGGTGGCCGCCGACGTCGGCTTCGAGACCGAGAGCCTGGCGCAGCGCGTGGCCCGCCAGCGGGCCGTGCTGGCCGAGCTGGACCGGCGCATCGAGGCCTTGACGGTGCGCGCGCCGGTGGCCTCGCGCGTCGGCAGCCTGGCGGTGGCCGACCGCGCGGCGGTGGCCGGGCAGCAGCCGCTGGTGACGCTGGTGGACCTATCGCGCCTGGAGGTCGAGCTGCAGGTGCCCGAGATCCACGCCGCCGAGCTGGGCCTGGAGCTGCCGGTGCAGCTGCGCATCGGCGGCAGCGTCGCCACGGGCCGCGTGTCGGCGATCGCGCCCGAGGTGCAGTCGGGCCAGGTGCTGGTGCGCGTGCGCTTCGACGCGGCCGCGGCGCCGCAGGGCTTGCGCCAGAACCAGCGCGTGGCCGCGCGCATCCTCATCGAGCGCCGGCCCGGCGTGCTGACCTTGCCGCGCGGCCCCTTCGTCGAGGTCCTCGGTGGCCATCACGCCTACGTGGTCGACGGCGACGAGGCCGTGCGCCGCCGGCTGCGCCTGGGCGCGCTCGGCGTGGCCCTGGTCGAGGTGGCCGAAGGCCTGCAGCCGGGCGAACGCGTGGTGGTGGCCGGCACCGAACTGTTCGATAGCGCGCCGCGCGTGCGCCTGCGTCCCTGAACCCTGGAGTCCCCGATGTTGACGATGAGCGCCCTGGGCAAGGTCTACCGCACCGAACGCATCGAGACGCACGCGCTGCGCGGCGTCGATGTCGAGGTGCACGAAGGCGAGTTCGTCGCCGTCACCGGGCCGTCGGGATCGGGCAAGACCACCTTCCTCAACGTGGCCGGGCTGCTGGAGGATGCGACCAGCGGCCGCTACCAGCTCGACGGGCAGGACGTGACCCAGCTCGACGACGACGCCCGCTCGCGCCTGCGCAACCGGGCCATCGGCTTCATCTTCCAGGGCTTCAACCTGATCCCCGAGCTGAACCTGGCCGACAACGTGGACGTGCCGCTGCGCTACCGCGGGCTGCCGGCCGCCGAGCGGCGCGAGCGCATCGCCGAGGCCCTGGCCCAGGTGGGGCTGTCGTCGCGCGCGCGGCACTTCCCGGCCGAGCTCTCCGGCGGCCAGCAGCAGCGCGTGGCGATCGCGCGGGCGCTGGCCGGCCGGCCGCGCCTGCTGCTGGCCGACGAGCCCACCGGCAACCTCGACACGCAGATGGCCCGCGGCGTGATGGAGCTGCTGGAGCAGATCAACGTCGCCGGCACGACCATCCTGATGGTCACCCACGACCCGGCCCTGGCCCGGCGAGCGCAGCGCCACCTGCACATCGTCGACGGCCAGCTCGCCGACCTGCAGCTCGAGGAGGCCTGAGGTGGCCCGCTACTACTTGTGGCTGGCCCTGCGCAGCCTGCGGCGCAACCCGGTGCTGGCCGCGCTGTCGGTGCTGATCCTGGCCCTGGGCATCGCCGCCAGCATGACCAGCCTGACCCTGCTGCACCTGCTGGCGGCCGACCCCCTGCCGGGCCGCAGCGAGCGCCTGTTCGTGCCCGCCTTCGACAACAGCCTGGCCGACCGCCGGCCCGACGACACCGGAGCACGCCTGCTGCTGACCTACACCGAGGTGCAGGCGCTGCGGGACCTGCGCGGGCCGGTCCGCCAGGCCGCGATGTACGGCGTGGCGATGGCCGTGCAGCCGCCGCGGCCCGCCATGCCGGGTTTCCTGGAGACCGGCATGGCCACCGGGCGCGACTTCTTCGCGCTGTTCGACGCGCCCTTCGCGCGCGGCAGCGCCTGGAGCGCCGACGACGACCGCGACGGCCGCGACGTGGTGGTGCTGTCGCACGAGTTCGCGCGGCGGCTCTTCGGTGCCGAGGATGTGCTCGGCCGCAGCGTCACGCTGCGCGAGCGGCCCTACCGCGTGGTGGGCGTGCTGGCTCCGTGGCGGCCGGTACCGCGCCTGTGGCGCTTGTCGGGTGCGGGGGCGATCAGCCCGGTGGAGCCGTTCTTCATCCCCTTCCGCAATGCCATCGAGCGCGAGCTGCCCAACGACGGCTGGACCACCTGCTCGGGCACGCGCGAGCCCGGCTGGGCGCAGTTCCTGGCGGCCGAGTGCAACTGGCTGGAGTACTGGGTCGAGCTCGACGCCGCGCAGGAGCCTTCGTACCGGGCGCAGCTCGACGCCCATGTCGCGGCCGAGCGGCGGCGCGGCCGCATGGTGCACGCCGAGCACGCGTGGCTCAAGACGATGGCCGATCGCGCGCGCGACTTCGGCGTGGTCGGCGAGGACACCAAGCTGCAGGCCGGCCTGTCGCTGGCCTTCCTGGCCGCCTGCCTGGTCAACGTGATGGGGCTGCTGGCGGCGCGCTTCGCCAACCGGGCCGGCGAGATCGGCGTGCGGCGCGCGCTGGGCGCCTCGCGGCGCCAGGTGCTGGTGCAGTTTCTCGTCGAGTCGGGCGTCGTCGGCCTGGCGGGCGCGGCGCTCGGGCTGCTGCTGACGCTGGGCGGCCTGGCGCTGACCGGCCGGCGCAGCGAGGACCTGGCCGCCGTGGCCCGGCTCGACACCCCGATGCTGGCGCTGGCGCTGGCGCTGTCGATCGGCGGCGCGCTGCTGGCCGGCTTGTGGCCCACCTGGCGCGCCAGCCGGGTGCGGCCCGCGATGCAGCTCAAGTCGCAATGAGGAGGCGGCCATGATCGGACCGATCGCCAAGGGCCTGTGGCACCGCAAGACCGGCGCCGCGCTTGTGGCGGTGCAGGTGGCGCTGACGCTGGCCATCCTGTGCAACGCGTGGGTCATCGTCGCCGACCGGCTCGACCAGTTGAACCGGCCCAGCGGCGTGGCCGAGGACGAGCTGTTCTACGTGCAGCAGATCAGCCCCGGCTACGACGACGACCCCTTCGGCACGCAGCGCACCAGCGAGGCGCTGCTGCGCGCGCTGCCCGGCGTGCGCCAGGCGGCCTGGATCAACCAGGCGCCGCTGGCGCAGTCGGGCTCGTCGACCGGGGTGGCCAACGCCGACCTGAGCGTCAAGTTCCTCGGCGCCGCGCACTACAGCGCCGCGGGGTCGCTGGTGCAGACACTGGGGCTGAAGCTGGTCGACGGCCGCGACTTCGCGCCCGACGAGCGGGTCGAGATGGACCTGCGGCGCACGCGGCAACCGCCGGCGCAGGCCAAGGTCATCGTGACGCGGCAGCTGGCCGAGCAGCTCTACCCGGGTCAGCCGCGCGTCGTCGGCCGCCTGCTGCGGCTGGGCAGCGACAGCGGCGACCCGGCGCTGCAGATCGTCGGCGTGGTCGATCGCCTGGTCTCGCCCTGGGGCCGGGTTGGCTGGCTCGAGAACGACCCCTTCGGCGAACGCGCGTTCATCACCTCCGTGCGCGTCAACGAGCGCGAGATGTACGCCGTGCGCACCGAGCCCGGCCGGCGGGCCGAGGTGCAGCGCGACGTGGCCGACCGCCTGCGCGAGGCCCTGCCCGGCCGCATCGTGCTCAGCGTGCGAAGCCAGGACAGCCTGCGCGACCGTCGCTACCGCGGCGAACGCTGGCTGGCCGGCGTGCTGGCGTGGGTCACCGGCGCGCTGCTGCTGATGACGGCTGCGGGTATCGTCGGCCTGTCGTCGTTGTGGGTGGCACAGCGGCGCCGGCAGATCGGCGTGCGCCGGGCCCTGGGCGCGCGCCGCATCGACATCGTGGCGCAGTTCCTGGTGGAGAACCTGATGATCACCGTCTGCGGCGTGGCGCTGGGCTCGACCCTGGCCGTGGCGCTCAACGGCGCGCTGACGCGCTGGACCGTGCTGCCGCCGCTGCCCGCGGCGCTGCTGGCGGCCGCGGCCCTGGCCCTGCCGCTGCTCGGTGCCGCGGCGGTGCTGGCGCCGGCGCTGCGCGCCGCGCGGGTGTCGCCGGCCGAAGCCACGCGCGCCGCCTGAATGTCGAGCATGGGCACGGTGCTGGTGATCGACGACCATGCCGGTGTCGCCGAGGCGCTGGCCTTGCTGTTCTCGCTGCACGACATCCGCACGCTGCGCGCCGGTGGCCCCGCCGAGGGGCTGGCGCTGCTCGACCGCGAGCCGGTCGACCTGGTGATCCAGGACATGAACTTCAGCGCCGACACCACCTCCGGGGACGAGGGCCGCGCCCTCTTCGGCGCGATCCGCTCGCGCCACCCCGACCTGCCGGTGGTGCTGCTGACCGCGTGGACCGACCTCGAGTCGGCGGTGGCCCTGGTCAAGGCCGGCGCCGCCGACTACCTGGGCAAGCCCTGGGACGACCACAAGCTGCTGGCGACGGTGAAGAACCTGCTCGAGCTGGGCGCCGCGACGCGCCGGCTGCATCACGACGCCCGCGAGCGCCGCCGCCGGCAGGACGAGCTGCGCCGCCGCTATCGGCTCGGCGACCTCGTCTTCGCCGATGCCGCCACCGAGCAGGTGGTGGCGCTGGCCTGCCAGGTGGCCCGTGCCGACGTGCCGGTGCTGATCACCGGTCCGAGTGGCGCCGGCAAGGAGCGCATCGCGGCGATCGTGCAGGCCAACTCGGCCGTCCCGGACGGCCCCTTCGTCACGCTCAACTGCGGTGCGCTGCCGGCCGAGCTGATCGAGGCCGAGCTCTTCGGCGCCGAGGCCGGTGCCTACACCGGTGCCACGCGCGCCCGCGCCGGCCGCTTCGAGGCCGCCGACGGCGGCACGCTGTTCCTCGACGAGATCGGCAACCTGCCGCTGTCTGGCCAGATGAAGCTGCTGCGCGTGCTGGAGACCGGCCGCTTCACGCGCCTGGGCAGCGCACGCGAGCAGCAGGTGCGCGTGCGCGTGATCAGCGCCACCAATGCCGAGCTGCGCACCATGATCGCCGAGGGGCGCTTCCGCGAAGACCTGTACTACCGCCTCAACCTGATCGAGCTGCACCTGCCGGCGCTGCGCGACCGGCCCGACGACATCCTGCCGCTGGCGCGCAGCTTCCTCGGCGCGGCGCACCGGCTCGACGACGACGCGGCCGAGGCCTTGCAAGGCCACGACTGGCCGGGCAACGTGCGCGAGCTGAAGAACACGATGCAGCGCCTCGCGCTGCTGCAGCCGGCTGGCACGGTGGGTGCGGCGCAGCTCGGTCTGCCGGCCCCGCGGCCAGCACCGGTGCTGCGCAGCGCCGACGAGCCCGACCGCGACGCCATCGTGCAGGCGCTGGCAAGGGCCGGCGGCGTGGTGGCGCAGGCCGCGGCCGAGCTTGGCCTGTCGCGTCAGGCGCTGTACCGGCGCATGGAGCGCTTCGGCGTCGGCAAGCCGTGAACCGCGCGTCGACGGTGCGATCGTGCCGACCCGGCTGCCCATGAGCATCCGGCTGCGCCTGTGGCTGCTGGTCACCGCGGTCGCCGCGGCCGCGGTGTCGCTGGCGCTGCTGGTGCAGTCGGTGACCGACCAGGCCTGGCTGGCGCGCGGCGCCGGCATCGTCGGCGGCGCGATCGTCGGCGGCCTGCTGCTGGAGCGTCTGGCCGCACCGGCGCTGTCGCTGTTCCGTGCGCTGGCCGGCACCGTCAGCGCCTATCGCGACGGCGACTTCGGCTTCGACATCGCCTGGCCCTACGACGACGAGCTGCGCGAGCTGGTCGATGCCCACAACGCGTTGGGCCAGACCCTGCGCGATCAGCGCCTGTCGCTGGTGCAGCGCGAGTTGCTGCTCGACACCGTGGTGCAGAACTCCCCGGTGGCGATGCTGCTGGTGCCCGACGGCGGCCGCATCGCGCTGGCCAACCTCGCGGCGCGCCGCCTGCTGCATGGCGGGCGGCCGCTCGAGGGTGCGCGCCTGGAAGCCATCGTCGACGCCCAGCCGGCGCCGCTGGCCGAGGCCTTGCGCGGTGGCCTCGACGGCCTGTGCACGGTGCCCGGGCCCGCCGGGGACGACGACGAGCAGACCTTTCACCTGGCGCACAAGGACTTCGTGCTCAACGGTCGCGCGCACCGGCTGCTGCTGCTGCGTCGCTTCACCGGCGAGCTGCGGCGCCAGGAGGTGCGCACCTGGAAGAAGGTCATCCGCGTCATCAGCCACGAGCTCAACAACTCGCTGGCGCCGATCGCGTCGATGGCCTTCTCGGGCCGCGAGCTGGCGCGCCGCGGCCAGCTCGAGCGCGTGCCCGAGGTGCTGGAGGCCATCGCCGAGCGCGCGCGCCACCTGGAGGACTTCGTGCGCGGCTACGCCGACGTGGCCAAGCTGCCGGCGCCGCGGCCGCAGCCCATCGACTGGGGGGCGTTCGTCGCCCGGCTGCGCGAGCAGGCCGCGTTCGAGGTCGCCGACGCGGTGCCCGACCGGCCGCTGCTGGCCGATGCGGCGCAGCTCGAGCAGGCCCTGATCAACCTGCTGAAGAACGCGCGCGAGTCGGGCTCGACCCCGACGGCCATCGAGCTGCGCGCCCAGGCGCTGCCCGGCGAGTGGCGCATCGAGGTGCTCGACCGCGGCAGCGGCATGAGCGACGCGGTGCTGGCGCAGGCGCTGGTGCCCTTCTACTCCACCAAGCGCGGCGGGTCGGGCATGGGCCTGGCCCTGGTGCGCGAGATCGTCGAGGCGCACGGCGGCCGCATCGCGCTGTCGCGGCGCGACGGGGGCGGCACCCGGGTCAGCCTGGTGCTGCCGGGTTGAGCCGCCCGCGAACCGCCGGGCGCGAGCCGCGGGGTGGCTGCGCAGCAGCCTGCCGCGCGCGGGCCGCCCAGCGTCGCGCCTCCGCGGCCGCAGGTGGCTGCGCCTCGCGCGTGCGCCAGTAGGCCAGCGCGGCGTCGAACTGCTCTCGCGCCGCATCGGCGTCACCCTGCTGCAGCAGCGCACGCCCCAGCGCCACGCGCCACTCGGCCCGCGGCGCGTTGATCGTCTCGGCGGGCGCCGCCAGGAAGGTCTCGGCCTGGCGCAGCGCCGCCAGGGCCTCGTCGTTGCGCGCGAGGTCCAGCAGACTGGCGCCCCGCTCGTAGTGCCAGCGGAAGCGGTCGCTGCGCGAGCTGGCCACCGTGGCGTCGCGCTGCAATGCCGCGAGTGCCTGCGCCGGCTGCCCGTTCAGGCGCAGCGCCATCACGTGGTGCAACACCGTCGTCGCGAAGCCCATCGGCCCGTGCGGGCGCTGCGCCTCGACGGTCTGGGCCAGCTCGGCCACCGCCTGCGCGACCTCACCCCGCTGCGCCAGCGCGCCGGCGCGGTGCGCTTGCACGTGCAGGGTGTACGGGGCCTGGGCGCCCATCACCCGCACCAGGGTTCCCAGGGCCTGGTCGTAGTCCGCGAAGGCGCTGTCCGGATCGCCCAGCGCGGCGTGGATCGAGCCCCGGGCGACCCGCGCGTAGGCCAGCGGCAGGTCGTCGTCGCCGTGGTGCGCGCGCAGGATGCGCAAGGCGCGATCGCTGCTCGCCAGCGCGTCGGCATAGCGGTTCAGGGCCAGCAGCGGCGCCACCTGGGTGCGCAGCATGGTGCCCACGCGCAGGCTGTCCGCGCCGAAGGTGGCCGCGGTGTCGGCGATGGCCTGCTCGAACAGGGGCAGCGACGCCGCCGACTGCCCGGCATGGTGAAGGATGCGGGCGTAGACGAAGCGCACGGTGGTCAGCTCGGGGTGCCGGGGCTGGTCGGCATACAGCTCGCGGGCCCCTTCGTACGAGCGGCGCGCGTAGTCCACGCTGTCGGCGGCGCGCTTCTGGTTCTCCAGCGCATTGGCCAGGCCCTGCCAGGCCCGCATGCGCAGCAACCGGGCGTCGGACAGGATCGCCGCGCCCTCGTCGATCAGGGCCAGCGCGCGCCGCGCCTGTGCCTCCATCTCGGGGTAGCGGCCGCGCATGTTGCTGGCCGCCACGGCCTTGAGCTGGGCGACGATGCGCTCCGACGCAAAGCGCGGCGCCGCCGCCTCCAGCAGCGGCTGCACCGCACGCAGCTCGGCCTCGAGCTCGTCGCTGCGCTCGGCACCCTGCAGCACCTCCAGCAGCCACATGCGGGCACGCACCACCAGCGGGTGGTCGGCCCCCAGGCGCTGCTGTCCCTCGGCAATGGTCTCGCGCAGCAGCGGCTCGGCTGCGGCGTACTCCTGCACGCCGGCCAGGCTGGCGCCGAGCACGCCGCGCAGCTCGAGCCGCTGCTCCGGCCGGTCGGCGAAGTGGCGGTCGATGCGCTCGCGCGCGCGCAGCAGCAGCTCGGTCGCGCTGGGCTTGCCCTGGGCGCCCACCCAGGGGCTGGCGTCCTCGAAGATCGCGGCGATGAAGGCCTTGACCTCCTCGGCGCGGCGCTGGGCGTCGCGTGCCCGGTCGGCCTGCCACAGCGCGACCGCGACACCGCCCAGCAAGGCCAGCGTGGTGCCGGCAGCGAGGCCCACCCCCACGCGGTGCCGACGCGCGAACTTGGACAGCCGGTACCAGCCCGACTCGGGCCGGGCCGCCACGGGCCGGTCGTCGAGCAGACGCTGCAGGTCGTCGGCGAAGGCGTCCGCGGTGGGGTAGCGACGCGCTGGCTCGAGGGCCAGGGCCTTGGCCAGCACGGCATCGACTTCGCCACGCAAGGCTTTGCGCACAGATGGTGGCGCGAGGGAGCTGGCGCGCGGCACGTCGCCGGCGGCGATGGCCTCCTCCAGGGCCGCGGCGGTGGGCCGGGCCAGGCGGTACGGGCGGGTCCCCGTCAGCAGCTCGAAGGCGACGACACCGAGCGAGTAGATGTCGGAGGCGGTGCCGACGACGCCACCCAGCACCTGCTCCGGCGCCGCATAGGGCAGCGTCATCGCCGCCCCACCCAGCGCCGTGGCCTCGGAGATGCCGCGCGGGCCGTCGTCCAGCAGCTTGGCCACGCCGAAGTCGAGCAGCTTGAGCTCACCGGCCGGGTTGACCAGCATGTTGCTGGGCTTGAGGTCGCGGTGGACCACCAGCTGGGCATGCGCATGCGCCACGGCACGCGCTGCCTGCAGCAGCAGGCTTAGGCGTGCCCGCAGGTCCAGGCCCCGCGCGTTGGCGTGTTGGTCGATGCGCTGGCCGTCGACATGCTCGAGTGCCAGATAGGGCTGCCCGACGGGGGTGACCCCGGCGTCGTACAGGCGGGCGATGTGCGGGTGGTCCAGCGCCGCGAGGATCTCGCGCTCGCGCGCCAGGCGCTCGGCCCAGCCCGGGCGCAGCGCGGCGGCGTGCGGCAACTTCAGGGCCACGGCGCGGCGCTGCAGCATGTCGGTCCGCTCGGCGAGCCACACGCTGGCCATGCCGCCGCGACCGAGCTCCTGGCGCAGGCGGTAGGGCCCGACCAGGGCGCCGGCGCTCCAGTCCGCCGCCAGTCCCGGTGCGAGGCCGGCGAAGTCGGCGGTCTCGACCTTGGGCAGGGTGTCGAGCAGGTCGACGCCGCGCTCGCCGTGCTGGAGCAGGCGGCGCAGCGGCTCGACCCAGCGCGCCTGCGCGCCGTCGAGACCGTCGACGAAACGACTGCGTTCGTCGGCGGGCAGCTCCAGCGCGACATCGAGCAGGCGGCGCAGTTCGGACCACGGGCCCGGGGGAAGGCTGAAGATGTCGGACTGGGTCACGGCCGGTCTCCTGGGCCATCGACGCGCGGGCGCCGATGCGCCCGCGCGTGGAGCGTAGCGACGGCCGGCCGCACCGTACCGTCATCGAAAAACATTCTCACAAACTGGCGGGGCAACCCTGTCAACGCGCGACCTTTACCGAAGCGCAACGCGGCGGCGGTCAACAGCGCCGTGGCGACCACGTTGTGCGGCAGCGCCATCCGGCCCGCCTTGGAGAAGTCCCGTGACCACGCCCCCTCGTTCGATGCGCCGAGTCGCCCTCGTCGGCATCCTGCTCGCCAGCCAGTTGCTCACCGCCTGCTGCGTCCTGCCGCCCTGGGGAGGCCACTACGGACGCGGGCATCGCTGGTCGGCGGTGGTCGATCCCGCGACGGCGGCGGTGCAACCCGGCGGCTGAATCGGCGGGCTGCCGCCTGCAGCCATCCGGCCGCGGCAGCCGCTGCCCGGTGCCGGGCGCCTCGGTCGACCCAGGCGACATCAGGTCGCCTCGGCCCACCTCGGCGGCCCTTCCCATCGGGTCTCAACGAGATCGCGGGCCCGAAGCGGACAGGGCCCCGCGCGCGCCAGCCGCGCGCCGACCGCACGCCGGCGACGCCCGGAGCTTTCCCGGACAATGTCGCCATGTCTGCGTCTGCCCCATCGTCCACACCGCCACCCCACCTGTCGATGCGCCAGGTCCTGATCTGCGGGGCCCTGATCGTCACCCTGTCGATGGGCATCCGCCACGGCTTCGGCCTGTGGCTGCAGCCGATCACGATGGACCGCGGCTGGTCGCGCGAGACCTTCGCGCTGGCGATGGCGATCCAGAACCTGGCTTGGGGCCTGGCCGGTCCGCTGGCCGGCATGTGGGCCGACCGCTTCGGCGCGTTCCGCGTGCTGATCGTCGGTGGGCTGCTGTATGCGGGCGGACTGGTGACCATGGCCCTGGCCACGTCCGGCCTGGCGTTCGCCGGCAGCGCCGGCGTGCTGATCGGGATGGCCCAGTCGGGCACCACCTACGCCGTCGTGTACGGCGTGATCGCGCGCAACGTGGCCGCCGAGCGGCGATCGTGGGCCATGGGGGTCACCGCCGCGGCCGGGTCGTTCGGCCAGTTCCTGATGGTGCCGGTGGAGAACGGGCTCATCGGCAGCTGGGGCTGGCAGAACGCCCTGTTCGTGCTCGGCTGCCTGGCCCTGGCCGTGCTGCCGCTGGCCCTCGGCCTGCGCGAGCCCCCGCGCCCGGCGGCCGCACCCGGCATGCAGCAGAGCGTGGGCGCCGCGCTGCGCGAGGCCTTCGCGTACCCCAGCTTCCGCCTGCTGACCGCGGGCTACTTCGTCTGCGGCTTCCAGGTGGTGTTCATCGGCGTGCACATGCCGAGCTACCTCAAGGACAAGGGCCTGTCGCCCGACGTTG
>WBZL01002350.1_pt1 | contig 18516 bp, 18 predicted proteins | sample 5204291 | NCBI WGS metagenome assembly WBZL01 (sample SAMN12344345, study PRJNA552823) | activated sludge metagenome | biome: Activated sludge suspended growth; feature: Nitrification reactor; material: Wastewater; isolation source: activated sludge from nitrification reactor of wastewater...
GTCGCGCACGTCCACGTCGTCGTCGGTGACGATGATGAACTTGGTGTACATGAACTGGCGCAGGAAGGACCAGATGCCGAACATCACCCGCTTGGCGTGGCCCGGGTACTGCTTCTTCATGCTCACCACCGCCATGCGGTAGGAGCAGCCTTCCGGCGGCAGGTAGAAGTCCGCGATCTCGGGAAACTGCTTCTGCAACAAGGGCACGAACACCTCGTTGAGGGCCACGCCCAGGATGGCCGGCTCGTCAGGCGGCTTGCCGGTGTAGGTGGAGTGGTAGATGGCGTCCCGGCGCAGGGCGATGCGCTCGACCGTGAACACGGGGAAGGTCTCCTGCTCGTTGTAGTAGCCGGTGTGGTCCCCGTAGGGGCCTTCCAGGGCCGTCTCGCCCGGGTGGATGACGCCTTCCAGCACGATCTCCGCCGATGCCGGCACCTGCAAGTCGGAACCCAGGGCCTTGGCCACTTCCGTCTTGGCGCCCCGAAGCAGGCCGGCGAACTGGTATTCAGACAGGCTGTCGGGTACCGGGGTGACGGCACCGAGAATGGTGGCCGGGTCGGCGCCGATGGCCACGCACACGGGGAAGGGCTTGCCCGGATGGGACGCCTGGAACTCGCGGAAGTCCAGGGCGCCGCCCCGGTGGGCCAGCCAGCGCATGATGAGCTTGTCGGGGCCGATCACCTGTTGCCGGTAGATGCCCAGGTTCTGCCGGGGCTTGTGGGGTCCCCGGGTCACCACCAGGCCCCAGGTCAGCAGCGGCGCCACGTCGCCGGGCCAGCAGGTCTGGATGGGCAGGCGGGAAAGGTCCACGTCCTTGCCTTCCCACACCACCTCCTGGCAGGCGGGGGAGCGGACTTCCTTCGGGCTCATGTTCATGACCTGCTTGAGCACCGGCCACTTCTCCCAGGCGTCCTTCAGGCCCCGGGGCGGCTCCGGCTCTTTCAGATAGGCCAGCAGCTTGCCGATCTCCCGCAGCTTGGCCGGATCCTCCTCGCCCATCCCCAAGGCCACCCGCTTCACCGTGCCGAACAGGTTGGCAAGGACGGGAATCGAACTTCCCTTGGGCTTCTCGAACAGCAGGGCGGGGCCACCGGCGCGCAGCACCCGGTCGCCGATCTCGGTCATCTCCAGACGGGGGTCCACCTCGGCGCGGATGCGCTTCAGCTCGCCCCGGGCTTCGAGCTGGGCGATGAAGTCACGCAGGTCGGCGTAGCGCATGGGACGCTCAGGCCCCTTCCGCCACGAAGGCGAACTTGCCGTCCTTCTCCTTGAAGCCCCCCAGCCTGGTGCCCACGTCCGGCGGCGGCTCCTTGAATTCCTGTACCTGGCAGGACAGGGTGCTGATGGCGTAGTCCCGCTTGTCCACCCGCAGGATGAAGATGGGCTCGGCGTAGTCGTCCGGCGCCTTGTACAGGCTGATCTCGGCCTTCACGGGCACGGCCTTCACCCGGGAGCCGCCGTCGCAGTCGGGCTGGCGGGCCACGGCGATGCCCAGCTCCATGTCCGAATCCCAGGGCCAGGCCTGGTTGCGGATCAGGGTGATGGCGTGGTTCTTCTCGGGAAAGGCGTAAGAGGCGGAATCGTTGACGCAACCCGCCAGGAGGGACAGCGCCAGCAAGGGCAGGACGAAGCGGTAGGCGGACATTTTCATGACGTGCGTCCCGGTCAGGAGGGCGGAAGAAGCGAATGCGGAAGTTTACCGTGCCCCATGGGGGAAAGGAGGAGCGGCGCGGGCCTTTCCATGCCGTCAGTCGGAGGCGCGGCTCTGGCCGGCCGGCGCATAGACCTCCGCCACCAGCCGCCGCGCCAGCCCGTCTTCCACCTGCTCCGGCGTCACCCCCGGGACGAAATCCCGCAACCGGGTCACCGCCATCCCGGCATAGCCGCAGGGGTTGATGGCCCGATAGGGCGACAGGTCCATGTCCACGTTCAGGGCCAGGCCGTGGTAGGTGCAGCCCCCCTTCACCCGCAGCCCCAGGGCCGCGATCTTGGCGCCCCCCACGTAGACGCCTGGCGCCCCCGCCAGCCGTTCCCCCGCCACGCCGTAATCCCCCAGCAGAGCGATCACCGCCTGCTCGATGCGCCGCACCAGCTCCCGCACCCCGTAACCCCGCCGGCGCAGGTCCAGCAGCAGGTAGGCCACCACCTGACCCGGCCCGTGGTAGGTGACCTGCCCACCCCGGTCGATGGGCACCACCGGCACCCCGATGTCCGCCAGCAGATGCTCCCGCTTGCCCGCCATGCCCAGGGTGAACACCGGCGGATGCTCCAGCAGCCAGATTTCGTCCGGCGTATCCGCCGACCGGCTGGCGGTGAAATCCTGCATGGCCCGCCAGGTGGGCTCGTACTCGACGCGGCCCGGGTGGCGGAGAAGGGGAGCGGTATCCATGGCGGGATTTTGGCATGGCCGAGCGGGCGGGAATCCGGATATTCCCAAGGTCCGAACCCGTCTATCCCTATCCTCTCCCCAAGACCATGCCGCTGGAAACGGACTGGGTGCTGCGTTACAGCCACGGCCAGCCGCTCGCCGTCATGGAAGCGCTGGACCGCTACGAGGCGGGCATGGATTTCGCCGACGCCCTGCATCTGGCCTCGGGGCGGCAGGCGGAAGCGTTCGCGACTTTCGATGCGAGGTTGAAAAAGCGGGTGGGTGGGGAGCGCGGAGGCGCTGCTTACGCCAAGCTTGGTGCTTGGCGGGTTCTAGAACTTGAAGGGCAGTGCCAAATAAGTTGGGTTGCGCGGAACCTGACTTGTGATAATCCTTCCCTCCCAAAACCGGAGTCGAACCTAGCATGACCCGTCAAATCGATGCCACCCCCCCCTGGGCCTCCACGCTGGCCGAGGACTGGCTCGGTGCCTGGCAATTCGCCGCACAAGTCCATAACACCCAGCGCGTGCCCGGCACTGACCAGCCTTACCTCAAGCATTTAGGCATGGTTGCCATGGAGATATTCAGCGCCCACGCCATCCAGCCCATTGGCGACCTCGGTCTTGCGGTACGTTGCGCCATCCTCCATGACTCCATTGAGGACCAGAGCGTGCGCCACACCGAACTGGCCGAGCGCTTCGGCCAGGCGGTAGCGGACGGCGTGCAGGCCCTGTCCAAGTCCCCCGATTTGTCCAAGGCCGAAGCAATGGCGGATAGTTTGCGCCGCATACAGTCTCAGCCGCGGGAGGTGTGGTGTGTGAAACTGGCTGACCGCATCAGTAATCTGCAAACTGTGCCGAGCCACTGGACTCCGGAAAAGTGTGCCGCCTATCGCGCTGAAGCCCAACGAATCCTCGATGCCCTCGGTCCGGCCCATGCTGTCCTGGCTGATCGGCTGGCTGGAAAAATTGCCGCCTATGGGTGATTGGCATAAGCGCATGATTTGAAAGCCTATAAGGGGTCGGCTTCGAATCCAATTCGCCTTCGCGCGTTCCGACTGCCTCCTTCCCCAACCCCTTCCCGCGCATGACCAAGCTCTTCGAAGTCGCCATCGAGGTGGACGCGGCGGGCCGTGTCCATCCCCGCTACCCCCAGGCGACGGCTTACTTTGCCGTGTGGGCGGAGACCGCGACAGAGGCGGAGGGCAAGGCCCGGGATGAACTGGTGGGCGCGGGTTACGTGGTTATCCGGGTGCCGGCCCGGGTGCGGGAGATCGATCCCATGGGCTGGGATGGCTACGTCCGGGCCCACTGGGCGGGGATGCGGGACCTGTTGCCGGGTCAGGCGGCGGTGCTGGCCGACAGAGGAAGGCCGGGTGCGCCGATGATTTCCCTCTCGTTTTATCCCCACGAGTAAACCGCCGCGGCGTGGTAGCCTGCCCGGGCTCCGCCACCGTCTTCCGCAGTCCATGTCCGCCAAGCTGTCCCACCCATTGCGCGCCCTGCGCTCCCGGGATTTCCGCATCTATTTCCTCGGCCAGCTGGTGTCCATGGCGGGGACCTGGATGCAGCAGGTGGCCATGGGCTGGCTGGCCTACAGGCTGTCCGATTCCGCCCTGGTGCTGGGGCTGCTGGGTTTCGCCAGCCAGGTGCCCATCCTGCTGTTCGGGTTGCTGGGGGGCGTGTTCTCGGATCGGGTGGACCGGCGCCGGCTGATGCTGTGGACCCAGGCCCTGTCCCTGGTCCAGGCCGCCTTGCTGGCGGTGCTGACCTGGCAGGGCTGGATCACGCCGGGTCTGTTGCTGGGGCTGGCCTTCGTGCTGGGCTGCATCAACGCGGTGGACCTGCCGGCGCGCCAGTCCCTGCTGGTGCATCTGGTGGACGACCGGGCCTTGCTGCCCAACGCCATCGCCCTGGGTTCCACCCTGGTGAACGTGTCCCGCTTCCTGGGGCCGGCCCTGGCGGGCTTCGTCATTGCCTGGGCGGGGGAGGCGGTGTGCTTTCTGCTCAACGCCCTGTCCTATCTCGCCGTGCTGGTGGCCCTGCTGGCGCTCCGGGCCCGGCCCGGGGGCGACGCCTCCAAGCATCCCTTGCTGGCCTTGAAGGAGGGTCTGGCCTACACCTTGGGCCATGGGGACATCCGGCTGTTCCTGCCCCTGGTGGCGGCGGTGAGCTTTCTGCTGACGCCCTACGTGGTGATGATGCCGCTGTACGCGAAGGCGGAGTTCGGCGGCGACGCCCGCACCCTGGGCCTGCTGGTGAGCAGCGCCGGGGCGGGTTCCCTGCTGGCGGCGCTATATCTGAGCACCCGGCCCCGGGTGGCGGGGCTGTCCCGGCGGGTGTCCCGGGTGGTGCCGGTGGGGGGCGTGGTCCTGGTCCTGTTCGGGCTGAACACGGTGCACGCCCTGGCCTATCCCATCCTCATGGTGGTGGGGTTTTCGGTGGTGCTGGCCGTGGCGGGGAGCAACACCCTGCTGCAGCACTGGGTGCGGGACGACATGCGGGGTCGGGTGATGTCCGCCTTCACCCTGAGCTTCCTGGGGGTGGCGCCCCTGGGGAGCCTGGCCCTGGGCGGGCTGGCCCATGCGATGGGGGTGCGGCCGGCGCTGGTGCTGTTCGGCGCCCTGGCCGTGCTGGCGGGGCTGCTGCATGGCTGGCGGCTGGGCCGCCGTCCGGAGCCTAAGCGGGGGTGAGCCGGTTCAGCCGTCGTGGCGCAGGGCGGCTTCCAGGGTGTTCTGCAACAGGGTGGCCACGGTCATGGGGCCGACGCCGCCGGGCACGGGGGTGATCCAGGAAGCCCGCTCGGCGGCGGCGGCGAATTCCACGTCGCCGGCCAGCTTGCCGCTGTCCAGGCGGTTGATGCCGATGTCCACGACGATGGCGCCTTCCTTGATCCAGGCGCCCTTCACCATTTCCGGCTTGCCCACGGCGGCCACCACCAGGTCGGCCTGGCTCACGTGGCCGGGCAGGTCCCGGGTGGCGGAGTGGCAGACGGTGACGGTGCAGCCGGCCAGCAGCAGTTCCAGGGCCATGGGCCGGCCCACGTGGTTGGAGGCGCCCACCACCACGGCGTGCTTGCCGCGCAGGGGCTCGCCGGCGGCTTCCAGCAGCTTCATGACGCCGTAGGGCGTGCAGGAGCGCAGCATGGGCATGCGCACGGCGAGGCGGCCGATGTTGTAGGGGTGGAAGCCATCCACGTCCTTGTCGGGGCGGATGGCCTCCACCACGGTTTCGTCGTCGATATGCCGGGGCAGGGGGGCCTGGACCAGGATGCCGTCCACGGTGGGGTCGTTGTTCAGCTTATCGATGAGGGCCAGCAGCTCCGCCTGGGTGGTGCTTTCCGGCAGGTCGTGGGAGATGGACAGCACGCCGGCGGTGTCGCAGGCCCGGCGCTTGTTGCGCACGTAGATGGACGATGCCGGATCGCCCCCCAGCAGGATGACCGCCAGGCCGGGGATGCGGCGGCCGGCGGCGGCCCGTTCGGAAACCTGGCGTTTGATGTCCTGGAGCAGGGCGTCGGCGATGGATTTTCCGTCGAGGATGCGGGCGGTCATGGCGTCGGGAAGGCGGGTGGGAAGCCCCGTATTCTAGCCAAGGCCATGGTCCCGGCGTTGCTTTTTGCCCGGTGGCTGGGTACATTTCCCGGCCCCCGTCGGGGTGTAGCGCAGCCCGGTAGCGCGCTTGCTTTGGGAGCAAGATGTCGGAGGTTCGAATCCTCTCACCCCGACCACGATCAATCCCCGACCCGGTTTCCCCCGCTGGCCGGGCTTCGCATCTGCCCGTAGCTCAATTGGATAGAGCACCAGCCTTCTAAGCTGGGGGTTACTGGTTCGATCCCAGTCGGGCAGGCCAACCCCCAGGCGTTGTGCGGTACACAAAAGCGCGTGGCAAAGCATCATCCGATCGCGTTACCCTTGCGGCTATCCTTTGTATCCGGATACCCCATGAAGCCCTCCTGGAAAGAAAACATCTATCTCCAGCGCGAGAAGCTGGCGCAACTGCTGCAAGAACCCCTGGCCCGCCTAGCCGAGCGCTGCGCGCCGGCCTGGGGCGACCGGCAGGCTCTGGACGCGGTGCTGCTGGCGGGCTTCCCCCACATTCCCCATTGCACCTTCCTCTATTGCGTGGGCTTCGACGGCATCCAGATCTGCGACAACGTGGGCACCGAGGGTCTGCTGCCGGAACACTTCGGCCGCGACCGCTCGCGCCGGCCCTACATGCAGGAGGCGGTGCCGGCCTGGGGTTTCCTGCTCTCCGACGCCTACATCAGCCTGATGAAGCAGCGGCCCTCGCTGACCGCCCTGCAGATCGTGCGCGACACCAACGGCCGGCCCCTGGGCTACCTGGGCGCCGACTTCGACCTGCGCGACCTGCCGGTGACCGCGGAGCTTTACGAGGAATCCGGCCACTGGCGCCAGGTGAAGGGCGACCCCTCCATCCGGGGCATGGTGTTCCAGCAGTGCCGGGCCGAGAGCGCCCTGGACCGGCACATGGAAAAGGGCCTGTCCATCCTGGAGGAGCTGCTCACGGAGCGGGGGGTGTTCCAGTGCATCGTCCACTTCTCCAGCAGCCAGGCCATCCTGTGGACGGTGGACGATCCCTACCGCTATCGCATCCTGGATCAGGATGCCCTGGCCGATCCGGACATCTGTCTGGTCTATCCCTCCCGCCCCTACCCGGCCGAGGCGGTGGTGCCGCCGGGGGACGTGGCCCGCATCCTGGCCCACCTGCGCGACCTGCGCATGGCCGACGAGAACATCTATCTGCGCATGTCCTCCATCAACCTGTTCAACGGCATGATCAGCCTGACCTTCTCCTGCGACGGCACCCACTACATGCGCCACGACGAGTTCCTGGATAAAGGCAACGAGTTCTGGTTCGGCACCGCCGGCTGATGCCGTTGCCTGCGGCCGGGACTCAGCCGGCGGCCTTGGCTTCGAGTTCTTCCCAGCGGGCCAGCAGTTCCAGCAGGCTTTCCTCGATGGCCGCCGCCCGGCCGTGGAGTTCGGCGGAGCGGACGTGGTCGGCGTATACCGCCGGATCGGCCATCTTGCCGGCGATCTCGGCCTGCTCCCGTTCCAGGTCGGCGATCCGCCCGGGCAGGGCTTCCAGCTCCTTCTGTTCCTTGTAGCCGAGGCCGGCTTTCTTCGGCTTGGGCGCGGCGGCCTGGGCGGCGGGTTTGGCGGGTGTCTTGGCGGCGGGTGCCGGCTCGACCGGGACGCGGGCCCGCCAGGCCAGCCAGTCGGCATAGCCCCCGGGGATTTCCAGCAGCCTGCCGTCACCGGCGAAGACGATGGACTGGGTCACCACGTTGTCCAGGAAGGCCCGGTCGTGGGAGACCAGGATCACCGTGCCGGGGTAGTCCTGGAGCAGTTGTTCCAGCAGTTCCAGGGTGTCGATGTCCAGGTCGTTGGTGGGCTCGTCCAGCACCAGCACGTTGGCGGGCCGGGCGAACAGACGGGCCAGCAGCAGGCGGTTGCGCTCGCCGCCGGACAGCGCCGAGACCTTGGCCCGGGCCCGCTCGCCGGGGAAGAGGAATTCCTCCAGGTAGCCAATGACGTGCTTCTTCTGGCCGCCGATGTCCACGTAGTCGGAGCCGGGGGAGATGGTGTCGATGAGGGTGGCGTCGTCGTCCAGCTGGTTGCGGAACTGGTCGAAGTAGGCCACCTCCTGGCGGGTGCCGCGCTTGATGCGGCCTTCGTCCGGCTCGATCTCGCCGAGGATGAGCTTGATGAGGGTGGTCTTGCCGGCGCCGTTGGGGCCGATGAGGCCCAGCTTGTCGCCGCGCAGGACGCGGGTGGAGAAGTCGCGGATGAGCGCGCGGCCGCCATAGCCGTGGCTCACGTGCTCGAACTCGGCGATGAGCTTGCCGGAGCGCTCCCCGGCGTCCAGGGCGAAGCCCACGGAGCCCAGGCGCTCCCGCCGGGCCGAGCGCTCCCGGCGCAGGGCTTCCAGGCGGCGCACCCGGCCTTCGTTGCGGGTGCGGCGGGCCTCGATGCCCTTGCGGATCCAGACTTCCTCCTGCTTCCAGAACTTGTCGAACTTGCGGTTCTGGGCCGCCTCCACTTCCAGCTGCTCGGCCTTCTTGGCCTGGTAGGCGGTGAAGTTGCCCGGGTACTGGCGCAGCTGGCCCCGGTCCAGCTCGACGATGCGGTTGGCCACCCGGTCCAGGAAGGCCCGGTCGTGGGTGATGAACAGCAGGGCGCCGGGGAATTCGGCCAGCAGGCCTTCCAGCCATTCGATGGCGGTGAAGTCCAGGTGGTTGGTGGGCTCGTCCAGCAGCAGCAGTTCCGGCTCGGAGGCCAGGGCCCGGGCCAGGGCGACCCGCTTCTTGGTGCCGCCGGAGAGTGTCTCCACCAGGGCGTCCGCATCCAGGCCCAGGCGGGCGATGGTCTCCTCCACCCGGCTGTTGAGGCGCCAGACGTCGTGGACTTCCAGTTCGTGGGAGAGGCGTTCCAGTTCCGCCAGGGCGTCGGCTTCGCCGCTGCCGGCGGCGTGGGCCGCCGCGTGGTAGGCGGCCAGCAGCCCCCGGGCCGGGCCGGCACCCTCGGCCACCGCCTCGAAGACGCTGTGGCCGGGCTGGAAGGCGGGTTCCTGGGCGACGAAGGCCAGGCGCAGGCCGGGCTTCCTCCAGACCTCGCCGGCGTCCGGGGCGGTGTCGCCGGCCACCAGCTTCAGCAGGCTGGACTTGCCGGCGCCGTTGCGGCCGATGAGGCCCACCCGCTCGCCCTTGTCGATGACCAGGGAGGCGCCGTCCAGCAAAGGCCAGTGGCCGTAGGCGAGTTCCAGCTTGTCGAGGATGGCGAGGGGCATGGCGGAGTGAAAGAAAGGAACGACCGCGCCCGAACACGCGGGGCAAGTCCGGGCCGAAGCAAGCTCAGACCAGCTGGGGTTTTCCGGTGAGGTAGCCCTGGCAGAGCTGGAAACCCATCTCCAGGCAGAGGGCGGCTTCCTCCTCCACTTCCACGCCCTCGGCCAGGGCGGTGGAGCCGATGTCCAGCACGATGTTGACCAGGCGGGCCACCATCTGCTGCTTCTTCTCAGAGGCCCGGTGCAGGTCCCGGATCAGGGCCATGTCGAACTTGACCACGTCGGGGGGCACTTCGGCCAGTTCGTTGAGGCGGGCCTGGCCGGCGCCGAAGTCGTCATAGGCGAATAAGATGCCCATCTCCTTCAGGCGCTGGGCCATGACCTTCATCTTGTCCACTTCCGCCACGGCGGTTTCATGGACCTCCAGCACGAGTTCCATGTTGGGCGCCAAGCTGGTGAGAACGGTCAGGGATTGGTAGAGCCGCTCCGTGAACATTTCCTTGGGGTGGCTGTTCATGAACAGGCGCACCTTGCCCTCCCGCTTGGTGGCGGCGCGGGCACCGGCGGCCCGGAAGGCTTCGCTCAACTCCACTTCCTTGCCCAGGGTGGTGGCCAGTGACAGCAGGCGGATGGGGGCCTGGGGCAGGGCGCTGTGGTTGCCCCGGCCCAGCACCTCGTAGGCGGCGATGCTGCGGTCGCTGAAATTGACGATAGGCTGGTAGGCCACGGTGAGCAGGTCCTGGTCCAGCATCTCCAGGAATTCCTTTTCCTGGAGCAGGAAGCTTTCGGGCAGGTCCATGCTGCGGCTGAAGAACATGGTGTGGTCACCCGTTTCCTCATGCTTCTCGGCAGCCTTGCGCTTGAGCCGGAATTCCGAGGTGCCGAAGTGGAGGATGTCACCCTCCTTCAGGCCGGCGGCCTTCTCGATGCGCTGGCGGTTGACGAAGGTGCCGTTGGTGCTGCCCAGGTCCACCACCCGCAGGCCGCCCTGGCCGTCGGCCTCGATCTGGGCGTGGACGCGGGAGATGTCCTTGGAGGCCACCGCCAGTTCGCAGCTTGAGTCCCGGCCTACCCTGAAGGGCAGGTGCTCGATGGGAATCAGCAGGTTGTTGCCACCCGCCGCCGCGCCTTCCAGATACCAGGATGCGATCATGATCGTTAGTGCTTCCGTGCCAGGCGTTCCAGGGCCAGGCCGATCTGGCGTTCCGCCGGAGCGAACCCGGGGTGTTGGCCCAGCAGTTGTTTGAAGGTTTCGACGGCGGCTTCGAATTGTTTTTCGTCCATCTGCCGCAATCCCGATTCATACAGCGCCCAGGCCTGGGGCGGGAAGGGCGTCCCGCCCTGGCCGGTGGTGTACTGGGCGCCCTGGCGGCGGGCGATGAGGCCCGCCAGGTTGTCGATGTCGGCCAGAAGTTCCTCCTCGGCGCCGGTGAGGGGCTCGGACAGGAGGATCTGGGAGGTGGCCGTATCCACCAGACGCACGTCCACCCGGATGACCGGCCCCAGGGCGATGTACTCGCCGAAGATCATGGAACCGGCGCCCAGGATGCGGCCCAGCTTCAGGCGGGCGTCCTGGTCGGCCACCGCGCTGGTGCCCAGCTTCTGTTCGTCCAGCAGTTCCCGCAGCCGCACCCGCTCGACGAGACGCAGGCCCGGCGTCCTGGAGAGCCTGGCCAGCAGCGCCTCGGGCAGGACCCGGGAGAGATGCTCCACGCCCTGGATGGCCTCCAGGGTGCCCACCGTGTTGTTGTCGAAGTCCCACAGCACCAGGGTGCTTTCCGCCCGGGCGGAAAAGGCGAGGAAGCAGGCGAACAGGGCGGGAAGCAGACGACGCATGGAGGTTCAGTCCTTCTGGATGACCCGCTGGTTCTTCTCCAGGGCGCCGGTCTTGTCCGATGCCTTGGCGTAGGCCAGACCGTCCTGGACCTCGGTGACCTTCAACTGGGCCACCTTGGATTCCTTGTAGCCCAGGATCTTGCCGTTGTGTTCCACCGGCTCGGGCTTGCCCAGCACGTTGAACTGCTGGCCCACGGCCACGCCGTGCTTCTTGCCCAGGTTCAGGGCCACGGTGTCGCCGTCCACCAGGGCGATGCGCCCCTTCATGGGGTATTTGTCGCGGATGGCCTTGGCCACCTCGGCGGCCATCTTTTCGGCCAGGGCGGCCGGGTCGGGGGCGCCGGCCATCTTCTCGGAGACCGACAGGGCGATGCCGGTGGTCTCCGTGTCGATGAGGCGCATGCTGGCCTGGCCCTGGTTTTCCGCGTTGCGCACGCTGCCGGCGGCGGTCAGGCGGGCGGCCAGGATGCGGCCCAGCTTGAGCTGGGTGTCGGGATCGGCCAGTTCGGAGGAGCCCAGGCGCAGTTCGGCCAGCAGCTTGTCCAGCAGGGCCCGGTCCACCACCTGGATGCCCTTGGCGGCCAGGGCGGCCTGCAATTCATGTTGCAGCACGCCTTCCAGGCCGATGCGGCCGGTCAGCGACGCCGGGCCCTCCTCCCGGAAGCCCAGCACGCTCACCACCAGGGGCGGCGTGGTCCAGTCGTCGGAAGGGGCCTGGGCCTTGCGGGCCTGTTGTTCCTTGAAGCGGCTGGCCAGATCCTTCACCGTCTCGTCGATGTAGCGCTGGCGCTCCAGATCCTGCTTCTGGGCCATGGCTTCCTGGGCCTGGCGCATGAGGCCGTGCAACAGCTTGTCACCCGGATCCAGCGCCTGGGCCTTCTTCAGGGTCTCCAGGGCCTGCTTGGGATCGCCGGTCGCGGTTTGCAGCGCCCCCAGGTTGCTGATGGCCTCCACGGAATGGGGATTCTCTCTGGCGGCGGTCTTGAAGGAGGCCAGGGCGATCTGGGGCGCCTTCTTGCTCAGCAGGTTGCCCTGGGCCAGATTGGCCTCGGCGCGCTGGAAGCTGAAATCGCCGGCGGCGTCCTCCTTGGTGGCAGCCGCCAGGGATTGCTCGGCCTTGGCACTGTCACCCTGCTGGTTGAGGGCCCGGGCGCGGATCAGATTGGCGGCCACCCGCTTGGGGGCCTGGGCGATGACGGCATCGGCCTCCTTCAGGGCGTCGCCGGCCTTGCCCCGGGCCAGCAGGGTTTCCGCCAGGCCCTCCCGGCCGCGCAGGGCGGCTTCCTTGTCGCCGCTCTTGGCGAGGGCGGCGAAGATTTTTTCCGCCTCGTCCAGCTTGCCTTCCTTCAACAGGCTGTAACCCTTGCCGGCTTGGGCCAGTGAACCGCCCCCCGCTTTCTCGGCGGAATCGAAGATGTCCTTGGCGATGCCGGGTTTCTTGCGCTGGAGCTGCTTCTCGGCCAGGGTCACCAGCATGGTCTCGGTGGAGGCGCCGCCGCCCTGCATGGCGTTCAGGATCTGGCCGCCGGGGCCGGTCACGTAGGTGGTGGGCAGCACGAACTGGGCGTTGTAGCGGGCCAGGGTGTCGGGATCGGCGGCCAGGATCTGGATGTTCTTGCCGGAGACGGGCAGGGCCTTCCTGAGGGTGGCCATGTCCTGCTTGCCCATGGCCAGGATGCGCAGATCGTCATTGGGGTGCTTGGTGGCGATCTGCTTCAACTGTTCCAGGCCGGAGAGGCAGACCGGGCAGTTCTGGGTGGAGAAAAAATAGACGATGCCCAGGTCGGTGCTTTCGAGGGCTTTCTGGCTGACCTTGGTGCCCGTGGTGGATTCCAGGTTGAAGGCGGGCAAGGCGTCGCCTTTCTTGGGTGCTGCCAGGGCGGCGCTACCACCGAGCATGAGGGTAAGGGCGAGGGCGATGGGTTTCATGCGCATGATTTCCTCCTGGTGTAAGTCGCTGCCAGCAGCGGGTTCAACTCATTGATAAGGCTTGCATATTCATTGTATAGGCGTCAGCGCCGCCTGGAACGGAGTTTCTTTTCCACCCAGGACTTCCACGCTGGATTCCAGCTGGTTGTGGCCTTCCTTGCGGATGGTGATCTGATGGACGCCGACGGGCACCTCGATCCGCGCCGGGGTGACGCCGCCGAACTTGCCGCCGTCGATGAGGACCACCGCGCCGGGCGGGTCGGATTCGATGTTGATGCTGCCCATGGCCTGGGCCGGTTGGGTGGCGGCGGGAACCGGGGCGGCCGTTGGCTCCGAGCCGCCGCGGGTCAGGAAGAAGGCGCCGGCGCCGACCACCAGGACCAGGATGCCCGCGGCGGCGGCGACGAGGGCTTTGGACTGGGTGGGTTTCTGGGCGCCCGGGGTGGCGAAGACGGTGGCCATGGGGTCGTTCACCACCGGCCGTTGTCCGCTCAGGGTCACCGTCTTGTCCGGGTAGTTGGCGGCGGCTACCGCCACGGTGGCATCGGCCGACGCGGCGGCGGGGGAGGCCACCACCACGGTGGCGTCGGCGGAGGCGGCCGGGGTGGGCCGGGGCGCGGGGGCGCTGGGCGCGACCACCGTCGCGGCCGCCGCCGGGGCAGGTACGGGGCGCCCGGCCAGGGCCTCGCGCAGGGCGTGGGCGAAATCCTCGGCCTTCTGGAAGCGCTCGTCCGGCCGTTTGGCCAGGGCCTTGGCCACCACGGAATCGAAGGCGGTGGGCATGGTGATGTTGAGTTCCGAGGGGGGTACCGGGGTTTCCTTCAACACCTTGTGCATGATGGTGGCGAAGGAGTTGCCCACGAAGGGTTTTTCGCTGGTGAGCAGCTCGTAGAGCAGCACGCCGCTGGAGAAGAGGTCGGAACGGCCGTCCACCCGCTGGCCCATGAACTGCTCGGGGGACATGTAGCTGGGGGTGCCCAGCACGTTGCCGGCCTGGGTCAGGGTGGAGGACTCCAGGCGGGCGATGCCGAAGTCGGTGACCTTGATGCGGCCGTCCTTCAAGACCACGATGTTGCTGGGCTTGATGTCCCGGTGCACCACGCCGTTTCTGTGGGCGAAGCCCAGGGCGTCCAGCAGTTCCTCCATCATGCGGACGATGCCTTGCAGGTCGAAGCGAGTCTGCTCGGCGATGTATTCCTTCAGTTCCTTGCCCTGGATGAGTTCCATGGCGATGTAGACGTGGCCGCCTTCCTCGCCGTAGTCGTAGACCTGGACGATGGCGGGGTGGTTGAGCCGGCCCGCCGCCTGGGCCTCGTGCTTGAAGCGGGCCAGCAGGGTGGCTTTCTCGCCGCCCTCCAACAGGTCGGCGCGCAGGGTCTTGATGGCCACTTCCCGCTCGATGAGGGGGTCGAAGCCACGGTAGACGATGCCCATGGCGCCCCGGCCCAGTTCGCCGAGGATTTTGTATTTGCCGAGTTGTTGCAGTTCTTCGCTCATGATTCCACGCTATTTTCCAAGCCAGGACCGCACCGAGGCGGCCTGCGCCGAATTCGGCGCGAGTTCGAGGTATTTGAGGAAACTGGTCCGGGCCGAGGGCTGGTCGCCCAGGCCCCGGGAATACACCACACCCAGGTTCAGATAGGCCAGGGCGTAGCCCGGCGCCACCGAGATGGCCCGCACCAGGGCATCCCGGGCTTCGCCGGGGCGGCCCAGCCGATAGAGGGCGAGGCCCAGGTTGTTCAGGGCCTCGGGGTAGGGAGCCTTCTTCAGACTGGCCGTCTCGAAGTGCTCCCGCGCCTCCTCCAGCTTGCCCTGGTCCAGGCGGATCAGGCCCAGGTTGTAGTAGGCCTCCGCCGCCCAGGGGGCGAGAAGCAGGATGTCACGGTAACGTTGCGCCCGGGTTTCAGCGTCCGCTCCGGCGCTCGCCTCCGCCCACAGTTTTGTCAGGCGGGTTTCGAAGGTCTTGGCGTCGATGTTCCGGCTGGCCAGCAGGTCGATCACCGCCGCCGCCGGCACGGCGAAGTTGATGCCGCTGGATTCCTTCATCTGGCCGTGGACCACGCCGATGACCTCGCCCCGGCCGTTGACCAGGGGGCCGCCGCTGTTGCCCTGGTTGATGGCCAGATCGGTCTGGATGAGGTGCTGGCCGCGGATGACCCGGTCCGGGTGGCTGATCACGCCCCGGGTCAGGGTGTGGGACAGGCCCAGGGGGCAGCCCACGGTGAAGACCTCTTCGCCCAGGGTGGGTTTGCGTTCGTTGAGGGAGAGGACGCCGGGGCCGGGAGCGTTGATGCCGATGAGGGCCGCGTCGTGGTCCTTGTCCACGGCCAGGACGCGGGCCGGAACCGCGCCCCCGGGGAGGTGGACCAGTACGCGGCGGGCCCCCTCGATCTGGTGGCGGGCGGTGGCGAGCACCCCCGGCGCCACGAAGAAGCTGCTGCCGATGGACTGGCCGCCGTCGGCGAATTCGCTGGCCAGGCAGGCCACCCGCTGGCTCACCCGCTCATAGCCGTTCTCGGCGGCGGCGGGGGGCGCCAGGCCAAGGGCGAGACAGGTGAGCAGGAGGCGGCGGAACATGGTGGCGGAGTCAGCGGGTTGGGGAGGTCACAAGCCTTCTTTGGGCCAGGAGGCGGGGGCGTCGGGAACCAGTTCGAAGACGTACTGGCCGCCGTCCACCTCCAGCTTGTCGCCGACCGCCAGATCCCGCCATTCCTCGCCGATGGCGTCGCCGTTGACGCGGACGGCGCCCTTGCCGGCCACCTGCATGACCACGTAGCCCTTGGGCCGGCGCAGGATGGCGGCCTGCTGGGTCTCGGCCCGGCCGACGTTCTTGATGAGTCGGCCCAGATCGATCTCCTTGCCCTCGGCGCTGCCCTTGACGCCGCGCAGGTTGCCCACGGGGCCGGAGATCTGGCGCTGGCGGGCGGTTTCCACCACCGGTGTACCGTCCTGGTCGTCCCCCACCGATTCGCCATCGAACAGCATGGTCTGGTCGAAATCCATGCCCTTGGGGGCGCGCTGGTTCACATACTGGATGCGGTAGGGGCCGATCTCGATGAGATCCCGGTTTTGCAGGATGTGGCGGCTGACCTTCTCGCCGTTGATCAGGGTGCCGTTGGTGCTGCCCAGGTCTTCCAGGATGTGGTCGTTGCCCACCGTGAGGATGGCGGCGTGTTCCTTGCTGACGCCGGCGGCGTCCAGGACCAGGGCGCAGCCTTCCTGGCGCCCGGCCACCACACGCTCGGCCTCGATGAAGAAATGGATCGGGTTCTTGCCGGCCCGGGTGATGAGCAGTTTCGCCATGCCGTCCTCCCTCTTACTTGCCGAACAGCCAACCAAACAGGCGGGCGAACAGGCCCGTTTCCGAGGCCCGGGCCGGCGCGGATGTCGCGGCCGCCGCCACCGGCGCGGCGGGCAGCCAGCCCAGGGCGACGCTGACGTTGTCGTGGCCGCCGTTGTCGTTGGCGACGTTGATGAGCACCTTCGCCGCCAGGGGCGGGTTGGCTTCAAGTTCCGCCAGCACCTGCTCGATGTCGGCGTCGGCCACCATGGTGTTCAGTCCGTCGCTGCACAGGAGGTAGATGTCGCCCGGGTGCATATCGACCACCCGCATTTCCGGCTCAACCTGGTCCTCGACGCCCAGGGCGCGGGTCACCAGGTTGCGGTTGTGGGAGTTGCGGGCTTCCTCGTGGGTGATGAAGCCGGCGCCCACCTGCTCCTGCAACAGGGAGTGGTCCCGGGTCAGCGGCGAGAGATGGCCTTCCCGCAGACGGTAGACCCGGGAGTCACCCACATGGGCGACGATGGCCTTGTCCTTCCAGGGCAGCAGCAGGGCCACGGTGGTGCCCATGTTGGCCCGCTCGGCGGCGGCATGGGCATTGATGCGGATTTCCCGGTTGGCGGCCTCGATGGCGTCGCGGACCGCCCGCGCCAGGTCCTCGATGCCGGTGTCCGGCGTTTGGGCCACGCCGTTCAGGCGGGCCAGGATGGTGTCCACGCACAGCTTGCTGGCCACCTCTCCCGCCAGATGGCCCCCCATGCCGTCCGCCACCATGCACAGCCCGGTTGTCCCATCCACCAGGACGTTGTCCTCGTTGTGGTCCCGGAGCACGCCGGTGTGGCTCAGCGCCGTGACCTGCATGTTTGCCGAATTCATTTTGCCCGCCTCGCATCGGTAATTTCTTGGTGTACCGCTGGGTGCTACTGGCCAACGGGCGCATTCTCGCCTCAGCGGCCATCCCCCCGCAATGGCGGGATTGGGACCGGATACGCCCGGGGCGGGACGATGGGGCTACAGAGAGCCGTGGGCCTGGCCGGAGAAGGTGTGCTCGTGGCGCTCCTGGCAGGCGACGCAGCGGGTGGCCATGGGATTGGCCACCAGGCGGGCGGCGGGGATCCTGGCGTCGCAGTCCTCGCACAGGCCGAAATCGGGGGAGTCCATGCGGGCGGCGGCGGCCTCCATGGCGTGGAGCAGCCGGACCTCGTGATCCATGCGGGCGGCGGCAAGGTCGCCCAGGGTGACCGCCAGGGCCTCGTCGGCGCTGTCGCCGGAAGCGCGGCCGAGAATCGCCGCGTACTGGGTCTGGCCGCTTTCCTCCAGGGCGGCCTTCAAGCCGCTCACCAGCTTGGCCCTTTGGGCTTCCAGGGCGGCGCGGATGGCGGCGAGTTCTTTCTTGCTGAGATGGCTCATGATGTGCTCGGTGAGGGGGAGGATGTTTCTTGATTATTGGTGGCGGCCGGGAGACCTTCAAGGCGCAATCGGTTGTCGCAGGCGGTCGATGTCCGCCAGCAATTGGGTGGCATGGCTGGAGGGGGCGACGGAACGGTAGACCCGGGCCAGCCGTCCGGCGGGATCGACGAGATAGGTGTGGCGCTTGGCGAGCCGGACCAGGCCGAAATCCCACAACGCGCCATAGGCCCGGGCCACCCGTCCGCCCGTGTCCGCCAGCAGGGGAAAGGGCAGCCGGTGCTTCGCCGTGAAGGCGGCGTGGCTGGCACCGCCGTCCAGGGACACCCCCAGCACGGCCACGTCCCGTTCGCGGAAGCCGGAATAGGCGTCGCGCAGGGCGCAGGCCTCCGCCGTGCAACCCGGGGTGTCATCCCTGGGGTAGAAATACAGCACCAGCCAGTGCCCGGCGTGATCGGACAGCCGATGCGGGCGACCCGCGCCATCCAGCAGTTCGAAGGCAGGCGCCGGCTGGCCGGGTACGGGCGCCTTCCCCCGCCCGGCCCAACGAACCAGCAGGTAGGCCGCGCCAAGCAGCAAGAGGAGGGGGAGAAGGAATTGGCTCATGGTCGGGTCCGGGGCCGGGTGGCGGGGGCTGAGGTAGAATCGCGCCCCATCCGCCCTCGTAGCTCAGTGGATAGAGCATCCCCCTCCTAAGGGGAGGGTCACACGTTCGATTCGTGTCGGGGGCGCCAAATAATCAAGTGGTTAGCGAATGTGCGCTGAAGATAAAAAATCTCTGTGCTACCGCTGTGCTACCCATGTCGATCGCTCCTCAAATTGTTGATGACAACAAATTATCGTAATTGGATGCGACTTTCTGTCGTAGATGGGATCTTTTTTGAAGG
>WBZL01002351.1_pt1 | contig 18510 bp, 20 predicted proteins | sample 5204291 | NCBI WGS metagenome assembly WBZL01 (sample SAMN12344345, study PRJNA552823) | activated sludge metagenome | biome: Activated sludge suspended growth; feature: Nitrification reactor; material: Wastewater; isolation source: activated sludge from nitrification reactor of wastewater...
GGAAGGGTCTCGAAGAATGCACTGCGGAAGTCGGCCATCTCAATGGACAGCAACGTTGTAACCGCGTCATGTACTCGGCGGTAGTTGCTACCTACGTAGTAGGTCATCAACAGGAATATGCAGCGGAAGACCGGGAGGAGCTTTTCGATGTCGTCGTCCGCGATTCGTCCGAAAGGATTCCGGAGGGATTCAACCACGGAGGCAAACCGATCAGGCTCGAACTGGGCAAAACTTGAAGCAAGCTCAGCTCGAACTTGTTGTAGTGCGGCTACGCGGCTAGGGCTGACGCCGGGAATCTGCTCGTAGGTGAAGAACTGTCCTGGGTTTTCTTCAACCACGTCGCTGTAAAGCAGATAGGTGATGTAGAAGTCAATGCATTGGTCTGGTGTGAGCCCTGGGTTGGTCAGAGCGACTTGGAGTCTTGGAAGCTCGACGCTCGCGATGTACTTGAAGAAGTAGGTATTTAGGTAGACAGGCAGCAAGTTCCTTCGCGATGTGAGTGTCAATGGCAATGGTGACCACTCGCGAACCAACTGGTCGAAGGCCTTACTTGAATCTTCATGCGCACCTGCGAGGTCGACAAGCGCAAATGAGTACACGAGGAAGTCGATTTCCGCGTCGCAGCGACCATTCCAGTAGGCGACGGTTTCGTCGTTAATCGGGCCAGCAAGCGTCAGCAGTGCGAGGCTCCGAAGCCCCTCGCTCAGGTCGCCGAGGCGGAACCCCGACCAGTCCGGCGCGCTAACCAATCGTCCTGCGAGGTGTTCGTCCATACAACAATGCTATCAAGGGGCTAGGTTTCGCTGCCGCCCACGCGGTGCATGACGCTACGTCGGAGATGCAGTTCGATGACCACGGGTGAGTTTCGTCACCGCGACTTCGCCCACACCGTGCCCCGGTGAACCCCGAACTGGTGCGCCAGCACGGTCACGCCGACGCCCTGTGCGAGGGCTGTTCGCATAGCGTTCACTTCCTCGTCCGTGAGTCGTGTTCGAGGTCGTTTCTTTCGTTCCGCCGACGCGCCGATCAGAGGGTCATCGGCCTCGCCCGCGGGATCGGTATCCCCCCGAGCGCCTTGATTCCACGCGGAAACAAGCCTCTCCACCCGTGGTCGCCTGTTCCCGCAGCGCTCCATTGCTTCCACGTCATGAAACCGCAGGTCATCCTGCGGTTTCTTTCATTTCTCACGTGCTCAGGTTCGGTTCAAGCTCCGGTTTGTAGGGTACCGGTGGGCCAGGTCAACGGTGTGACCCCTTTATGCAGCAGGCCCATCGTTGTGATCGGCGAGTCGCTGCTCAAAGTCGGCGAGCGCGGCTCGGATGCGGTCTTGGTGCCGCTTGAGCGTCGGCAGGTCGATGGCGTCGGCGAAGTGCGCGGCGAGGAACTTGTCGCTCTCGACGTCGAGCCGTGAGCGGTTTGCGGTGAGGTCGGCGAACTCCTGATCGCGGCCAGCGGATCGTTTGTCGAACGCCGCGTCAACCTCGGCTGCGAGGTCTGTCTGGACGTTGTTGGGCGCATCGAAAGCTGGACTGGAGATAGTTCGAGTTCGCCGTCGGGAGAGACCGCAGAGGAGCTTCGTGCCGATCTGACACACATGCTGAACGACGTTGCCAGATGGGAGGCTGCGCGGTTCTCTGATCTTGCGGTCGGGTTGCGGCCCCAGCCCGAAGAATCGCACTCTGACGCGCCAAGTTCGCACTCTAGAGTGTGAAATTCGCACTCTAGCGGTAGGCTGATCGCTATGTCCTGGGATGCGCCTGCTGTGCTGGCCCTCATCGAGAAGATGCGGGCGCATCGTGGCGACTTCACTGGCGTGGAGGTCAAGCGAGGTGCGGGTGGCGTACCTGATCTTGCTGCAACGCTGTGCGCGTTCGGCAACATGCCTGACGGTGGGGTCGTGATCGTCGGACTCGATGAGCGTGCCGAGTTCGCCATAACTGGGGTAGAAGATCCAGCCGCAGTGGAGCAGGCGATCGCTTCTCAAGCGAGGCTGGCAGTGACTCCGCCCCTGACGGTCACCTTCGAGACTCTGGCGATTGCGGACAAACAGATCGTGGTCGCTGAGGTGCAGGGGCTCAGCGCCCACCAGCGTCCATGTAAGACCGGGGGCCGGGCGTACCTGCGTCAGGCCGATGGCGACTACGCGATGAGTGCAGCCGAGGAGCAGCAAATCCTCGCAGTACGAGACCGACCGCGCTACGACGCAGGTCCGGTCGAGCGCGCGACGCTCACTGACCTCGACCCACGCTTGGTCAGCCAGTTCGCCTCAGCAGTTCGTGCCAGTTCACGTCGACTCCGAGATGTAGACGACGAGACACTCCTCCGGCGTCGCGGGGTGCTAGACATAGACAGCGACCGAGTGACGCTCGCCGGGCTTTATGCACTTGGGGAGTACCCGCAGCAGTTCGCCCCGAGCCTCGCGGTAACGGCCGCAGTCGTATCCGGCCCAGGGTCAGCGGATCGTCTTGTTGACCTCGTGCATCTTGACGGACCAGTACCCGACCTCCTTGTCGCAAGCATGGAGTGGGTGCGTCGAAACCTCCGCACCGGCATTCGAGTGGGTACCGATGGACACAACTACGACCACCCCGAGCTCCCGCTCGGTGCCGTGCGGGAGCTCATCGCGAACGCCCTCGTGCACCGCGATCTAGGACCGCATACGCAAACCAAGCGCGTTGAGATTCGGCTCTTGACCGATCGGTTGGTCATCACCAGCCCGGGCGGGCTCTGGGGAGTGAGTCGGGAGCAGCTCGGGACCGCTGCGGGGAAGTCCGCTGTAAACGAGCACCTCTACGGCATCTGCGGCTATCTCAACACCTCCCAAGGTGCGCGAGTCATCGAAGGCGAGGGCGGCGGCATCGGTGAGGTGCAGCGAGCGCTGGGTGAATGGCCCGCTGATCCGCCGATCTTCATCGACCAGGCTGTAACCTTCACTGCAGTGCTGATGAGGCCACGCGCGGAACAAGACCCGCAGGCGTCGGCGCCCCATTCCCAGTCGGGTGATCCTCAGACCCGGGTTCTGACTGTTCTCGCTGCAGGGTCGCTGGATCGAAATTCGATCATCGAACGCACCGGCTTGACTCGCTCACAGACGCGCTACGCGATCGAAAAGCTCATCGCCACGGATCGCGTCACCATGCACGGCGGGCTCGGTGCCCGCAACACCACCTACTCGCTCGCGTTGGAAGACTAACCATGCAGTGCCTCAGCGAAGCGTCACCGTCGCGACACAAGTTCCTCGCGCGGTTGCAGGGAGAGATCACCAAGCGTGGTGTGGTGCAGCTGCTGCGGGGGGCCTTGACCACCTCGGCCACCACATCGATCTGTACTACCCGACCGCGATCGACGGCAACGCGAAGGCCGCCGAACTGTTCGCAGCGAACCGGTTCGTCATCACTCGCCAGGCGCATCACAGTCCCATCAACCGAGGCGATGCTACCGATCAAGGCTGAGTCCATCGACCGCTTGGTCGACGAGCGCTCGATGGACACCTGGCGTGGTCGAAGTGCCTGAAGGCCAATGGTGATGGTTTGGGCTCGACCTTTGCCTCGGCAAGGTCACGTGGTCGGGCGTGTGGGCTCGCTCCAGAGTCGGACGATCGGCATGACGTGCAGTCGGTCTTCGTGGGTGTAGCTGCGCGTCCCGGTGTAAAACGCAACTCCTGCTATGAAGGCATCGCCGAGGAGTTCTCGGAGTCTGCGGAGTCGTTTCCTGCGACCCGAGCGGCTGCTTTGACCTCAAGACCGATGACGCCCCCGTCCTCGGTCTCAAAGACGAGATCGACTTCTAGGTCGTCCCGGGTGCGCCAGTGGCCGTACCCCGCGATCTCCCCCGTCCAGCTGACCTCCTTGAGGAGGTCGCCGACGACAAAGGATTCCAGCAGATGCCCGAACTCAGTCATCGCCACCGGGTCTCGTCGCCCGAGCTTCTCGGGGGTCAGCCGTAGGAGGCCGGCCGAGACGCCGGTGTCGAGCATGTGCACTTTCGGGCGAGCGTACGTGCGAGTGGTCAGGGTGCGGTTCCACGACGGCACGAGCCGGAGGAGGAAGACTGCTTCGAGTAGCCGTAGGTAGTCCCGGGCGGTCTTGGCGTCGATACTTGCTGCCTCGGCCATGCGAGAAGTATTGAGAATCTGTGCGCTCTGCCCAGCCGCTTTCTCCATGATGAGTGGCAGGGCGTGGGCTTGTCGGAGCTTGGAGAGTTCCTGGACGTCTCGCTCCAGTGTGAGGCGCACATAGGCGTCGATCCATCGCCAGCGAGCACGGCCGGAAGCTGCCGCGAGCACAATCGGGAACCCGCCGCGTATGACGAGGCTGATGTAGTCCTCGCGGCTTGTGGTGGAGGTCGGGACGGCGCTTGCGTGGGTCGAGGCGTCGAGCAGTTGGCGCACCAAGTCGGGTCGGGTGCCCGTGAGTTCGCTCTGGGTGAGTGGGAGGTGCGGGAGACGCTGAAGGCGACCAGTCAGTGCTTGCGCTGCGCGAGGCAGCGATTCATGGCGAGCCGATCCGGTAGAGATGAACTGCCCGGGTCGACTGGAGATGTTCAACTGGGCCTTGATCACATCGAGCACCACTGGGGCATCCTGGTATTCGTCGATCAGGACCACTCCATCACCGTCGATCATGGTTGCCGGGTCACGAGTGACTGCTGTCCGTGTGGCGAGGTCGTCCAAGTCAAGGAGCCGACCTCCGAGATGGTCGGCCAATTGGCGCAGGAGTGTCGACTTGCCTACCTCGCGGGGGCCCTCCAGCAGCACGACGGGACACTTCTGCTGGCGCTCCGTGCGATGTCGTCGATCCGCCGTGAAATCAGGCGGCTCGTGTCATTCACCAGCCCATCCCACGACTGAACTCCAGAACCACCGGCCTGCGAACTCCAGAACTGCCAGCTTCGCACCGGAGTGGTCCGCGGTCGCTGAGGTGCGTCGTCCACGCCTTCGCGTCGGCGCCAGTCTCGCCGAGGCGTGGGCGGCGCAGGCCTGGAGTTCAGCAGCGGTGGCGTCGTCCTGACCGGCGAGCGTGTGCGCGGAGTGCCGAAGGGCTCGCTACGGGTCGGTGGAGGCCCAACGGTAGTAGAAGCCGCGGCCTCGACCTGTGGGGGTTGACGGGGTCAGCACTCCGTCGGCCGCGAGAGCCTTGAGGATCGCACCGACGTTCGTGCCGCTGGCCCCCACAAGTGAGCCAAGTTCGGTGCTGCTGATTCGACCGCGCGCGTTTGCGTACGACATGGCAATCTCGGTGCAAGTGGGCATCGTACGCATGTGTCCGGCCGCGCGATCGAGGCTTAGAAGCCCCTCCAAAGCACTAGATCCCAAACGCCACACGGGCGCTGTACCGTCGGGTGTTCCTTCGATCGTCGTCAGAAGTTGGCGACCGCCGACCCCCGCCCGCGAGAGCTTCAAGATGGCGCCACGGGCTTCCTCGACGGGGAGTTGGATGAGCGGCACGGCGCGCTGCTCATCGATCCCACCCACGGTGAGCAAGTGGCGTAGCAGGAGCAGGGAAGAGACATCGGCCGACTCGTCGGCGGGCTCGAGGTCAGCGAGCCAAGTGATCCACGGGACGTCGAGCGCGTCTCCGACGAGCGAGGCTCGGACGTAGCTGTTCTTCCTCCGTGATCTCCAACCGCGTGTAGAACACTTGGTTCGCGAGTCTCCGGTTCCCGTCGCCGGAGTGGGCCTAGGCGTGGTGTGCGTCGGTGAGGAGTCACAGGCTGACGTGGAGGAATGCTCGGCCACCGGTGTGGTGTTGGTGGTGCTCGCGCAGGCGCTACTCCTTATCAGCGAGCCTGGCGAGGATGCAGTCATGGTCCCGCGTGAGCGTGGCAGGTCGATGGCGCCGGGGGAATGCACTTGGAGCACTTCGTCGCGAAAGTAGATCCGCAAGGCGCATAACTCGGCATAGGGTCTGTCGAGAATTCTGTGCATTGGGGCGGTGTCTGCTGGCCAAGTCTTGGGTCAGCGGCTCTGGTCGAGGCGTTTGCTTGGTGTGGCTGCGTCCAGGATCTCGGGAGCATCGATTCCAGCATCAAGTAGGTCTCGGTCGCCGGTGAGCAGCACATCGGCACCTGCTGCCCGGGCGCCACGAAGGATGGGTCGGTCTTTGGGATCACGGATTTGGATCTCGTCGGCGTCCGCTTGCTGGGGTGTCGTGACGGTCAGGCCGCTGCTGTGGAAGATCGAGACCAAGAGTTCAGCTTCGGTGATCTTGGCGGGGAACTTGCGTGCCACTACCGTGCGGAATTCATCGAGGACAAAGTCGGAAGTCATTACTTCGTGGTGACGTTCGATGAGCAGTGCGAATATGGTGGCGACGCGACCGTTAGGGAACAGGGCTGCCGAGAGCAGGGTGTTCGTGTCGCACGAATATCCGCATCAAGCTTCGGCACGTACGTCGTCAATCAAGGTCTGGACGTCGGACTCATCGGACAAGTGGAGTTCTTCGGCGCTACCGGTGAGGTTGCGTTGGAGCATCCGCATTGCATAGAGGGCGGGGTTCATCATCACGACGCGGTCCTCATCCCAGATGAGCACAACCCGGTCGCCCTCACTGACGTTGAGTTTTTCGCGTAGGTCCTTGGGCAACGTGATCTGGCCCTTCGACATCACCTTGGCGCCTTCAACGATGGGGGTACTCATGACGACTCCTCCTAGATTCCCTACTTGTAGGGTACAGGAAGGCCCACATGTTGATGCCTACAGTGGCTGGTTCGGTACACAGTGACTAGCTCGAGAGCTCCGCGAGAGGGTCCGCTGCACTCTTAGGCGGCACTGATGATGGAACTGTCCTCGACGTGTGACGCGTGCAATGGCTTGGGCATCTTTCAGTCTTGGCTTGTCTTGCAATAGATCTGTCCAAGTTTCGGGCGGGGTGTTCGTCCAATCCCTGTCACCTCTTCATACAGCCCCGTTCGTAGCCGGGCAATTGCGGGGCAAGGCCGAGTCCATCGAGCGGCTGGTCGACGAGCGCTCGATGGACATCTGGCGTGGTCGAAGTGCCTGAAGGCTAGTTGTTGTGTCCCTGAAGGCTAGTGGTGACGGTTTGGGCTCGACCTTTGCCTCGGCAACGTCACGTCGTCAGACGTGTGGGCTCACTCCAGAGTCGGTCGATCGGCATGACGTGCAGTCGGTCTTCGTGGGTGTAGCTGCGCGTCCCGGTGTAGAGCGCAACTCCTGCCAGGAAGGCATCGCCGAGGAGTTCTCGGAGTCTGCGGACTCCGGCGAAGTCGCTTCCCGCGACCCGAGCGGCCGCTTTGACCTCAAAACCGATGACGCCCCCGTCCTCGGTCTCCAAGACGAGATCGACTTCTAGGTCGTCCCGGGTGCGCCAGTGGCCGTACCCCGCGATCTCCTCCGTCCAGCTGACCTCCTTGAGGAGCTCGCCGACGACAAAGGATTCCAGCAGATGCCCGAACTCAGTCATCGCCAGCGAGCACGGTCGGAAGGTGCCGCAAGCGCGATGTGGAATCCGCCGCGTACGACGAGGTTGACGTAGTCTTCGCGGCTTGTGGTGGAGGGTGGGACGGCCCTTGCGTGGGACGAGGCGTCGATCAGTTGACGCACTAGGTCGGGTCGGGTGCCCGTGAGTTCGCTCTGGGCGAGAGGGAGGATCGGGAGACGCTGAAGCCGACCGGTCAGTGCTTGCGCTGCGCGAGGCAGCGATTCGTGGTGAGCCGATCCGGTGAGGATGAACTGCCCGGGTCGGCTGGAGATGTTCAGCTGGGCCTTGATCGCATCGAGCACCACTGGGGCGTGCTGGCACTCGTCGATCAGGACCGGTCCGTCACCGGCGATCATGGTTGCCGGGTCACGAGTGACTGCTGCTCGCGTGTCTAGGTCGTCCAAGTCGAGGAGCTGACCTCCGAGATGATCAGTCAATTGGCGCAGGAGTCTCGACTTGCCGACCACGCGGGAGCCTTCCAGCAGCACGACGGGACTCTCACGCTGGCGCTCCAGTGCGATGTCGTAGATCCGCCGTGGAATCAGGCGGCTCATGTCATCCACCAGTCCATCCCACGACTGAACTCCAGAACTACCGGCCTGCAAACTCCAGAACTGCCACGATTGCACCAGTGCGGTCAGCGCTCGCTGAGGAGCTTCGTCCACGCCTTCGCGTCGGCGATAGTTTCGTCGAGGCGCTCGGCCAAGAGCCGGTAGCAGTCGACGGTTACGTCACCCTGCCGCCGCACTCGCCTCTCCATTCGCACTGTTCGCCAGGTACGTCGCTGCGGATCAAGGTCGAGTCCATCGAGTGTCTCGTCGATGATCGCTTAGTCGACATCTGGAGGCGACCGAGTGCCTAGATCCGTAAGACAGGCAGACCTACATTTGCCTAACAGATAGTCCGGAATCTGTTAGATTCATGAGTATGAAGTATCAGCGCCGTGTGATCGACACGGTCCTCGATGAGCTCTTCCCCGGGCTTCCTGCCATTGCGTTGGAAGGTGCCAAGGGCGTGGGGAAGACTGCGACGGCCAGCCAGGGGGCGTCATCGGTGTTCTCGCTCGATGACCCACTTCAGTTCGAGGCGGTCCAAGCAAACCTTGACCTGATCGCGAACGCCAAGCCACCGGTCTTCGTCGATGAGTGGCAGCTTCTCCCTCCTGTATGGGACCGGGTTCGTCGGGCGGTTGACGACACCCCGGACGACGCCCAGTTCTTGCTGGCAGGCTCCGCCCAAGTTGCTCCGGGGACGCGCATCCACTCGAGGGCCGGCCGTATCGTCCGCATGGTCATGCGGCCGCTGGCTGTCAGCGAACGAGGGCTGATCAATCCCACGGTCTCCTTGCATGAACTGCTCGCCGGCACACGGCCCGCGATCGGTGGTGCATCGCCGCTCACCGTGGCTGACTACGCCGACGAGATCGTCCGCTCCGGTTTCCCCGGCATCCGCGACAGGCCCGAGCGCCAACGCAGAATGCAGATCGATAGTTATGTCGACAGGATCGTCGACCGAGAGCTCAGGGACAACGCCATGTTGGTCCGTCGCCCGCGAGCGTTGCGTGCTTGGTTGGCTGCATACGGTGCCGCGACCGCGACCGACGCGGCGTACAGCCGAATCCTCGATGCCGCCACCGCCGGTGAGGACGACAAGCCAGCCAGGCAGACCGTGGACACCTACCGCGAGCACCTTCAGCGCATCTTCATCCTTGACCCGGTGCCTGCGTGGACGCCGACCTTCGCGCCATTGCGCCGCTTGACCAAGACCCCAAAGCACCACCTGGTTGACCCGGCCATCGCCGCCAGTTTGGCCGGAGTGGACAAAGAGGCACTGGTTCGTGGTGCAGGCACGCGTGTCGGCGCCTCGACGGGCACCTGGCTCGGGGCGCTGTTCGAATCTCTGGTCACTCAATCAGTGCGGGTCTACGCAACTGCCGCTGACGCCGAGGTCGGACACCTTCGGTCGGCTGATACGAGCCGCGAGGTGGACCTCATCGTCGAGAACCGAGCCCAACGGGTGGTCGGAATCGAGGTCAAGCTCGCGGGAACGGTGATTGACCACGACGTCCGCCACTTGAACTGGCTCGGTGACGAGCTCGGCGATCGGCTCGCGGACAAAGTGGTGATCACCACCGGCCCTCACGCCTACCGTCGACCAGACGGTGTCGCCGTCGTGCCATTGGCACTTCTTGGTCCCTGAACGTAAACACCGGGCAGGGTTATTTGTCGAGCACTTGGCCCACGCCTTCGACTCGGCCACGGTCTCGCAGAGGCGGTCGGCCAGGAGTCGGTCGCGGTCGAGGGTGCCGTGTTGGTTGATGGCCATCGCCGCTTGTGAGGCGTGGTCGGTCCGCCTGGTCGCGCCGGCGCCTGTGGTTAATCAATGCACTATGTATTGGTTATGATGTAGTTTGGATTCATGGGTTCCTTGCTCCAGATCCGAGATGTCCCCGACGAGTCGCGTCGCGAACTCAAGTCACGCGCCGCCGCACGGGGACAGTCACTGAACGCCTTCATGCTCGAGCTAATCAACCGGGAAGTCAGTCGCCCGACGGTTGCTGAGGTCCTGGACCGAGCGGCTCGTCGCAGCGAGCACGCGAGCGCGTCGGCACAGGAAGTCATCGACGTTGCTCGAGCTGAGCGTGACGGTGACATCGGGCGTCGGTCTGCGTGATCGTCGTCGATTCGGCCGCCGTGGTCGATGCGCTGACCATGGTTGATGGCAGCGAACGTCTGCGGGAGGAGCTCGGCGCAGGCAACCTGCATGCGCCCTCGCTGCTCGACTTCGAGGTGGTCTCAGCACTTCGCGGACTCACCCTCGGTGGCCATCTCAGCGCTACCCGAGCGGCCGACGCCTTGGCTGACTTCGATGCACTGCCCGTGGAGCGGTGGCCGAGTGCGCCCGCTCTGCGGCTGCGGTCGTTCAGCCTTCGCGCGAATCTGAGCGCCTACGACGCCGCCTACATCGCGCTCGCCGAGGCCCTCGACTGCCCACTCCTCACCAGGGACGCTCGCTTGGCCCGAAGTAGTGGACACTCCGTCGAGGTCCGTGTCCTGTAGGTGATCGGTGCGCGGACGCATCGGCCCGATGGCGGCCGTGGCCCCCGGTGGTAGCCGAGTTGGAGACCAGCGTTTGTCGGGGCAAGTAGTGCAACGCAGGGAAGCGGCCGTGGGTACGTCGGGTGGGGGCAGGGCGCATTCTTGCAATGCCCTGCGCTGTCGGTCCGCAAGTGCGTGGACTTTGGCGAGTGCTTCCGAATAGGAGCTTTTCGTCATACGATTTTGTTCATGGTGAGTGAGGAGCAGGTCCGTCAGTGGGCAGACGAGGCCGAGACCGGCTACGACGTTGAGGAGATGAAGCGTCGCGGGCGTGGTCGTCCTGGGCGCGGAGCCGAACCGATGCAGGTTGTCGCTGTACGCCTCACCGCTGAGGAGGTTGCCGCCGTCGACGCGATCGCCGCGCGCGAGCACATCTCACGATCCGAAGCCATCCGTAGGGCCCTGGCCGGCTTCGCCGCGTGAAAGTCCACAACAGCGCACTTAAGCACGGAGTAGTAGCAGAGGACGCGTCCCTGGCAGCCGACTGGCCGCTCTGGGTGGAACCACTCGATGAGGAGGAGTGGCCGCACCGCGAGTTGCGCCCGGGCTTCGACACCCAACCTCGTCTGCTTGAGACGGTCGTGCTGACGTTTGAAAGCGGCGACGAGATGGTCATCCACGCCATGCTGGCCCGCAAGCAGTACTGGCAACTCCTCCCCTGACGCTCGGCCTCATCTCCACAAGCGGATCCGCGGTCGGGATGCTCCAGTGGGGTGTAGAGGCACAATCTCAGGCCGGTCCCGGGTAGCGGACGTTTCGCCCCCAATGGCGGGGAACAGAGCCTTGCGGGCATCACCCGCCCGCTCAACCCAGTAGTCGGTCCCCCGTGGATCCGCGTCCGGCCGTGGCCACCGGTGGCCCACGAGCGGGAGATTCACGCTTGACGGGCAAACACTGCAACCCAGGGCAGCGGTCGCAGGCGCAGTGGAAGTGCCTGAGTGTTTCCGTCAAGACCGAGTAACGCTCCCCCCGGCGTACACTTGGCGCATGTCGTTTAGCGCATCGGAGTTCTACGAGGCAGGCATTTCCCTGCCGGCCTCGGTGCGCACTGATGTGGCACTGCGACTCTTGCGTTCCGTTGAGCCCGACGACCAGTTCACGGCCGACGCGGAGCGCTGGCTCCGCACTGAAGCAGCCGCTGCGTACGACGAGTTGAAGGCGGACCCGTCATCAGAGATTCCGGTAGAGGACGTCAAAGCGCGATTCGCGGAAAAGTGGGCCGCCCGTTCATAACGGGCCGCATCATCTACAGCCCCAGAGCGGTACAGCAGCTCGACAACCTCGACGAGTGGATCAGCAAGGCTGCGTCCCCCACTGTTGCGAGGCAGTTTGTGAGCGCAGTCATCGCCCGCATCGACAGCATCTTGGTTTTTCCTCATGCAGGTGCACCGCGTGACGAAATCCGGCCCGGTATGCGCACCCGTGACCTACAAGACGCGAACGCTCATCTCGTACGCCGTTGACGAGAGCGGCGCGGAAGTGGTGGTTTAAATCCTTGGTGTCTTGCACGGCGGCCAAGACTGGGAAACAGCGCTTCGTGAAGAGCCGGACCCCCTCGACCCGTAGGCCCGCTTCAGGAAGCGTTGCGCTGGCCGGCCCACGCCTTCGACTCGACCTCCGTCCCTACGAGTCGTTCGGCCAAGAGCCGGTCGCGGTCGACGGAACCGTGCTGGTGGATGGCCATCGCCGCCTGTGCGGCGTGGCCGACGCAGGCTTGGAGTTCGGCGACGGTGGCACTGTGCTGACCGGCGAGCATGAGCGTCGAGCGCCGCGACCCGTGAACGACAGCTCGGGCAGGCCTGCTACCTCCCGCGCAGTCTTCAAGCGGTCGCGCAGGAAGCGGGCACTCATCTGGTCCGTGCGGTCGCCAGGGAACAGCAAGCCGTCCGCACTGGGAGCGGTGTGAGGGAGCAAGTGTGCGCGCAGCAGCAATTGGAACTCTGGCGGCATGGGCCACGCATCCGGCCACGTCGCCTCGGCGAGCGACCGCGTTGCTCAGTGCGTTGACTGCCAGCCTTTGATTTCATGCGTGAGTCAATGGAGTAGCCCACGATTGGGTTGTAATACAAGTCATTGATGGCACACAGATTGAGCTTGCCTTCACCGGTTTGGTGTTCCGTCGTTGTCTCCCACCCAGATCTGGTTGGGGTTCGAGGCGGTGAAGTCGCGCTGGACGAGGTCGACATGGACCGGCGGGCCTGGCCCTTTCGCCTTGCCGTGTTTTGGCTTACCAAACGCCGAGTCCCAACCATTGTTGGAGCAGATCCGACAGCCTGTGCGGACACCCCCGTCGGCTCGTCAGCCGCTTCAAGACGGGCTCACGCGCATCGCGCCGCATCATCACGGCAGAGAACATGACCACAGCCAATTTGAGACTCGCTCGCCCAATCCAGGCTGGTCAATTATTCGGAGACCTCCAGGATGTAGCCGCGTTTGATCACCGTGCGGATCAACTTGTGGGGCGACATCGCCTCCCGAAGTCGCGCCACGGCAACCTCGACTGTATGTGGATCGTTGGACTCTCCCGGGAGCACCTGCAGCAGACTCTCCCTGCTCACCACTCGGCCAGGGTCTTGGGCGAGCCGTCGAAGAACCGCCAGGCCACTTGGGGAGAGCGGCAACGGCTGGTGGTCCAGCGTTGCGGACGCAGCCCTGAGCCGCAGGACTCCGTCGGGGGTGTTAAGTCCGGGTGAGTGATCTCCCAAGTGGACGATCACTTGCCGCACCAGCGCCCCCATCCGGGAGCGTTCGGGATAGGTCGGCATCATCCCCGCCGTGGCCAGTGGGGAGGCCGTGGTGGGACCGACCGCGGCCATCATCAGGTGCGCGTCTTGTGCCTGTCGCCGCACGGATTCGGTGAGCCCTTGGGTTTCCAGCTCGGCCAGGAATGCTTGAGCCGCGGGCGCTGAGGTGAACAACACAGCGTCGAAACCGCCCGCTGCGACCGCCCGGGCAGCCTCGGTGACAGCGGTGGGATCGGGTGCTGGCCCCCAGCGATAGACCTCCAACGAGACGACCTCAGCACCCGCGGCACGGAGCTGGCCCTCGAACGCGGGGTCACCTGCCCCATGGTGCTGGATCGCGATGCGGTCCCCGTCTACCCCTTCGGTCAGGAGCAGGTCCAGGATTTCTAGTGACGTCTCAGACTCCGCGACCCAATCTGCATTCAGTCCCCGGGCCTGGAGGGCACCACGGGCCTTGGGCCCGCGCGCGATCAGCCGGGTATTGGTCAGCATCTCGACAAGGGCGTCGTCCAGACCCGCAGCTGCCGCTATGTCGAGCCAACAGCGGAACCCGATCCCCGTGGTTACCACTAGGGCGTCAGCACCGGTTGCGAGCAGGTCTCGGGTGCGTTCCAGGATCGCCACCTCGTCGACGTCGGCGACCACCCCCAAGGTCGGCGTTACGGTCACGCTCGCACCGCGACGCATCAGGGCTCCGGCCAGTTCCTCGGATCGACGCTGGGCTGTGACCAGGATCCTCGACCCGGCGAGTACGGGGGCCAAGTCGTTCATCGGTGGCGCACTTTCACGCCGACGCCAAGACCGGCGCGTTGACATCGACGTAGACCACGCCGCCGGCTACCCAGGTCCGGTAGACGGGCAGGCGCAACTCCGGCCGGGTCAGGCATTCGCCGGTGCTGAGGTCGTAGACGTCCTTGTACATGGGTGAGGCGACCGTATCGCGGTGTCCCTGGGGTGTAATGACCGAACCGACGATGCCGCGAGCCATCACGTTGGCTCCACAGGCCGGATCCTTGTGACCGACCGCGTAGACGAAATCGGTCTCGGCGCCGGCGTCGTCCACCCCGGTGATCCGGAAGAGCGCCACCTGGAGCTCGTGGATCAGCACTGCGACCCCCCGCTCAGGGATGAGCTGTCGGCGGGTGCATACCCCTGTCCAAGAGCCGCTCATCGACGTACCTCCAATGTTGAACCAGCGATTAGCGGGCGTTCTTCGGGTCGTGCCGGACGGCGCTGGCCACGTTCGCACACGTAGACGAGGTCCGGGTCCGCAAGATCGGGAGCGTTCAAGAAGGAGGTGAACTGGCGCAGCTTGGCCGGATCGCGTAAGGTCGCCGCCCACTCGTCCTGGTAGTTGGCGACATGGGCAGCCATGGCTGCATCGAGATCAGAGCAGATTCCCAAGGAGTCCTCCATGATCACTTCGCGGATCGCCTCCAATCCGCCTTCGTGCTCCTCCACCCAGGGTGCCGTCCGCTGAAGCCGATCGGCGGTGCGGACGTAATACATCATGAACCGATCGATGGTTCGGATCAGTTCTTCGGTGCTGAGGTCCTCGGCCAGCAGTTGGGCATGCTTGGGGGTAAAGCCACCGTTGCCTCCGACGTAGACGTTCCACCCGTTGTCGGTGGCGATCACGCCGACGTCTTTGCCACGCGCCTCCGCGCATTCACGAGCACAGCCGGACACGGCCAGCTTCAGCTTGTGCGGTGAGCGCAGGCCTCGGTAGCGCAGTTCGAGTTCCACCGCCATGCCCACCGCATCCTGCACGCCGTAGCGACACCAGGTGGACCCGACGCAGGACTTCACTGTGCGTAGGGACTTCCCGTAGGCGTGGCCCGACTCGAAGCCGGCATCGACCAGTCGCTTCCAGATGGCTGGGAGTTCCTCCAACCGAGCTCCGAAAAGGTCGATCCGCTGGCCGCCGGTGATCTTGGTGTAGAGGTTGAAGTCGGCTGCGACCTGGCCGATGGTGATCAGTCCGGCCGGAGTTATCTCGCCACCTGGGATCCGAGGCACAACCGAGTAGGTGCCATCCTTTTGCAGATTGGCCATCACGTGGTCGTTTGTGTCCTGCAGCCGAGCCTGGTCGGTATCCATCACATGGCCGGTGCCCAACGACGCCAGGATCGAAGCGATCACGGGTCGACAAATGTCGCAGCCACGGCCCCGCCCATGCTGGCCGATGATCTCGCTGAAGGTGCGTAGCCCGGTCACTCGGATGATGTCAAACAGTTGTGCGCGGCTGACCTCGAAGTGCTCACACAGCGCCGAGCTGACCGTTACCCCGGACTTCTGCAGCTCGGTTGCCATCAGCTTCTTGACCAAGGGGAGACAGGAGCCGCAGCTGGTGCCGGCCTTGGTGCATGCCTTTACTCCGGCCAGGTCGGTGCAACCCTCTTGTGTGACTGAGCAGCGGATCGCACCCACGGTGACGTTGTTGCACGAGCACACCGATGCTGCGTCAGGTAGCTCCACGTCAAGTCGCTCGCCACTGCCATCGGGCAGCAGCCACTGGTTCGGATCCGAGCCGAGCTCGGCGCCGACCATCGGTCGCAGAGAGGCGTAGGCCGAGGCATCGCCGACCAAGATCCCGCCCAGCAGAGTCTTTGCATCGTCGGAAACCACGAGCTTCTTGTAAACACCTGCGACCGGGTCGGCATAGGTGACAGCCAGGCTCCCGGGAGCCTCTCCGAAAGCGTCACCGAAGGAAGCAACGTCGACGCCGAGCAGTTTGAGTTTGGTACTCACATCGGCGCCTGGGAAGGTCGCAGCTCCACCAACGAGCCGGTCGGCGACAACTTCGGCCATGGTGTTGCCCGGGCCGACCAGACCCCAACAACGACCTTGGATGCAGGCGACTTCACCGATCGCGTAAATACCTGGTTCGGCGGTCTCACAACCGTCGTCGACAACGATCCCGCCGCGCTCGCCGGTCATCAGGCCGGCCCCACGGGCGAGCTGGTCGCGCGGACGAACACCGGTGGCGAACACCACCACATCTGCCCGGGTACGCGATCCGTCGGAGAACTCCATTTCTGCGACCACGCCATCGGCTCGTGGATGCAGCGCCGAGGTCCCAGTCGAGGTTCTGACCTCGACCCCCATGCCTTCGATGATCCGACGCAGCGACTCACCGCCACCGTCATCGATCTGCATCGGCATCAGTCGGTCGGCGAACTCCACCACCGTCGTCTCCACGCCCAAGCCGGTCAGGGCGCCGGCAGCTTCCAAGCCGAGCAGGCCGCCACCCACGACGACGCCGCGAGCATCCCTGGGAAGACCCTGCGCCCATTGCTCGATCGCCTGGACGTCCTCGATGGTGCGGTAGACGAACGCGCCTGGGAGGTCTGCCCCGCCAACCGGAGGGACAGCAGTTGACGAACCGGTGGAGATCACGATGGCGTCAAAGGTGTGCGCCCCAGCATTGGTGGTGACCGTCTTGGTCGCGGAGTCGATCGACAGGACTGGGCTGCCGACGTGCAGACTCACCTCCGGTCGATCCCAAAGGGACTCCTCACCCATGAGGAGATCGTCGGGGGTGTTACCGGCGAAGTACGACGTCAGCGCGACCCGGTCGTATGGTGCTCGAGGTTCCTCGCAGAACAAGTGGATCTGCCAAACGCCTGCTTCGTCTCGATCGCTGAGCGCCTCGACAAAACGATGGCCGACCATCCCGCCACCGATCACGGCTACGCTCTTCATCTGGGGCATATGGGCACCGTAAGGCAGGGACGTTTCTTGACTAGTGACCTTTGTGTTTCGAGAATGCAACACCCTGCGCAACTCCTTCTAGGATTGATTGTGAGGTCTTCATGCGCAGGTCGGAACTGCGCCTTCGCTGGCCTTGAGCCAATCGACCAAGCCACACACCGCTTCGGTGCAGCCGCCGCAGCCGGTGGTCGCGCGGGTCGTCGCAGCAACCTTCCGAACGCTGTCCGCACCGTCTTCCCACGCGTGCACGATGTCGTTCTTGGTGACCGTGTTGCAGCGACAGATGGTGGTGCTTCCCGGCATGTGCAGAGGAGAGGATTCCTCCGCCTGAGCCTCCGGGATCAGCAACGTCATCGGGTCAGCCGGTAGTGGCGTCATCCGTTCGAAGTGAACGGTGAGGCTGGCAGACAGAGACGGCATGCCGAGGCAGGCAACCCCCACCAGTGTGTCCTCGGAGAGGACCAGATCCACGTGCCTGCCTGAGCGCGGATCAGACAGCGTGATCACCCGATGCTCGGGTCCGGCTTCGCTGGCGCGAACACCCATGGTGACCAGGTCGATACCGGCCGCCTTGAGTTTCACGATCTCAGGCGACGCTGGGGCAAGCTCGTCTTCACAACGGGTCAGACGCCTCGCGAGTTCCTCTGCTTGTCGCCACCCGGGGGCCAGTAGTCCGGTCATCCCTGAGGGCGGTTGCGCGCAATCGCCGACGGCGAAGATGTTCGGGTCGCCGGTCGCCAGGTCCGGCCCGACGACGATCCCCTGATCCACCTCCAATCCCGCAGCAGCAGCCAGTTCGATCTCGGCCCGGATTCCGCAGGACAGCAGCATCAGGTCCGTGGCCATCACCCGGCCGTCGGTCAGCTTGACCGCGACTGTTTCACCGTAGGCCGAGATCACTTCAGCCACCGTCACGCCCAGACGCAGGTCTATGCCCAGATTGTTCAAGGCCGTGCTCAAGGCCTGCGCGGGAGCTTCGTCCAACTGAGCCTTCATGGGTCGATCGCCCAGGTCGAGAACTGTCACCGGCACTCCACGTCGACGGAGCCCACAAGCCGCCTCCAAGCCGAGCAGCCCAGCACCGACCACGACCGCATGTTTGGCATTGGTTGCTCGGGCGGCGACGTCTCGGCAGTCATCCCAGGTGCGCAGCACGTGCACGTGTTGTGGCTCGCCTTCCAGCCCCGTGATCGGCGGTACGAACGCGCGCGCTCCGGTGGCCAGGACGAGCTTGTCGTAAGGGAGTTCGTCGCCGTCGGCGAGCAGTACTCGACGCGCCTCGCGGTCGATCCCGACGACCCCAGAGCCTCGCCGCAGCTGAACCGAGTGATGCGGTTCGGGCAAGGTGAGTGCGTGTAGATCAGCGCGACCAGCGAGCACCTCGGAGAGCAGGATCCGGTTGTACGGGTGGTGCTGCTCATCCCCAATCAGGTGCACTTGCAGGTTCGAGTCCTGCGCGATCTCCTCGGCGACCCGGTGGCCGACCATGCCAGCGCCAACGATCACGACTTGCTC
>WBZL01002352.1_pt1 | contig 18510 bp, 17 predicted proteins | sample 5204291 | NCBI WGS metagenome assembly WBZL01 (sample SAMN12344345, study PRJNA552823) | activated sludge metagenome | biome: Activated sludge suspended growth; feature: Nitrification reactor; material: Wastewater; isolation source: activated sludge from nitrification reactor of wastewater...
TGGCTGCTGGTGGACACCGCCAGCGGCCTGCCCCTGGCGGAAAAGGATCCGGATGCCAAGGTGGAGCCCGCCTCCCTCACCAAGCTGATGACCGCCTACATCGTCTTCAGCGCCGTCAAGGAGGGCCGCCTGGCCCTGAATCAGCAGTTGTCCGTCTCGGAGAAGGCCTGGAAAGCCGAGGGTTCCCGCATGTTCCTGGACCCGAAGCGGCCCGCCACGGTGGAGGATCTGCTTAAAGGGGTCATCGTCCAGTCCGGCAACGATGCCTGCATCGCGCTGGCCGAGGGCATCGCCGGTTCCGAGGAGAGCTTCGTCGCCGTGATGAACCAGATGGCGAAGAAGCTGGGCATGACCCGAACCCATTTCGTCAACGCCACCGGCCTGCCCCATCCCCAGCACACCACCACGGCGCGAGACCTGTCCAGGCTGGCCGGGGCACTGATCCGCGATTTCCCGGATTTCTACAAGTTCTACGCCATGAAGTCCTTCGCCTACAACGGCATCAGCCAGCCCAACCGCAACCGCCTCCTGTTCATGGATCCCAGCGTGGACGGCGTCAAGACCGGCCACACGGAAAGCGCCGGCTACTGCCTGATCGCTTCGGCCAAACGGGAGCAGCGCCGCCTCCTCAGCGTGGTGGTGGGCACCGCTTCCGACAGCGCCCGCGCCATGGAGAGCCAGAAGCTGCTCAACTACGGTTTCCAGTTCTTCGAGACCGTGAAGCTCTACCCGGCCAACCAGGCCGTGAGCAGTCTGCGCATCTACAAGGGCAAGGGCGGCGAAGTGAAGGCGGGCTTCCTTTCCGACTTCCACGTCACCGTGCCGCGCGGCACGTCCAGGAACATCCAGGCCCAGCTCATCACCCAGCAGCCCCTGCTGGCTCCGGTCCGGCGCGGTCAGAAACTGGGCACCCTGCGCCTCTCCGTGGATGGCCAGGCCGTGGGCGACTACCCCCTGCTGGCCCTGGAGAACATCCCGGTAGCCGGCATCCTGGGCCGGGGCTGGGACAACATCCTGCTGATGTTCAAGTAAGGCGGGAAGTGGGGAGTGGGGAGTAGGGAGTAGGATTTACCCACTACCCACTTACTACTCCCCACTACCTAGCCAGGCCCAGCCATGTCCACCGTCTACCTCAACGGCTGCTTCCTCCCCCTGGAGGAAGCCCGCGTCCCGGTCATGGACCGGGGTTTCCTGTTTGGCGACGGGGTGTACGAGGTCATCCCGGTCTACGACCGTCGGCCCTTCCGGCTGGCGGAACACCTGTCCCGGCTGCAGGACAGCCTGGACGGCATCCGCCTGGCCAATCCCCACGGTGTCGCCGAGTGGGCTGCCCTGATCGAGCGAATTGTCCGGGACGCGGAATGGGAGGATGTGGGGGTTTATCTCCAGGTCACGCGCGGCCCCGGCCCCCGGGACCACGCCTTCCCGAAGGAAATCCGCCCCACCGTCTTCCTCATGCCCCTGGAACTGCCGGCGCCGCCGGCCGAGCTGGTGGCGAACGGTGTCGCCGCCATCACCGCCGAGGACACCCGCTGGGCCCGCTGCGACATCAAGGCCACGGCCCTGCTGGCCAACGTGCTGCTGCGCCAGCTCTCGGTGGACGCCGGCTGCGCCGAGACCCTCCTGATCCGGGACGGCTGGCTGATGGAGGGCTCCGCCAGCAGCGTCTTCCTGGTGAAGGATGGCGTTATCCTGGCGCCCCCCAAGACCCGGCTGATCCTGCCCGGCATCACCTATGACGTGGCCCTGGAGCTGGCCGCGCGCGAAGGCCTGCCGCATCGGGTTCGCCCCCTGGCCGAAGCCGAGCTGCGCGCCGCCGACGAGATCTGGATCACCTCCTCCACCAAGGAGATCCTGGCCGTCGCCCGGCTGGACGGCCAGCCGGTCGGCGATGGCCGCCCCGGCCCCCTGTACCGGCGCATGATCGCCCTCTACCAGGCCTACAAGCACACCGTCATGCGCGGCAACCCCGGTCCATGAGCCATGACATGAGTCACGACACATGAGCCACGACACCCTGCTGGAATTTCCCTGCGACTTCCCCATCAAGATCATGGGGATCCACCGGGACGACTTCGCCCGGAACATGGTGGAAATCGTCCTGCGCCACGCCCCCGACTTCGCCGCCGAAAGCGTGGAAATGCGCGCTTCCGCCACGGGCAAGTACCTTTCCCTCACCTGCACCATCCACGCCACGTCCCGGGCCCAACTCGACAACCTCTATCTGGAGCTGACCGGTCACCCGCTGGTGAAGGTGGTGTTGTGAGCGGCAGCCCCCGAAGCCGGTGACCGATACCCGGCCCCCCCTTTACGAACAACTCGCGGCCCGGACCCCGCGCATCCCGGCCACCTGGCTGCTGATCGCCGTCAACCTGCTGGTGTTCGCCGCCATGCTGGCCCAGGGCGCCGGCCTCCGGCATACGGACAACGCCGTGCAACTGGCCTGGGGCGCCAACTTCGGCCCGGCCACCAAGGATGGCGAATGGTGGCGCCTGGGCAGCGCCCTGTTCCTGCATTTCGGCCTGTTGCATCTGGCCTTGAACATGCTTTCCCTGTGGGACGGCGGCCGGCTGGTGGAGCGCATGTATGGCCACGGACGCTTCCTGGCCCTGTTTTTCGCCGCCGGGCTGACCGGCAACCTGCTGTCCCTGATCGCCCAGGGCGACCGGGCCGTCTCCGGTGGCGCCTCCGGGGCCGTGTTCGGCGTCTACGGCGCCCTCCTGTCCTTCCTCTGGCTGGAACGCCGGCAGCTGCATCCCGGGGAATTCCGGCGGCTGTTCGTGGGGGCGGCCCTGTTCTCGGCCATCAACATCGTCCTGGGCTTCCAGGTCACCGGCATCGACAACGCCGCCCACATCGGCGGGTTCGCGGCCGGCATCCTGGCGGGCGCCGCCCTGGCGCCGTCCCTGGCCCCGGGCCCGGCGCGCCGACGCCGCTGGCGTTTGGCGCCGGCGGCGATCCTCGCCCTGGCCGTGCTCGGCCTGGCCGCCAACATCCCCGCGCCGCGTTACCGCTGGAGCGAGGAACAGCAGGCCCGCGGCGAAATCGGCCAGTTCCTGGGCGCCGACGCCCGTCTCAGCGCCCGCTGGGGCGCCATCATCGGCCAGGCCAGACGGGAGGGGATTTCCTTCGACGAACTGGCCGGCCGCCTGGAGGCGGAAGTGAGCAGCCCCTACGAGGACAGCTTCGAGCAACTGGCGCGCCTGCACCTCAGCCCCGCCGCCCCTTCCGCGCCGGCCCTGGCCGCCCTGCGCGAGTACGCGGAAATCCGCCGCGACGCCGCCCGCGCCCTGGTGGACGCCCTGCGCGCCCACGATCCCGAGCGCGTGCGGGAAGCCCTGGAAATGGCCCGGGATGGGCCCCGGCAGGCGGCCGGGAAAAACGTGCCGGCGAGCGTGCCGGCGGTGGATCGGGACTGAAGCGGCGCGACGGAATGGCATGGCAAAATCCCGCCATGTCTCTCCCACCCATTCTCCGCGCCCTCGGCCGCGTCGATTACGAACCCACCTGGCGGGCCATGCGGGATTTCACCGCCGGGCGCGACGCCGACACGGCGGACGAAATCTGGCTGCTGGAGCATCCGCCCGTGTTCACCCTGGGCATGGCGGCCAAGCGGGAGCATGTGCTGGCGGACATCGGCATTCCGGTGCTGGCCATCGACCGGGGCGGCCAGGTGACCTATCACGGGCCGGGCCAGGTCGTGGGCTATCTGCTGGTGGACCTGCGGCGGCGCGGCTATGGCGTGCGGGAACTGGTGCATCGCATCGAGCAGGCGGTGATCGACGTGCTGGCGGAACATGGCCTGGCCGGCGAGAGGCTGGTGGGCGCGCCCGGGGTGTACGTGGCGTCGGGGGGCGACGGGGGGCTGGCCAAGATCGCGGCGCTCGGACTGCGGGTGCGGCATGGCTGCGCCTATCACGGACTGGCGCTGAACGTGGACCTGGACCTGGCCCCCTACCGGGCCATCAATCCCTGCGGCTATGCGGGCATGGCGGTGACGCGGCTGAAGGATTTCGTGCCGGATGTGTGCCGGGAGGCGGTGGAAGCGGCGTTGGCGCGGCGGCTGGTGGAGCGGATATACGGCCTGACGGGTTGAGGTCCGTCGGGGGCGGCGGACGCCGCGCGGGGGCATAATCCCCTACCGAGAAACCCCTCACCCACCCAGGATCTCGTGGAACCGGGAGCCGTCATGATCGAAGATGCCAAGGCGCGTTTCGCCACCCTCAAGGCCAGCGGCATGTTGCCCTCGCCCCAGGGCGTGGCCCTGGCGGTGCTGGAGTTGACCCAGAAGAACGACGTCAGCCTGCAGACCCTGACCCATCTGGTGCAGACCGATCCGGCCATGGCCGGGCGCGTCCTGCGCTACGCCAACGCGGTGCACGGCGGCAGCCTGCGGCATATCGCCTCCCTGTCCCATGCCATCGTTTTCCTGGGACTGTTCCGGGTGCGCCAGATCGCCCTGGGGTTTTCCCTCATCGATCATTACCGCAGCGGCGCCTGCGCCGCCTTCGACTACCCCGGCTACTGGACGGCTTCCCTGGCCACCGGCATCGCCGCCCAGCAGGTGGCCGCCCAGGCCCAGTGCCCGCCGGACGAGAGCTTCACCTGCGGGCTGCTGTCCGGCATCGGCCGGCTGGCTCTGGCCACGGCGTTTCCCCTGGAATACGGCGACATGCTGGCAAGCAAGCTGGAGGGACCGGCCCTGCTCGAGGCCGAGGTCGCCCACTTCGGCCTGGATCACGCCGCCCTCTCGGGGGAACTGCTCGAGGACTGGGGCCTGCCGGACATCTTTCACCAGGCCGTGCGCCATCACGAGCATCCCGGCGAGGCACCGTTCCCCGCCGGCTCCCGCGCCCAGGCCCTCACCGCCGCCCTGCATTTCGCCGCCAAGGTGGGTCTGCTGCTGACCCTGGATTCATCCCGGCGTTGGGAAAGGGTGCCTTCCCTCTATCAGGCCGCCGCCCAGGTGGGGCTGGAGGACCACGAAGTGCCGCCTCTGGTGGATGCCGTGGTGACCCAGTGGCAGGACTGGGGACGGGAACTGCGGCTGCCGACCCGGGATTTCAGCGACATCAAGGATCTGCTGAACATGCCGCCCGATCCCGGCGGCGAGGCGGGGCTGTCGGCCCTGGTGGTGCTGCCCATGCGGGTAGCCCTGGTGGCGCGCGATGCCGGCCTGCTGCGCGGCCTGGGAGAAACCCTCCACGCCATGGGCCTGGCGGTGGAACTGGCCACGGACCGGGACGGCGCCCTGAAGGTGCTGGCCGGCGAGCGCACCGACCTGCTGATGGTGGAATTGCCCGACGGTGGCGAGGACAGCGTGCGCGCCCTGCGGGAACTGCGCGCCGGCGAGGGTGGGCGGCGGGCCTATTGCATCGTCCTGATCCCGCCCGAGGCAGAGGCCGGCGCGGCCAGGCTGATGCAGGCGGGCGCTTCCGACTACCTGCTGTCCAACTATTCCGAGGCCGCCCTGATGGCCCGGCTCAACGCCGCCCAGCGGGTGGTGGCCCTGCAGGGCGCCGTGCGCGCCGAGCGGGAATCGGTGATACGTTCCTCCGGCGATTGGGCGCGCAGCAACCGGCGCCTGCTGCGGGAGGCCCATACCGACCCCCTCACCCGCCTGTACAACCGGCGCTACGGCATGGACCGCTTCGCCCAGGAATGGGCCTTCTCGCCGCACAGCGCCACGCCCCTGTCCTGCCTGATGCTGGATATCGACCACTTCAAGCGCATCAACGACCTCCATGGCCACGATGTAGGCGACCTGGTGCTTACCCGGATGGCCCGCGTGGTGGAGGGTGGCTGCCGCAAGGACGACGTGGTGTTCCGCTACGGCGGCGAGGAATTCTGCATCGTCAGTCCCCACACCGCACTGGCGGACGCCATGCAACTGGCCGAGCGCATCGTCAGGGCGGCGCGGGAAACGGATTTCGGCCGGGAGGGCGTCGCCTACCCGGTCACCCTCAGCGTCGGCGTGGCCACCCGGACCGCGGCCGACGCGGATCTGGAAGCCCTCATCGTCCGCGCCGACAAGGCGCTCTATGCCGCCAAGGAAGGCGGGCGCGACCGGGTCATGGCGTCGCGGGGGGCGTGAAGAAGCGCGCCCGCATCTCCTCCAGTCCCAGACCGGCCAGCACCTCGTTGAGCCGCTCGGAGGGACGCTTGCGGGGCAGATCCTGGTAGCGGGCGATGATCAGCTCGTTCTTCATGGAGTGTTCCCAGCCCACCAGTTCGGTGACGTTGACCTGGTAGCCGTGGGCTTCCAGTTGCAGGCAGCGCAGCACGTTGGTGACATGGCTGCCGAACTCCCGGGTGTGGAGGGGGTGGCGCCAGAGTTCGGCCAGGGGGTTCCTCAGCACCTGGCCCTTGTTCCTGCGCAGCACGGCGGCCACCTCCGCCTGGCAGCAGGGCACCAGCACGATGAAGCGGGCCTTCTTCGCCAGGGCGAAGCGGATGGCGTCGTCGGTGGCGGTGTTGCAGGCATGCAGGGCGGTGACCAGGTCCACCTTGTCCGGCAACTGGTCCGACTGGATGGATTCCGCCACCGACAGGTTGAGGAAGCTCATGCCGGGGAAGCCCAGCCTTTGCGCCAGTTCCCGGGATTTCTCCACCAGCTCGTCTCGGGTCTCGATGCCGTAGATGTGGCCTTCGGGCGCTTCCGTCTTGAAGAACAGGTCATAGAGGATGAAGCCCAGGTAGGACTTGCCGGCGCCGTGGTCCACCAGGGTAAGGCTCGGGCGATCGGCCCGGACTTCCTTGAGCAGGGGCTCGATGAACTGGAACAGGTGATAGACCTGCTTCAGCTTGCGCCGGCTGTCCTGGTTCATCTTGCCGTCGCGGGTCAGGATGTGCAGTTCCTTCAGCAGTTCGACGGATTGGCCGGGGCGGACTTCGTACATGGGGAGGGCGGGGGAGGGAGCGGGAATGGCTGGAATCCTAACCCGTAACCGAGGGGGTTTCTCTGGGCTCTTCTCTCGAATGCTGATGAAACGGCAGGAGTCGCAGGTTCCCCCCTTTGGAAAAGGGGGGAGAGGGGGGATTTCAGAGACAGGTAGCCAGGAAGATCCCGCAAAATCTCCCCCTTCCCCTTTATCCCCGATGGGGGCTTTTCCAAAGGGGGAGGCCACTCACCCAAACCGCTCCCACATGTATCAACAGCCAACGCGATAAGAGCCTTTCTCTGACATAACTGGCAAGGTGCGGCTAGACGATAGCCTGGTAAGGTCACTGTGGACGCTCGAACTGTGGATGTGGAGTCCATGCTGACCTGAATGGGCAGTGGAAGTCCCTGGAACCATGAAGCATCCCCACTCGGCCCTTGCTTCGCCTTCCACCAGGGAAGATGATTGCATCGCAAATGCAATGCAAGGAGCTTGACCATGAAGACCGCCACGATCCCATCCCTGCGGGTGGACCCGGAACTGCGCCAGGCCGCCGAGGCCCTCCTTAGGGAGGGCGAGACCCTATCCGGTTTCGTCGAGGAAGCGGTACGCCGCAACGTGGAATACCGCCGTACCCAGCAGGCCTTCATCGAGCGCGGCCTGGCCGCCCGGCAGGCCGCCCGCGAAAGCGGCGAATACGTCGCCGCCACGGTGGTGCTGGACAAACTCACGCAACGAGTACGACAGGCCCGGAGGACACGCGGCGCCACCGAGCGCCCGTGACATACGCCGTCCGCTTCACGCCCCAGGCTGAGGATGACCTGCTGCGCCTATTCGATTTCCTGTTGGAACGCGACATCGAAGCGGCCGACCACGCCCGCGAGGCCATCTCCAAGGCCATGGAACTTCTGGAGGTGTTTCCCTTTTCCTGCCGCAAGGCCCAGGGTGCCGAGTCCAGCCCCTTCCTGCGGGAATTGCTCATCCCCTTCGGCCATTCGGGCTACGTTGCCCTGTTCGAGATCGAGGACAGCCAGATGGTCACCGTCCTCGCGGTACGGCATCAACGGGAGGAGGATTATCTGTGAGGCAAGCAGCAGCCGAAGCGGATCAAGCCACTGGAGTAATCCCCCCCGCGCCTTGGCGGGTGAAGGCCTTGTCCATCATGGCGGACTACCGGCTGGCCGTGACGTTTCAGGACGGCACGAGCGGTATTGCGGATTTGTCGGCACTGACCACTGCCACCAATTGTGGGATATACGAAGCACTCAAGGATCCGACGGTCTTTGGCCAGGCACGCCCTGAACTCGGCGTGGTGACCTGGCCGAACGGGGCGGACATTGACCCTGCCTGGATGTATGAGCAGCTCAAATACATGAAAACGTGGTCTGTCCCCATTGAGCTTCGCCTGGCTTGGCGATGGGCTGGTATCGCCAAACCAGCCATTGAACAACCCTTGCTATTGGCTTACTGTCAAGTCTTGCCAAATGGCCGGCGAACACCCTGGCTGCTTTTTTCACGCTAGGTGATGCATAACAAAATACAAATTCATTGAAGATCAACAAGTTATGCCAAATCCTGACTTGTTACATAACGTTCGGCGTCAGAGTTCTGCTTCAGTGAAAGGATTCCAAATGCCCCCACAGAATGGCAATTCGTTGCTCTCGCCGAGGTTCGCCTTGGCACTTCAATTTGCGAACGAGATTCACAGCACTCAAGTCAGAAAAGGACTTGGCGCACCCTATATTAGCCACCTGATGGCTGTCTGTGCCTTGGTGCTTGAATATGGCGGCGATGAAACTCAGGCGATCTCAGCTTTGCTCCACGATTCTGCGGAAGACTGCGGTGGTCGTCCAATGCTCGAAACCGTTCGGGTACTTTTTGGGGACGATGTAGCCAAGATCGTGGAGTCCTGCACAGATACATTCGACGATCCCAAACCGGCTTGGCGCCCAAGGAAAGAGGCATACCTTGCGGCAATGGCGGTAAAGCCTGCATCGGCAAAGCTTGTCGCTTGTGCTGACAAGTTCCACAACCTAGGGCACACCCTTCGCGATATCGAAATTGAGGGCGTAGTTGCTTGGAAGAATCGGATGAAGAAAACGCCAAACGGTGCCGCAGAAAAACAGGTCTGGTATTACCTTGGCTGCTTGAGTGCTCTATCAAATTCCTGGACACATCCAATTCTCGCTGAATATGTCCGTGCCGTTGCTCGGCTATGCCAACTGGTAGGCTCGGCCGACGATGTTGCCGAGGCCACTAAATTAGCCAACTGCTGAGCACGTCATGCTTCATTCCCAATATCTTCGTGAAGGCGTCTGCGTCGAAATCCCAGAGTTGACAGGATACGTTCCAAAAGGAGGCTCCACCTTCAATGTAATGGGCGTCTTCGCAGGTGGGATGGGCATCTGTGTCCATTTGCGTCACGTAAACTCTGGTACCGAGTATGCCCTCAAAGGCGTTCGTCCTGACCATATAGATAGCCAAGCTACCGTCGACCGCTTTCTCGACGAATTACAGGTCTGGCTATCTGCATCCGCTTGTAACTTGGTGGCTGAAGCGATCGCTGTCGTCAAGGTAAATGAGGCGCCCTGTGTTCTGGCTAAGTGGATGCCCAATGGTGATTTGGCTCACGCCCTTCCGAAGCTTGATAAGGCAGCAAAGATCGAAACGCTTCTGCGCTTGGTCAGGGGCCTGTCATGGGTCAAGAATACCCTTGGCGTAATTCATCGCGATCTGAAACCTCCCAATATTCTTCTGGATCGGGAAGGCTTGGCTTATGTCGCGGATTGGGGGCTGGCCCGACCAATTGGCCTAGAAATGCAACGGGTCAGGGAGTCACTGAATGGCCAGTCTGTAGATCGTCCAGATCGAACGCAAGTAGGAAGTTTTCTCGGCACTGTCACGTATGCCGCACCCGAGCAGATCATAGGGTCAGCGCATATTGATCATCGTGCCGACATCTATGCTCTCGGTTGCATGATGTACGAATTCGAAACAGGAAATCCGCCGTTCTTGGGTAAGACCGTTAATGAAATTGCCCGTAAGCATATAGTTGAGCCTCCCAAGAAGCTTGGTGGATTGTTCAAGAAAACCGATCTTGGGTTGGAGCGAGTTATTGCGCGCTGTCTGGAGAAGAAGCCACAAGACCGGTTTTCGATCTATGAGGAACTGGAAGGGGCTCTGCTCGAAATAGCCAGCCGTCATGGGGCGCGCTTGAGTCGGTGTGCGTTGGGTTTGCGCTATGAGCGCACGGTCCTTGGGAAGGGGCGTCTTAAGCAAGACGAAATCATTCAACAAGAAGACGCCAAAGCAGTTGGCGACTTTATTCTGGTTAACGCGGAAACGGTTGATCCATTCCTTGAGGAGGCCAGCAACCTGATGGCCATGTCTCGATACGCCGAGGCAGAGGCGTTACTGCGCCCGTATGTGCACGTCTTCAAAACGAGTCCTGGCGTAAGTTGGCTGCCGCCACATTCCACTACTCTCAACTATGCGGTTTGCCTCCTGGGTATCGGGCGCCTCAGTGACGCAATGCAATTCCTTCGCAGGCTTGAGTCTGTAGGCGGCAAACCTGCTGAGTTCTACGTAAATATGTCGCTTGCCCAACTCCGTTCCAAGATGTGGAGTGAAGCCAGCAACACCTGTAGTCAAGGCCTGTCGGAGTTCCCCAACGATCCAGATATCCAAGGCAATCTCACAATTGCGCTAGCAAGTAGCGGAGATCCTGACGCAGCAGCAGAATCTGCCGTTAAGCGCATCAAGATCAGACGTGACATTCACGCGATTGAAGAGGGTGCCGCTGTGTTGCAGCGGCAAGCAATAGCGATACGAGATATCGATCTTCCCAGGGCCATCAACATTGCCAAGATTGTTGGTGATCTCCTGAATGAGGGAATTGAACTGAATCCTCGTCATTACCCTCTCCGTATTAATCAAATTGTGCTCAGGCGGTTTGCCTGTGACGAAAGCATGGTGCTAACTCTGTGCCAGGAATTGTTCGATTCTGACGATTGCCCACCTATATTTCGACAACTAGCATTCGCGGAAATGGTAGAGAAGCTCTCAGAGGGAAAGTCCTATCAATCCGCGCTGGATCTGATTCAGCGCAGCAAGCAAGGCGACACCGATAGGCTGATAGCGGTCAGAATGCGTACCTTAGCCCGGCACCGCATGATGGGAAAAGAAACTCAGGATGGCAAACGGGCGCTTATCCCGGAGGTGCGCGATTATTTTCTGACCACTTCCGACGCAGGACTCTATCGCGATCCAGTTATGGCCGCAGAAATTCTTGAATGGATGGAGGACTCAAAGAGCGCAATGCAAACCTTGGACCGTTACTTGTCAGAGAACCCGAATGACTGGGAGGGTATCAAGCTGTTGGCGATGATCTATGTTCGCCAGGGTTATTACAACCGCGCTGTCGCTATAGCTCAGTTGCTGCCAAAGAGAGCGCCCTGGCGGGCCGAAAGTTACGATGTACTGTCCTACGTATCTGGAAAGGCGGGGCGCCAAGATGTTGCCGATTCGGCCAAGAAGAAGGGTGATGAAATCTTTGCAAAGGAAGATGCGCTTTACGTTGGACTTCGGGCGCATCTTGATTCGACGTTTGACGGATCGTCCCTGCGTCAGTGAAATCATCAATTGAGAGATAAGATTTCCCACGCTCAGGCCTTCGCCGCTAACATCAAAGTCCTATTTATCGCGGCGCGGCCACTGTTCGGTCGTTCGCTAATGACGCCGGACCCGGCGGTCGAGCGGACCTGCGCGAAGAGTCGCGCAGGCCGCTCACTTCTACGTTAGACATCTGGCATCCATGTCTCGGAAAGTGAATCTCACAATTGCAGTGCTTGCGGCCATCGCGGCGATTCTCCTTTTTGTGTCGAGCGGAGAGCCCCTGATGCCATTACTGAGAGATTCGCAACTCGCCCCAATTCTCTATGCCCTAAGCTGGCCGAACACGATTGTCTTCAACCTATCGGTTGGCTACTTGTCCTCCACGATCTTTTGGGTTCTGGTCGTGTATCTACCCGAAAAGTCCCGACGCAGCCTACTTCGCGAAACATTGGCAACGCGATACACAGAGTTCAAGCACGAAATAGTTCAGACGTTTATCTGGGCCTCGGGCGAAAGTCAGGATGTTCAGTTCGTGGATGACTTGGCCAAAGACCACGTCAAGTTCAAGGAGTACTTTGGCTCCGGTAATGATCGGTGGTATGCGGTACTGAATGGCATTCAGAGCAGCGAAATGCGAATGCACGAACTCTTGCTAGCGATGAAGATGTTCTCTCACGAAGTCGCCTACGTTCTTAACAATGTTTCTATTGATGATCCTTCCGTCCATCGGGTGTTCAAGCGGCTCAACGAGAGCATCTTTCGACTAAGAGAGTCCGAAACCGACCTATATGACCGAGTCAAGTACGTCGGGAATTTTCTTTGGGGAATTCTTGCTAGGTGGAACATCATTGAAGGTCAGGTTGAAGACGACATTGTTGAGAAAATGATTGCGCGCATATGATGCCTAACTGTCGTGTACCGGCCGGTCAACCCGTTCCCTTCGGTCACTGGACGCTGTGCGATGAAGCCGCGCAGCGCCGGTCACCTGCACGTTGTATGTCTGGAAAGTCCGAGGACTTAGCGCTCGGTCCGCCTCCCTGAGAGGCAGCTTCGGTTCATTCCGGCCAATCAAATGAAAGTTGATGAGAGCTTCCAAGCCCAGCCGGTCCTGAATTTCGCAACCTGATCGTTCGCGGACACGCTTCGGCCCTCCTTCGGCTTTCACGAAGGGCACATTCCCCGGCTGATGTCTGCAACCCACGGGAGCTGGGGGATAATCTCGGCCGCTGTCCACCGATTCCCCCGTGTTTCCGCTCCATGGCCTCCATCCTCGAAATCCTGCGCCGCGCCTCAGCCGACCTGTTCCAGCCCAGGGTGCTGACCGTGCTGTTTCTGCCCATGCTGGGCGCCCTGGCGGTCTGGGGTGGTTTGTTCTGGGCCTTCGGCGACTTCTGGGTGACCAGTCTTGCCGGCTGGGTGGCGGGCGTGCCCCTGCCGGACTGGATGGGTTCCGCGGCGGCGGGCTGGCTGGTGGCCTTGGGCGCCTATTTCCTGCTGGTCCTGCTGCTGTTGCCGGCCGTCTACGTCACCGCCCTGCTCATCACTTCCCTGGTGTTCATGCCCCTGCTGGTGAACGTGGTGGCGAGCGGGCGCTTCCCGGCCCTGGAACGGCGGCGGGGCGGCGGCTTCGTCGGCAGCTTGGCCAATGGCGTGTTCGCCCTGGCCGTGTACCTGATGGTCTGGCTGCTCACCCTGCCGTTCTGGCTGCTGGGGCCCTTTGGCGCGGCGGTGTCGGTGCTGCTCAACGCCTGGCTGAACCAGCGCCTGTTTCTCTACGACGCCCTGGCGGAACACGCCGACGTGCGGGAGTTGGCCGCCTTGCGCCGCCAGGCCGGCTGGCCCCTGTACCTGATGGCCGCCTTCCTGGGCTTGCTGCATTTCGTTCCCGTGTTGAACTTTCTCGCCCCGGTTTACATGGGCCTGGCCTTCACCCACTATGGCCTGGAGAAACTCGACCAACTTCGGAACCCGCCCCCATGATCCTCGGCATCGGCACGGACATCATCGCGGTCAAGCGCATGGACGACATCCATGCCCGCCATGGCGGCCGCCTGGCGGCGCGCCTGCTGGCGCCCGGGGAACTGGACGAGTATGGCCGGGCACGCGACAAGGGCCGCTTCCTGGCCAAGCGCTTCGCCGCCAAGGAGGCCCTGGGCAAGGCGGTGGGCACCGGCATCCGCGCGCCGGTGTCGTTGTCCGCCATCAGCGTGGTGCATGACGCCCTCGGCCGGCCGGGTTTCGACTATGCGCCGGAACTGGCGGCGTGGCTGGGCAGCCGGGGGGCCGGCCAGGCCCATCTTTCCCTTTCCGACGAGCAGGATTATGTCGTCGCTTTCGTGGTGATCGAACAGTCATGATTCCCGCCAACCATCTTCCCCTGGGTCCGGTCATGGCCGACGTGGCCGGCCTCGCCCTCACCGACGCCGAGCGCGTCCGCCTGGCCCACCCCGCCGTGGGGGGCGTGATCCTGTTCAAGCGCAACTACGAAAGCCCGGAGCAGGTGGCTGACCTGTGCCGGGAAATCCATGCCCTGCGCAGCCCCCATCTGCTCATCGGCGTGGATCAGGAGGGGGGGCGGGTGCAGCGTTTCCGCGAAGGCTTCACTCCCATCCCGTCCATGCGCGCCATCGGCGAGACCTGGGACAGCCACCCCCAGCGCGCCCGCCGGCTGGCCCGGGACGCGGGCTACGTGATCGGCGCGGAACTGCGCGCCATCGGCGTGGACTTCACCTTCGCCCCGGTGCTGGACCTGGATTACGGCAACAGCGGCGTCATCGGCGACCGGGCCTTCCATCGCAGCCCCCAGGCGGTGACCGACCTGGCCCATGCCCTGATGCTGGGCCTGCAGGAGGCCGGCATGAGCCCGGTGGGCAAGCATTTCCCCGGCCACGGCTACGTGGCGGCGGACTCCCACCTGGCCATCCCGGTGGACGAGCGCAGCCTGGCGGATATCGAGTTCGCCGATCTGCTGCCCTTCCGCCAGATGATCGACCTGGGCCTGGCCGGGGTGATGCCGGCCCACGTCATCTACCCCAGGGTGGACGACCAGCCGGCCGGGTTTTCCCGCAAGTGGCTGGGCGAGATCCTGCGCGGCGAGTGCGGCTTCGATGGGGTGATCTTCAGCGACGACCTGACCATGGAGGGCGCCAGCGTCGCCGGCGGCATCGTGGGGCGGACCACGGCCGCCCTGGCCGCCGGCTGCGACATGGCGCTGGTGTGCAACCACCCTGAACTGGTGGACGAATTGCTGGCCAGCCTGAAGTGGCCCCTGCCGCCGGTTTCCCTCATTCGGCTGGCGCGCATGCACGGCCGTCCCCATCCGCCGACCCGAATCGCCCTGCACGAAAGCCAGCACTACGCGAGCGCCGTGCGCCACCTGGGCGGCATTGGCCAGGCCGACGCCGACCTAGCCCTGCTGGATCCCACCAATGTCTGTGGGCGACAGGGCGCCGCCTGAGAGCCTGTGAATAAATCTACTGCGCGTCCCGATTTCACATTCCCGACAGGAAACCCACCATGAAACGCCGTCGAATCTATGGCCGCCATCGACTTTCCCGCGACGCCGAACGCCTGGCCTGGCTGGCCCAGGGCCTGGCCGATTCCGGCAGCCGGCTGGAGGACGCCTGGCTGGAGTCGGAAATCGCCGGCCTGGTCGATCGCCTGCTCAAGGCCGGTGACGAGGACGCCCTCAACCAGGCCCTGGACCGGCTGCACGAAACCAACAGCCGGGCCTACGACGAACTCGCCGATCTCATCGAGGCGGGCTGCGAGGTGAGCCGGACGGGCGAGGCCGGCACCGGCACCGCGCGCCTGCTCATCGCCCTGCCGGTGTTGGCCTGGTCCCGCTACGCCATCCCCACCCGGACCGTGCCCAAGCAGACGCTGGATGCCCTGCGCGCCCAGCTTTCCGCCCACGTGCTGGGGGCCGAGGCCCGGGTGCATTTCGCCGATTACCTCTATAGCCCGGACCAGTTGCCCCAGGGCTATGCCGAGACCCGGGCCTTCGCCGAGGACCTGTGGAACGCGGCGTCCGCGGGCCGGGACATGAAGGTGGACGCGCGCCGCCTGCCGGAGAGCCAGGTGTTCGTGTCCGACGTGCGCTACCTGATGGCCGCCGTCCAGGTACCGGCGGGTCGGCCGGTGTTCCGCTGGAACGAGGCGGACGGCGGCCGCCCCGCTTCCCTCGCCGCCTGGCGCGAACAGGGCGGCCCGAATTTCCAGGGCCTGCTCACCGGCTGCGCCTACGAAGTCCTGCTGCCGGACGCCTATTTCGCCGCCTGGCGCCAGGCCGACCGGGACACCCGCCCCTTCGCCCTGCGCGCCGCCGTGGAATACCTGAAGTCCCTGTTCAACGAGCCGGCCAACCGCATCCGCGCCGTGGCCGCCCCCTATTACGAGCACTGGCTGGAGGAATGGCGCATCGGCTTCACCCTGGCGAATTCCGACGAAGTGGTGCACGGCGTCACCTGGCCCCTGCTGGGCCACGAGGACGAGAACGCCGACCTGGGCGTCGAGATCGAGGCCCTGCTCAAGAGCACGGGCATCGGCGAGGTGCGCATGCTGGATACGCGCATGCCCCTGGAATACTGCGAGGACTGCGGCGCTCCGCTGTTCCCGAACCCGGACGGCGAGAACGTCCACGCGGAACTGCCGGAGGACATGCAGGGGACACCGGCGCAGTTGCATTGACTTTCTTCTTTACTTCCCGCTTTAACAAGGCTCGGTTCGCGTTCACGAGTGATGGGCGGAGTTGGCCAAAAAGTAGGGTTCCCCCCTTTGTAAAGCCCCCCTACGGGGATAAAGGAGACCAAGGGGGATTTGACCCGGTTTCAGTCCGCGCCAGCCTTGGAGAAATCCCCCCTCTCCCCCTTTATCCCCGGATGGGGGCTTTACAAAGGGGGAATCCGACTTGATGGAATCCATGACCTTCACCACCGACTGCGCCGCCTGCCCCCGCCTTGCCGCCTTCCTTGAAGCCGGCCGCGCCAGCCATCCCGGTTATCACTGCCGCCCGGTGCCACCCTTCGGCGATGAACGGCCGAAGCTGCTCATCGTCGGCCTGGCCCCCGGCTTCCACGGCGCCAACAAGACCGGCCGCCCCTTCACCGGCGACCACGCCGGCATCCTGCTGTACGAAACCCTGCACGCCTTCGGCTACGCGGACCGACCCCTCTCCGTTTCCGCCGACGATGGCCTGCGACTCATCGGCTGCCGCATCACCAACGCGGTCAAATGCGTGCCGCCGGAGAACAAGCCGGAGACTGCCGAAATCAAGCGCTGCAACGCCTATCTCAAGGCCGAACTGGCCGCCCTGCCAAGCGGCACGGCCATCCTGGCCCTGGGCCTGATCGCCCACAAGGCGGTGCTCATGGCTTTGGGCTTGAAAGCCACCGCCTACCCCTTCGCCCATGACGCCCGCCATGATCTGCCCGGTGGACTGAAGCTCTACGACAGCTACCATTGCAGCCGCTACAACACCCAGACCCGTCGCCTCACGCCCGAGATGTTCCGGGCCGTGTTCCGGCACATCCAGGAAGGAAACTGACATGCCCGTCGTCACCATCAAGCTCGCCGGCAGCCTCAGCCGCGACCAGAAGAAAAAGATCGCCGAGGAGATCACCGACACCCTGGAGCGCCACGCCCTCAAGCCCAAGCGCTACACCTACATCGCCTTCGAGGAACTGCCGGACGAGAACTGGGCCATCGCCGGCCAGTTGCTGGACGAGGACGACGACTGAATCAGGGCAGGTTATCCATAAACGAGCCCTTACCCGTGGCCGAGGCTTTCGACCCCAAACCGATACTCGCCGGTCTGCCCAACCTGCCCGGCGTCTACCGCATGCTGGGCGAGGCCGGCGCGGTGCTCTACGTGGGCAAGGCCAAGGATCTGAAGAAACGGGTCTCCAGCTACTTCCAGAAATCCGATCTATCCCCCCGCATCCGCCACATGGTGGCGCGCATCCGCGACATCCAGACCACGGTGACCCGCACCGAGGCGGAAGCCCTGCTGCTGGAAAACAACCTGATCAAGGGCCTGACGCCCAAGTACAACATCCTGTTCCGGGACGACAAGTCCTATCCCTACCTGCTGCTGTCCGGCCATGAATACCCGCGGCTGGGCTTCTTCCGCGGTACACCTGACAAGCGCCACCGGGTATTCGGCCCCTTCCCCAACTCCCTGGCGGTGCGGGAGAGCATCCAGATCCTGCAGAAGGTGTTCCGCCTGCGCACCTGCGAGGACACGGTGTTCGCAAACCGTTCCCGGCCCTGTCTGCTGCATCAGATCAAGCGTTGCAGCGCGCCCTGTGTTGGGCTGGTCTCGGCCGAGGATTACGCCCGCGACGCCGAGAACGCGGCCCTGTTCCTGGACGGCAAGGACAACGAGGTGGTCGCCCAGCTCACCGCCCGCATGGAGGCAGCCGCCGAAGACCTGCGCTTCGAGGAGGCCGCCTTGTTCCGGGACCAGATCCAGGCCCTGTCCCAGGTGCGCGCGCGCCAGTTCGTGGAAAGCCGCTCCAGCCAGGACGTGGACGTGATCGCGGCGGTGATGAAGGGCGGCGTGGCCTGCGTCTATCTCACCATGGTGCGCGGCGGCCGCAGCCTGGGCGGCCGCGCCTTCTTTCCCAGCCATGCGGAGGACGCGGACCTGCCCAGCCTGCTGGAGGCTTTCGCCGGGCAGCACTATGTGGGCCATCCCATCCCCGCCACCCTGATCCTGGAATGCGAGGTGGCGGGACTGGCCGACTGGCTGTCGGAACAGGCCGGGCGCCGGGTGCAGATCGTCACCCATCCCCAGGAGGAGCGCCGTATCTGGCTGGAGATGGCCCACAAGAACGCGGAACTGGCCCTGGCCACCCGGGAGGGCCTGCGCGAGAACCAGTCCAACCGCCTCGCCGCCCTCAACGAGGCCCTGGGCGAGGACGGCATCGCTCGCATCGAATGCTTCGATGTCAGCCACACCATGGGCGAGGCCACGGTGGTGTCCTGCGTGGTGTTCGACAACGGCGCCATGCAG
>WBZL01002353.1_pt1 | contig 18504 bp, 19 predicted proteins | sample 5204291 | NCBI WGS metagenome assembly WBZL01 (sample SAMN12344345, study PRJNA552823) | activated sludge metagenome | biome: Activated sludge suspended growth; feature: Nitrification reactor; material: Wastewater; isolation source: activated sludge from nitrification reactor of wastewater...
CTCCAAATGCTTGGGAGGTATGGTTTTCTGCGAGGTCGGTGAGAGATAGGGCCAAACATGACGCGGTGTTCGACTTTCTGGAGCAGCGCCTTGCATCTCAGTGGACGCCGCCCCATGCGAAAAAGCTTCGCGGTGAAAAGCCTGATCTGTGGGAAGTGATTATTACTACTGACGTTGCGTGGAGAATCTTTGGATGGTTCAGCGCGGACAATGAGTTCACCATCGCCGGAATTGGAAATCATAAGGATGAAATTTACTCCCCAAGAGATATTATCAAGACCAGCAGAAGGCGGCGGCTTGAGATTGAGACTGGAAAATTAGGGACTGTTGATTGTGCTAGACCTAAAACGACTTTTGACTTTTAAGAGTAAGGAGTATCGAGACTCCTATCTGGATACCGCAGTAAGGTCAGGTGTATCTTATCAGGTAAGGGCGCTCCGCGCCAAGGATGGCCTTACACAAATCGCATTTGCACGTTCAGTAGGAAAGCCTCAAAGTGTGATTTCGCGCCTTGAGAACTCAGAATATGGCAAGGTTACGGTGCAGACTTTGCTAGACATCGCGAAGGGCCGCGATGTCGCCCTGGTCGTTCGCTTTGTCGATTATCCAACATTCTTCGGATCAATTAATAGGATGAACGAAGAGGAACTCCAACCGGACTCGATTTATGAATCGATTGATAAAGCAACTGAAAATGCAATTTCTAATAAAAATGATAAATACGTTATAAAAGATTATTCAACTTCTTCATCACATTTCGCATTCAATTCTCTCGAATTAGAAAGCGAAGTAAAAATTTTTTCTATAGATAATATTTCTAATACGAGAGAATATCTTGATGTCAAATAGAGCTGCTGATTTTCGTTGGTACCCAGCCTCGTCGCTGGGGTTTTCCTTTTCTGACAACGATGCAAGAATAATTTTTGGCGTTGACGATCCGCAGGGGCCGGACGCAAATTTTGAGCAAGTTGGAGTGATCATGACTCATAAAACTTTGAAGTTATTGGGGCAGATGATTCAAACCACTATTGAGCACTATGAATCGCAAACGGGGACGATCATTCATCTCGATCCAAAAAAGATTGACGACATTAGATCACGCTTGCTGGATGTCCCGAAGCCCACCATTTAACGTCCTTTTTCATACCAAGTTCGCTCCGCCATTCTGGCGACATTGACGCCGTTTGCCTCCCGCCACCCAAGTGGCCAAGCCGTGCTGCCGGCGTATCTCAAAACTGAACACCCACCCCTTTCCTATTTTGTTCTCATCTGCTTCATGCTGCCAGATGGAACACGATCACGCGCCCCCTCCCCCGCCCCAATCCCTTCAACCCTCCACTGAATTTGAGGCTGTGCCGCTGCGTGCGCGGCATGATGGGTGGACTCCGGAACGGCAGGTCGCCTTTATCGAGGCGCTCGCAGAGACGGCCTGTGTCGTGCACGCGGCGGCCGCCGTCGGCATGTCCGCGACGGCGGCCTATCAACTGCGGCGCAGGCCGGAGGCACAGGCCTTTCGCCTCGCCTGGGATGCCGCGCTCGATTTCGGGGTGCGGCGGCTGGAGGATGCGGCGCTTTCCCGCGCAACTCACGGCGTGGCACGGCCTGTCTTCTTTCAGGGCCAGCAGATTGGCGAGCGCCGATACTATGATGAGCGGCTGACCCAGTTCATCCTGCGCCGCCGCAACCCCGTCCGCTTCGGGGATTGGCGCAACGGGCGGGAGGCCCATCAGCATTTCGATGGCCCCGCTCTCCTGCTCGCCCGGATGCTCGGGCTGGCGGAGGAATCCGCCTATATGGGCGAAGAGTCCGGCACGCCCGCGGTGCCGGAGGTTGAATCGCTTGCTGCGGCGCTAGGCGTGGGAATGCCCAAGCCGGACGAGGATGAGGAAGAGGACGATGGGGATCACGGGGAGGAGTGGACGCACGCTCCCCTCCGGTAACCGGTTACCGAAGGGGACTGACAAGTTTGACAAGTTCCGCTTTCGGCCGATCATGGCCTAGGGTGCGCAGGCGCGTGGCGCCGCCCGTGGTGCGACGCGTGGAAGGAGACAGGGAATGGCGGAGTTGGTGGGCGGATGCCTGTGTGGCGCGATCCGGTATCGCGCAGAGGCCGAACCAGTGATGCAGGGCGTGTGCCATTGCACGCATTGCCAGAAACAGGCGGGCAGCGCCTTTTCGATCGTCATGGGCTTTCCCAAGGGCACGGTCGCAATTGAGGGCAGCCCCAAAAGCTATGATGACAGCGGCGATAGCGGCGGCCGTGTGGAGCGCATCTTCTGCCCCAATTGCGGATCTCCGCTTTTTACCAAGGCGGATGCGGCGCCGGACCTGTTCTTCATCAAGGCCGGGACGCTTGATGATCCCACAGCCTTTGCCCCGGCAATCCATTTCTATGCACAAACCAGACTGCCCTGGGTGGATACCGGCGGAATTCCGGCCTTTGCCCGGATGCCGGAAGGGGAAAGCCAGGGCAGCTGAAACGGCTCAGAAGCCCACGAACCGCGCCGCTTCGGCCACGGATTTGCGTTCCGAAACCACGGCGTTGGCCGGAAAGCTCTCATCTGGCCAGCCCAGCGCGACAGCCTTCATGATGACCTGATCCTCTGCAATGCCGGCATGTTCGCGCACGACCGGTGATTGCATGATGCCCTGGCTGTTGATGACGCAGCCCAACCCTCGGGACCAGGCGGCATTGACGAGCGCCGTCGTCACCGCGCCGCAATCAAAGGCGGTATCGTCGCTGTCGGCCAGTTCCCGGTCATAGGTGATGATCACGCAGACCGGCGCATCGAATTGCCGAAAGCCGCGCAGAACCCAATCCTGCCGGGCCGGAGCATCGTCGCGGGCAATGCCCATCGCACTGAACAGCTGCTTGGCCACGCCAACCTGCCTCTCGCGGTGAACGCCGGCAAAGGCATGGCCCGTCCGGAACTCGCGCGAATGCGGGATGCCGGCCAGGTTGCGCTCGGTATTGCCCTGCCGGATCCTGTCCAGCGGCTCTCCCGTCAGCACCGTGAAGTTCCAGGGCTGGGTATTCATTGAGGATGGCGCGCGCATCGCAATCGCCAGAATCTCCTCGATCAGGGCACGGGGTACCGGGTCTGGCTTGTACCCCCGAATGCTGCGCCGCCCCAGAACAACCTCATCGAACTTCATGCATCACCCCTGCCCAGTATTGGTCTGCCAGTCGCCTTAACCCCTGCCCGCCATTGAGCAAGCCCTACTCGACATTGCGTGCCCCCGGTGCCAGTCTGGCAAGCATGCGGGAAAAGGAACTCAGGCTGGCGCTCGTCTGTTATGGTGGGGTTAGCCTTGCGATCTATATGCATGGCGTCACGAAGGAAATCTGGCACCTTGTGCGCGCCAGCCGCGCCTATCACAGTGGGCTCACCCCCGGCACCCGGGTTGAAGCGGTCTATGTTGATCTGTTCAGGCAGATCGAGTCCACCGGCCATCTGAAGCTTCGGGTGCTGGCGGATATCATTGCCGGCGCGAGCGCGGGCGGCATCAACGGCATCTTCCTCGCCAAGGCCATCGCCAGCGGCCAGTCGCTCGATCCGCTGACCGACATGTGGCTCGACAATGCCGATGCCGACAAGCTGCTCGATCCCGACGCCCGGCCAATGTCGTCTTTCACCAAGTTCTGGGCCATGCCGATTGCCTGGCTCGCCCTGAAACGCAGGGGTGGCACCGTTGACAGGACCGTCGCTGCCGAAGGCCGCGATGAAGTTCGCAGCAAGCTGACGCGCTTCGTCCGCGCCCGCTGGTTCGAGCCTCCATTCGGCGGACCCGTCTTCACCGGCATGCTGCTCGATGCGTTTGATGCCATGGCCCGCTCCACAACGGAACGCCGCCTGCTTCCTGCGGCACAGCCGCTTGACCTGTTCGTGACCGTGACGGACTTTGCCGGCCACCCGGAAACCTTGCGGCTCCACAGCCCCAGCCATGTCGTGGAAACCGAACATCGGCTGACACTTTCCTTTTCCGACCGCGCCGGCCAGGCAACGCAGCTCGACGATATCGCTGCACTGACATTTGCCGCGCGCGCCACCGCCAGCTTTCCGGGCGCTTTTCCGCCGCTGAATGTCTCGGAAGTCGACACGGTGCTCGCGGATCGCGGACGAACATGGCCCGGTCGGTTCGAATTTCTCGCCAGGTCCCTGCCCGGCCTCAGCAGCAAGGCCGAGAACGCCATCCTGATCGATGGCTCCGTTCTGGCAAATGCGCCGTTCGGCCCCGCCGTCGATGCGTTACGCGATCGCCCGTCGCGCCGCGAAGTGGATCGGCGCTTTGTCTATATCGATCCCAAGCCGGGCATGAAGTCCGTCAGGCTGACGAAAAAGGGAAAGGCGGAATTGCCGGGCTTTTTCGCGACCATTTTCGGGGCCATGTCAGATATTCCGCGCGAACAGCCCATTCGGGACAGCCTCGAAGCCATTGAGGGCAGGTCCTCGCGAATCCGGAAGATGCAGCGAATCATCGATGCCTTGCGTCCGGATGTGGAGGCCGCAATCGAGACGATGTTGGGCAGGACATTCTTCCTCGACAAGCCAACAGCTGCGCGGCTCAGGAACTGGCGCAACAAGGCACAGGAACGCGCGGCGCGGGATGCTGGCTATAGCTATGCTGCCTACGGCCATGCCAAGCTGTCCCACATCGTGGAAGACTTGGCGGCTCTCGCGGCCCGGCAGGATCCCGAATTGCGCGGACATCGTTTTGAAGCGCTGCGGGATTCTCTCTGGGCTGAGATTCGACGCCGGGGTGCGGACATGATCACCTTGGGGCCCGGCAAGGGAGCAAGCGAGGCAGCGATCAGGTTTTTTCGCGCGCATGACCTGCGGTTCCGGATTCGGCGCCTGCGTTTCGTCCTGCGGGCACTCGATACACTTCAGACTGTCGGTCGCGTTGTCGAGGATGATGTCGAGCCTCTCCGCGATTCAATCTTCAGGATGCTCTCACGGTATCTCGACCGCGAAGGGGTCGGATTTTATAGCCCTTTGAGCCATGACGATGCGGCTGCGATGCTTGACGACATTGAACGGCAGCGCGGCCTGACAGACCTCGACGCCGAAATCGATGCCGAGTTTGCAGCGGCGATCGGCAGCTGCCCGAAATCTTCGCGTCGGGCGATTCTGTACGCCTATCTGGGATTTCCCTTCTACGACCTGACAACATTGCCGATGCTGCAGGGCGAAGGTCTCGACGAATTCGATCCGATCAAGGTCGATCGCATTTCTCCCGAGGATGCCACCGCCATTCGCAAGGGCGTGCTGGCGACGCTCAAGGGCATACAGCTGAACAGTTTTGGCGCCTTCTTCAGCCGCGCATATCGGGAGAACGATTATCTTTGGGGCCGCCTGCATGGTGCTGACCGGCTGTTTGACATCGTCATTTCAAGCACGAGCGTTGATCCGAACGACGTCGCTGCCCTGAAGCGAGAGCTGCTTTTCGCCGTGCTGCAGGAGGAAAGGCCGAGGCTGCTGAAAATCCCCGATTTGTTCGAAACCCTGCAACACGAGATTGCAGCCGGGGCTGGAGCAGCCTAAGTCAGCCTTGAGGGTCAATATGGAAGTGGGTGGGCGATGCAATTCCTGAAGACGTTGTTTTGGGTGATGATCGCGGTTGCGGCAATGCTGTTTGCCTTCAACAACTGGAATATGGTGACAGTCAACCTTTGGGGCGGATTGCAACTTGATACACGATTGCCTGTCCTGCTTTTGGCTGCCTTTCTGATCGGGCTTGTTCCCGCCATGCTGATTCATCGCGCAACACGCTGGAGCTTGAAACGCAGGATCACGACCATGGAACGCGCCCTGGCTGAATCCGTTTCACCTGGAGGTGTGCCTGAAAAGGTTGCTCCTGCCGGGGCCATTCCACCCGGCGCTGCGCCGATTGCCGTTCCTCCGGGGGTCGCATGACATCCAAGATTTTCGTCGCGCTGGACACGCCTGATCTGGATCGCGCCAAGGCAATTGCCGCAAGTGTGAAGGGGCATGTCGGCGGCATAAAGCTCGGACTGGAGTTCTTCTCCGCCAACGGTCGAGCAGGGGTGCGCGAAATGGTTGGCTTTGACCTGCCGATATTCCTCGATCTCAAGCTGCACGACATTCCTAATACCGTGGCAAAGGCAGTGCAGGCATTACGTCCCCTCAAGCCGGCGATCCTGACAGTGCATGCCGCCGGAGGACGTGCCATGATGGAGGATGCAAAGGCTGCCGCACCCGAAGGGACAAAGGTCGTCGGCGTCACCGTCCTGACCAGCCTGGATGGAAGCGACCTCAACTCAATTGGTCTGGATGCGGATCCGCACGCCCAAGTGGAACGCCTGACGCTTCTGGCAAAGGATGCGGGGCTGGATGGGGTGGTCTGTTCGGGAAATGAGGTCAAGGCTGCACGCCGATTGTGGCCCAAGGGCTTCTTCGTGGTACCTGGAGTGCGCCCCGCAGATGGAACTGCCGGAGATCAGAAGCGCGTGGTGACGCCGCGCGCTGCGCTGGATGCGGGAGCCTCGATCATCGTTATTGGTCGACCAATCACTCAGGCTGCCAATCCCGGTATCGCTGCACGAGCGATTGAAGCGACTCTCTGATTGCATGCCCGCACAAGCCAAAATCTGCGGGCTCAAAACGCCCGAAACAATCGCTGCAGCCGTCAGGGGCGGTGCGAGCCACATTGGCCTGAATTTTTTTCCGCCCAGTCCGCGGAGCGTCTCGTTCGATCAGGCGCGCGCTCTAGCGCCCCGTGTTCCGGGGCACGTCGGCAAGGTCGGTGTTTTTGTCGATCCGTGCAATGCACTGCTGGAACAGGCCATCGAGGCAGCACAACTCGACGTGATCCAGCTTCATGAAACAGAGGCTGGCCGAGCGGCTGCGATCCGCCAGCAGTTCAAGCGAGACGTGTGGAGCGCAGTTGGCATTCGAACCACCGAAGACCTGAAAGCGGTTGTTCGTTTCGCAGGAACATCCGACTTCCTGCTCTATGATGCCTTGCAACCGGAAGGGGCAGCGCTGCCGGGGGGCATGGGCACGCGCTTTGACTGGACGCTGCTCACAGGATTTGCCCACCCGCTGCCTTGGGGGCTTGCCGGAGGCCTGACGGCCGACAATGTCGGAGAGGCCATACGCATTACTGGCGCGACGCTTGTCGATACATCATCCGGGGTTGAATCGTCACCGGGCATCAAGGATGTGGACAAGATCGCTGCGTTCCTTAAAGCAGCCGCCACATTATGACACGATCCAACTCCTTTCGTTCCGGACCGGATGAACACGGTCACTTTGGGCAATTTGGCGGGCGTTATGTCGCCGAAACGCTGATGCCGCTGATTCTCGATCTTGAAAGACACTACGAGGCGGCCAAGGTAGACCCCGCGTTCGCCGCGCAATTTGATGACTTGCTCGAACATTATGTCGGGCGTCCGAGCCCGCTTTACTTTGCAGAGCGGCTTACCAGCGAGCTGGGTGGCGCAAAGGTCTATTTCAAGAGAGACGAACTCAATCACACCGGTGCGCACAAGATCAACAACTGCATCGGTCAGATCCTGCTCGCACTGCGGATGGGAAAAACGCGGATCATCGCCGAAACGGGCGCCGGTCAGCACGGCGTTGCAACGGCTACTGTCGCAGCGCGTTTCGGCCTGCCCTGCACAATTTTCATGGGCGCACGCGACATTGAGCGCCAGCAGCCAAACGTCTTTCGCATGAAACTGCTGGGAGCCGAAGTCCATTCGGTCGAAAGCGGGTCCCGAACTCTCAAAGACGCCATGAACGAAGCGCTCAGACATTGGGTCGCCAATGTCCATGACACCTTCTACATTATTGGAACAGCAGCAGGCCCCCACCCCTATCCAGAACTTGTTCGGGATTTTCAGTCCGTCATCGGGAAGGAAGCACGCGCGCAGATCCTGCAAAGAGAAGGCCGGTTGCCCGATCTTCTGGTGGCAGCCATTGGTGGCGGCTCCAATGCCATTGGCTTGTTTCACCCGTTTCTTGATGATCCAGATGTCCAGATGCTTGGCGTGGAAGCTGCGGGACACGGCCTCGACAAAGAGCATGCCGCGAGCCTTGCAGGCGGATCTCCGGGAATTTTGCACGGCAACAAGACCTATCTGCTTCAGGATGAAGACGGTCAGATTACGGAAGCCCACAGCATTTCGGCAGGCCTCGATTATCCGGGTATTGGCCCCGAACACAGCTGGCTGCACGAGATTGGCCGGGTGCGCTATGAAAGCGCAACTGATGTGGAAGCGCTTGATGCCTTCAAGATGCTTTGCCGGCTGGAAGGCATTATTCCTGCGCTGGAGCCAAGCCATGCCATCGCCGCGGTGATGCGCGTTGCACCGACAATGTCCAAAGACCAGATCATCGTCGCCAATTTGTGCGGTCGTGGAGACAAGGACATTTTCACGGTGGCAGAAGCCCTGGGCGTCAAGATATGAGCCGATTTTCCTCTGCCTTTGGAAAGGGGCGTCCCGCGCTCATCACATTTGTGACGGGGGGGGACCCAACGCCCGCGGACACTGGGGCCATTCTGGACGCCCTTGTCCAGGGCGGTGCAGATGTAATCGAACTTGGAATGCCATTTACGGACCCCATGGCTGATGGCCCTGCCATTCAGCTTGGCAACCTTCGCTCGCTTGCGGCGGGGACGACAACCGCCGACCTTTTCGCGATCGCAACTGATTTCCGATCCCGTCATCCAGACGTTCCGCTTGTGCTGATGGGCTATGCCAACCCCATGGTTCGCCGAGGCGCGGAATGGTTTGCGGACCAGTGTCAAAAGGCTGGTGTTGATGGGGTCATCTGCGTGGACCTGCCACCGGAGGAAGATCAGGATCTTGGCCCTGCCCTGCGCTCTGCAGGCATTGATTTGATCAGGCTTGCAACTCCCACCACCGATGCTGCGCGTCTTGTGTCCGTGCTCAAAGGCGCTTCGGGCTTCCTGTACTATGTTTCTGTTGCGGGCATCACCGGATTGCAGCAAGCGGCCACCGAGAGCATCACTCTTGCGGTTCAACAGCTGAAGCAATCCACCACGCTGCCGGTCGCGGTTGGCTTCGGGGTTCGCACGCCAGAACAGGCTGCGGCCATCGGCGCAGTTGCAGATGGCGTCGTCGTCGGGTCGGCAATTGTTGAATTGATCGGGCAATTCGGCGCGCAGGCTGCGGCGCCCGTTCAGGACTATGTCGCCAGACTCAGAAGCGCTATTGATGCTGCATCACAGGAGATCGTCGCATGAACTGGCTGACTCGTGTTCGCAACGCCATTCCTTTCATTGCCAAGCGCGATACGCCTGACAATCTCTGGATCAAATGTTCGGGCTGCGCACAGATGATCTTCGCCAAGGAATTCGAAGACAATCTCTCCGTGTGTCCGGTCTGCAACCAGCATGGCCGCATCGGTCCGTCTGCACGGTTCAAACAGCTATTTGATGAAGGCAGCTGGCTCGTCCTCAACAATCCCAAGACGGTTGAAGATCCGCTCAAGTTTCGGGACTCCAAGAAATATGTCGATCGCCTCAAGGCGGCCCGCGCTGAAACCGGAGAATCGGACGCGCTGATCAATGCGCAAGGACGGATCCTCGGGCAGCCTGTCGTGGTTGGCGTCCAGGATTTTGCATTCATGGGTGGATCCATGGGCGTTGCTGTCGGAGAGGCCTTTATTGCGGGAATTCGTGCCGCAATTGCTGCGCACTGCCCATATGTGATCTTCACCGCCTCTGGCGGAGCCCGTATGCAGGAAGGCATTCTGTCCCTCATGCAAATGCCCAAGATGACCGTGGGCGTACAGGAACTTCGCGATGCCGGACTCCCCTATATCGTTGTCCTGACAGACCCGACATCCGGCGGCGTGATGGCCAGCTATGCCATGTTGGGTGATGTCCAGATCGCGGAACCCAAGGCAACGCTCGCATTCACAGGGCGGCGAGTGATCGAAAACACGATCCGCGAAAAGCTGCCCGATGATTTTCAGACGTCGCAATACCTGCTTGATCATGGCATGCTGGACATGGTCGTGGCACGCCGGGACCTGCGGGAAACCCTTGGAAAGTTGATCGGCTTTCTCGCGCCGCTGGGAGTGGCGGCCTGATCTACCGTGGCTGACCACGCAAAAAGCGACAATCCGGCCGTCCAAGAGCAACTGGACCGACTGACGATGCTGTCACCGGGCCGGGATGTCCTTGGCCTGGAGCGCATTTCAGAGCTGATGCGCAGGCTTGGCAATCCACATCTGTCCCTGCCCCCGGTGTTTCATGTCGCTGGAACGAATGGCAAGGGATCCACATGCGCCTTCCTTCGTGCCAGCCTTGAGGCTGCAGGCTTCACGGCCCATGTCTATACCAGCCCGCATCTCATCCGCTTCAACGAACGGATTCGGGTTTCAGGGCGCCTCATCGATGATCAGTTGCTTGCGCCCCTGCTTTCGGAAGTGCTCGACTGTTCAAAGGATATCGCACCGAGCTTTTTTGAGGCGACCACAGCTGCTGCATTCCTCGCCTTTTCGCGCACTCCCGCTGATGCGGCAATAATTGAAGTTGGCCTGGGCGGTCGGCTTGATGCAACCAACGTCATCATGGCTCCGATTGCCTGCGGGATTGCTCAGCTCGGCATCGACCACCAGGCCTTTCTAGGAGAAGACCTGGTGACAATCGCGGGCGAAAAGGCCGGGATCGCCAAGACTGGAGTCCCGCTCTTGACGATGGCTTACCCCGCCGCCCAAATGGCGCGCGTGACCGAGGTTGCCCAAAGCGCCGGGGCGAAGCTTCTTGCCAAAGGCAGCGATTGGGACAGCGTCACGTATAATGGCAGGCTTCACTATCGGGACCAAGCGGGCAAACTGGCGTTGCCTCTTCCACGCTTGTCCGGAAGCCACCAGGCGGAGAATGCTTCGCTTGCAATTGCGATGCTTCGGCACCAGTCGCAGATCAAGATTCCGGATGCGGCCTTCCGTGCTGCAATGGGGTGGGCCGATTGGCCTGCTCGGCTTCAGCAACTTGGTGATGGGCCTTTGACACGAATGGTTCCCGGCCTGTCAGTCTGGATCGATGGCTGTCACAATCCGGCATCCGCCGAGGTATTGGCACGACAGATCGACACGGTTTTGGGTACCGGCCCCATCCATATCGTGACTGGAATTCTGGCCAACAAGGACGCGGAAGGCATATTGGGCCCATTCCTCAAGCGCGCATCCTCCTTCCATACCGTTCCGATTGACGACCATCCCTGCCATTCCGCAGAAGAACTGGCAGACTGGCTGGGTTCTCGATCGGTCACCGCGCACGCTTCCGGCACGGTCAGAGATGCGCTGGCCCGACTGAACAAGGACTGCAATCGGCCAGCGGCTATCCTGATCCTGGGATCGCTCTACCTTGCTGGCGAAGTCCTGAAGGACAATGGCGAAGAAATCGCCTGAAACCAACGCGACGGCCCAGCCTAGTCCGGAACTTTCTCTCCGGCGTCGCCCATCGAGCTGTCAACCAGACCGGTGCGCATCATGATCCAGAACAGAAGGATGCCAGGCAGGGCACATAGCCGAACTGCTCAATCATTGCGCCGGCCGTCGTTCCGGTCAGGAAGCGGCCGATGACGCTCGCGCTGGCTGAAATGAGGGCATATTGCGATGCTGTGAACCTCAGATCGCACAACGCGGCAAAATAGGCCACGACCACAACACCGCCATAGCCGCTGGCAAAGTTTTCAAAGCCGATGGCGCCTGCCATGCCCAGATTGCTATGGCCAGCGGCTGCAAGCGCCGCAAAGCCCAGGTTCGAAATTCCCATCAGGATCAGGGCCAAGAGCACGGAACGTTTCAGCCCGAGGCGGGCAAAGATGACGCCGCCGACAAATATACCCACCAGATAGGCCCAGAAACCAATTCCGACATCATAAAACGCGATCTCATCGTTGGTGAAACCCAGATCATCGAACAAAAGACGGAACGTAAGGTTGGCCAGGGTATCGCCAATCTTGTGCACAAGGATGAAGAGGAGAACAATAAAGGCGCCTGATCTGCGGAAGAATTCCTGCAACGGGCCGGCAATGGAAAACCAGAGCTCTGCCAATCCCTTTTTCTCGATCGTCACGACGTGTCTGGCGGGTTCTCCGATGAACAACCCTGTCAACATGGCGGGTAGGGCCAGTGCTGAGCAGGCGATATAGGCAGCCGACCATCCCATCCGCGCAGAAACAAGAAGAGCCAGGGCACCGGCACCCGCAGAGCCTATGCGCCAGCCATATTGGGACATGCCCGATCCGACTCCTAGCTGGTAGTGCTTTAGTGTTTCGATCCTGTAGGCATCGATCACGATGTCGAAAGTCGCTCCTGCCACACCAACAAGGACGGCCGCCAACACGGTGGTGCCAATATTTGAAGATGGATCAACCAGTGCCAGGTTGATGACCGAGGCCATGACCAAAATTCCAGCGAAGAGGAGCCATGAAACCCGCTGACCCAGTCCGGAAAGGATCGGCAGCCTGACGCCGTCGACAATCCAGGCCCAAAACGGCTTCAGATTGTAGACAAGGAAGGCCAGCGTAAACGCCGTCACTGTCTTCTTGTCGATGCCCTCCTGGGCCAGCCGCGTCGTCAGTGTTGCGCCGATCATCGCATATGGAAATCCAGACGAAATCCCAACGAAAAACGCGGCAAGCGATTCCTTTTCAAAATAAGGGCTTATTGATCGCCACAAGGACCGTTCTTCGAACGCTACGGATTGATCGGTTTCGCTCAAGTCACTTGCTCCCGGCCTGTTTTCGCGCAAACCTAGCGTGAAATTCGGGTAAGGATAGTCCTGTCATGAACCTGCTTGCGCCCACGTCCGGCCAGATGGCCCTTGCACGGGAGATTGCAGACGGGGCCAGTCGCCCCAATCGAGGGACCACAAATGTTCCAGCGATGCGGTATGTGGACCCGGCATGGTTCTCACGGGAAAAGAAGGCGCTCTTTGATTGCCTTCCGCAAGTCATTGCCCCTTCTGCGTTGCTGCCTGCACCGAACATGGCCGTTCCCCATGACGCGACGGGCAAGCCGCTACTGATTACGCGTGATCAGTCCGGTAAGCCCCATGTTTTCCTGAATGTCTGCCGCCATCGTGGCACGCGACTTGTCGAGGGACATGACAGCGTCTGCGCCAGCCGGATTGCCTGTCCCTATCATGCCTGGACCTATGCACTTGATGGCACGCTGATCGGAATGCCCCGGCCAGAGACTTTTCCGGGGCTCGAGAAGGAAAACTACGGGCTGAAGCGATTGCCGACTTTTGAGGCTGGAGGCCTGATCTGGTTCGCGCCGATCGAACAGGCCGATTTCAGCGAAGCTGAAACTCTGGGTCACGACTTTGACGCGTTTGGCATGGCGGATCTGCATCTTTTTGCGCGACGGACCCATGAAGTCCGCTCGAACTGGAAGCTGATCATGGATGCCTTTCTAGAGAGCTATCACGTGACCCGTTTGCACGCGAAGACGATCGGTCCGTTCTTCAAGGATGGCATTACGGCGGCAGATATGATTGGCAGTCACCAGCGATCAGCGGTCGGCCGTGCCGCCGAGCTTGCCAATCTGGATCTGAGCGACTGGTCCCAATTGCGCAATGCCGTGACCTTTGCCTATTCACTGTTTCCGGCAACCGAGGTTGTGGTGAGCCCGGATTACGTGAATGTCATGGTCATGATGCCGCAATCGGTGGACCTGACGTTGGTTGAGGACTTCATGCTCATTCCGGAAGAGCCAAAGACGGAGAAAGCACGCGATCATTGGCAGCGAAGCTGGGACCTGCTCGACGGTGGCGTTTTTGGTTCGGAAGATTTCCGCGCAGCGGCTTTGGGGCAAGTGGGCCTCAGTTCAGGAGCCGTTAGCGAACTGACTCTTGGCACATTGGAAGGCGGAATCCGGCAGCTGCACGATGCCATTGAGGCACGAATTGGTCAGATGTAACGCGCGGCCACTATCTGGCCCGCCGTACCCTGGCGAAGCAACAGTGCATATCGATCGGCACCCGACTGGCGCATAAGGCTGGCATGCACACGCACTGTTCCTTTTCCGCCGGGCCAGTATCCAACTACACGCTCAGACAGCACGACGTTGGTGTAAAGCACTGAACGCCCGCCGTTTTCGCCGGCGCCAATCTTGACCTGTGCATTGCTTTTCAAGGCGACCAGCACAACTGTGGCGCTCTGGGGCGAAGCTTGGACAATCATGATTTCCCGACCTCCCTCCGCCGTCGCGCGTGCTGCGATCGTCGGTCCAGGGCGGCGCTTTTCGGCATGGATCAGGCGCCGGAGCTGGCCTTCGTTCGATCCAACGGCTGCCATGCGTCCTTGCACCATGGCCTGGGGAGTGTAGACTCCAGATCCTTCGCCACCACGGGCCGCATAGCTGCGTTGAAGGCTCGTGTTCTCTTCACGAGCCAGCGTGTCTTTCCACCCAAGTTTGTCCCAATAGGTCACCGGCCGCGTGAGCACGACAATGTTGGGCTCCCGTGCAAGTTTGCTCATGAGAACGTCCGCAGGTGGGCAAGAGGAACACCCCTGGCTCGTGAACAGCTCTACGGCGACGGGCGTCAGCCGCATCGGCGGCGAGGACGGCGTTGCTGTCGCAGAGAGCGAAATGACGGCAGCGATCAGGACAACAAGACGCATGGCAAATCCCTTGAAACCGGTCTAACGGCGTTCGGATGAAACGCCGCCCCGGTTACACAGCCAAACCCGCTGCCCCATCGGGGGCAGGTACGCGTGAGGAACAGCGAATTGCAAAGCTGCTGGCCCGGGCCGGCGTCGCATCACGCCGTGAGGTTGAGCGGATGATTGCGGATGGTCGCGTGGCACTTGATGGGGTGGCGATCGAAACACCCGCGACGCTACTCAAATCCCTTGCTGGCGTGACGGTGGACGGGACTCAAGTAAAAGCCCCTGCTCCCGCAAGGCTGTTTCGCTTTCACAAGCCTGCCGGATTGTTGACTGCAGAGCGGGATCCAAAGGGCCGGCCCACGATTTACGACCGTTTGCCAAAAGGCCTTCCTCGCCTGATGCCGGTGGGACGCCTCGACCTCAACACGGAAGGGCTGCTCCTGCTCACAACAGATGGCGAACTCAAGCGACAACTCGAACTTCCTGCAACTGGCGTGACACGAACCTATCGCGCTCGCGCCTATGGCAATGTGACTCAGGCCCAACTTGAGACACTGATGATGGGGATTGAAATCGAAGGCATTCGTTACGGGAGCATCAACGCCAATCTTGAACGACGAACCGGTGCAAATGTCTGGATTGAACTTGCCCTTACTGAAGGCAAGAATCGCGAGGTCAGGCGCGTGCTGGAACATTTGGGTCTCAAGGTCTCCCGTCTTATTCGGACGAGCTATGGGCCGTTTGTGCTGGGGGATTTGCCCGCCGGTGGTGTCGATGAAATCAAGCAGCACGAGTTGGTAAGTTTCAGGAAGTCGCTTTGAGAATCATTGCCGGACAATGGCGGGGCCGAACGCTTGTCTCGCCCAAGGGTGATACGACGCGACCGACCTCAGACAGGACACGCGAAGCCCTTTTTTCGATGCTCCACAGTCGCCTTGGAAGCTTCGAAGGCCTGCGGGTTCTCGATCTCTTTTCCGGCTCCGGTGCTCTCGGACTCGAAGCATTATCGCGTGGGGCGGGCGTCTGCACGTTCGTGGAGCAGGATCGGCAGGCCCTTGATGCCCTGCGTTCGAACATTGAAACCCTGAAAGCCAGAGCAGACATCCGCGCGCAGTCTGCGACCTCCCTTCCACAGGCGAGCGAGCCTTACGACCTGGTTCTGATGGATCCGCCCTATGGAACCGGAGCAGCGCAGGTCGCACTTGACCGTTGCCAACGGCTTGGCTGGATTGCACCTGCTGCCTTGATCAGTATCGAGACCGGGAAAACGGAAACCGTTCAGGTGCCGGGCTTCGAGATCGAAGCCGAACGAACTCATGGCAAGGCGAAGATCACACTTTTGCGGCCGGTCATTCAGTAATCAAAACCAAGCGTGACTGTCGGCCCCGACCCCGGCTGCGCATTGCCCGCAATTCTCTCCCTCCATTCGGTTGCCACCCGAACGGACGTTCCAGCGACTCTGAAGCGACCCGTCAATGAAGGACCAAGGTCCAAGCGAGACACGCCAGGTTGACTTGCTCCGGCAACAACAGCGCCAAGGCGAATGTCAGCCCGCCCCAATGTCAGTAGCCCGCGCTCTGCGCGTACTGCCACATCCACAAATTTGTCGCGGTTCTTGAGGCCAACCACACCCGCCTGCCCATAAGCCGAAACGCGAATTTTGCCGGGCAAGCGAAAATCATCAATGCCCGTCGCAAACAGAACAGCAACAGCATTGCGAGCTCCCTTGTCCAATGCGGCGCGTCGCTCGACAAGAAACTCGGCCGGCACGCGACCCGATCGCCGAATAGACAGCCCAATTCCTGCTTCCTTTCCGATCGACTGCTCAATTGGAGCAGAAAACCGGCCATTCGCCGAAAGCAGGAATCGCCCCGAACGCACGAGCGAACGTTGCACACCAATGCCGACCTGGCTTCCTCCGAGCTGGCCATTGGTAGCAATTCCAGCCATCGGGCCCCCTGGCCGAATCAGCGCATACGCTGAAACCGACAGCTTTCGCACGCCGGGCCCTGCCCCGCCCAGATTTTCTCCAGCAACAGGAGTTGCAGACGGGTTCGATTGCGATCTCCGCTTTACCCTGTCCAATGACGAGTTTTCGGCGGTTATCCCATCGACCTGCGGCCACCGAAATGCAGTGTTGTCCGCGAATCTGATCGATTTCGGGTCATGGCGTTGTGAGGCCGGTTTGATCGGCACGGCTACGTCTGGCCTGCGCGGAGTCACGGGGGATGGGGTGCCAGCCGCGGCCCATTGTTCGGCAGAAGCATTGGGCGACGGCACAGCGGATGAAATTCTTGGCGCAGGAACAAGCCATGCCGGAGGTCCGAATAGCACAGACCGGACTATGACCCATCCGAACCCCAACAGCGCCAAATTGCCAAGAGCTGGAAAGCGCATCTGCTTCATGACGCGAACTCAGGGAATATGTGCTCAGTCTTTTGCCAAAGCACGCGGCCGGTGATCTGGACCGCCAGGTGAATGTGAATCGCAAGACATGCTGCGCAAATGCTGATGAGGTTGCCAACGATCAGCCGGGGGACGGCATAGGCAGATTCCAAAGGATCATAGCGTCGCCATGTCATCAAGGACCGGACCAGGAGCCGCCAAATAGCCATGGCAAGTGTGATATGAAGAAGCGAGCTCAGGGCTCCGGAGGGCAGGGAAAATGTCGCACCCGATTGCCGTTGCAGGTACCAGAGCAGGATTGCAGCGATCAGTGAAAGATAGGCTGCCAGAAAGAGGAGCGTTGAGATCAGGCCGCTACGATCCCGTGCCCGCATCCAGACCTCGGGCCAACTATTCCCCCAGCCCAGACGCACCCAGCCTTCAAGCCCGATTCCAGCCATCCAGCGCGCCTTCTGGCGGATCGCAGGAAACAGCTTGTGAGGAAAATAGGCCCGGGTGCAAACCACGCCGGTCTTCGAGTCGTCCGCTTCAACGATGAAAGCCGATGTAAAGCCCAGATCCCGCAGCCTGAGGCCGATCTCATAATCCTCGGTCAGGCTGCCTTCGGAAAAGGGCATGCCGCAGCCACGCTGAGCGAACGCATCAATCAGGTCCCGCCTGAACATGCAGCCCACGCCTGCCGACGGCAGGGCAGCGCCCAGGGCTTGGCGCGCGATCATGGCTCTGCTGTGTGCATCGGCAAACTCGTCGCAATAATGACCACTGATCCAGCGGCTCTCTGGATGCTGAAGCGGGTAAACCGGCAGCTGAACCATCGCATATCTGGCAGCATTGCGGCGGAAAACATCAATTTCCCGGCGGTTGATCACGTCTTCCGCATCATGGAGGATCACGCCGGAATATCGCCGTTCACCCATGGCTTCCTGACTCACCATCGCGCGATAGATGTTGTTCAGGCAGTGTGCCTTGGTCGTGCCGCCCCGACGATCAACCACGACCATGCTGATTCTTGGTCCAACGCGCGCCCGCACAATCTTCCGGGTTGCAGGGTCATTTGGATAGACGCCGACGAACAGATGGATGTCTTCATTCGCATAGGATTCGAGGGCCGCATCGAGCATCTGCCCGATCACATTTGATTCCCTCCAAGCCGGAACAAACACCGCAAAAGTGCCGGGAAAACGCGCTACGTCGGAAGTCGCTGCGCCACTACCTGTCACCCGGGGATCACGGCTAAATACTCGTGCATGCAGTGCAACAAAATCAATCAGTAATTCGGAAATGGAAATCAAAAAGAAGCCGACGGCCGAAAACAGGGAAAGTTCCTGAATCGATACTAGCAGGAAAGTTGCAAGGCCCATCAATTGAAACACCCGATCAAGCTCATGGTCTACTATGCTTGCAGGGCAGGAATTGGTTGCACCCAAGAAGAACGAATCCTCTCCCCTGCATCCCCCTATCTGGGTGCAAGCGGC
>WBZL01002354.1_pt1 | contig 18498 bp, 20 predicted proteins | sample 5204291 | NCBI WGS metagenome assembly WBZL01 (sample SAMN12344345, study PRJNA552823) | activated sludge metagenome | biome: Activated sludge suspended growth; feature: Nitrification reactor; material: Wastewater; isolation source: activated sludge from nitrification reactor of wastewater...
GGCGACAAGACCCTCGCGCTGAAACTCGAAGAGCTCGGATATGACTGGGTCAAGGAAGAAGCCGACGCGATCGCCCTTTAAAACCTGTTCCATGAATATCACCTATCAGGATACGCTTTCGGAATCCAAAAAACGGTTTGAGGACCTGTTCAACCTGTTCGAACAGCAGTTGAACGGCAAGCGGGAACAGCCGTTGCACCAGTTCAGACTGGCGGCCATGGACAAATTCAGGGAACTCGAATTCCCGACCCGCCGCACCGAAGACTGGAAATATACCCCTGTAAGCCGCATATTGCAATTGCCGCTGCAGGAAGGCGCCGCATTTCCCGCATCGGAAGCAACCCTTGACACCGTTTCCATACCGGATGCCCTGACCATTGTGCTGGCCAACGGCGAAATGCAAAGTACGATTCCGGCTTTACCGGAAGGGTTGACCGTCCTTCCCGTTGAAGCGGCCATCCGGGACGAGCGTTTTGCCCCCTGGATCACCGCCACCCTCGAAGGCGCACTGGCGGGTTCGGCGCATCCCTTCACACCGCTCAACCTGGCTTTTGCCCGCAACGGACTGTTCATCCATGTGGCCGACAATGCCGTCATCGAAAAACCCGTTCAGGTCATTATGATGAACGGCGCCGGGGATTCTGCCTTTGTGAACCCCCAATTACTGGTAAAATCGGGTCGGAACAGCCAATTCCAACTGATCGAATCCTACGCCGGCGAGGGGGAATCGGCCTCCTTTACCAACGCCCTCAACCGGTTCTATCTCGGCGAAAACGCCCGGGTGGTCCATTATAAATGGCAACAGGAAGGATCGGAAAGCTTCCAGATCCACCAGACGGAAGTCCGCCAGGAAAGGGATAGCGTCTATACCGCCTATACGCTGGACCTCGGCGGGCGCCTGGTCCGCAACAATCTCGACGCCATTCACCTCGGCCAGGGTGTCCATACCGATTTCTACGGCGTTTACATTGCCGACAGCGAACAGCATATCGACAACCATACCTTCCTGGATCACGCCCTGCCCAACTGCACCAGCAATGAGCTGTACAAAGGCATCATTACCGGCAAAGGTACCGGCGTTTTCAACGGCAAGGTGATCGTCAGGCAGGACGCGCAGAAGACCAACGCTTTCCAGCAGAACAGTACGCTTGTCCTGTCGCCGACCGCCACCATGGACAGCAAACCCCAGCTTGAGATCTTCGCCGACGATGTCCGGTGCAGCCACGGCGCGACCATCGGCCAACTCGACGAATCGGCGGTCTTCTACCTGCGCTCCCGCGGATTGGACAAGGACCAGGCCAGAGCCCTGCTTCAGCACGCCTTTGTGATGGAGGCGCTCGAAACCGTTCCGTTGGAAGCCGTCAGAGATCGCATGGAAGAAAACATTGTTCAAAAACTGATGAGGGTATGACACCGGCAACCGAACCCGCCCGACCGGTCGACCTGCAGGTTGTAAGGTCGCAGTTTCCGATATTGGGCCGGAAAATGAACGGACAACCGCTCGTTTTTCTCGACAGCGCCGCTTCCAGTCAGAAGCCTGTCTCGGTCCTGGAGGCTATGGACCAATACTACCTGACCACGCATGCGAATGTGCACCGCGGGGTATACCAGCTGAGCCAGGAAGCCACGGAGGCCTTCGAACAGGCGCGCAGGGCCGTTCAGGGTTTCATCAACGCGGCTTCGGATAAGGAGATCATCTTTACCCGCGGCGCCACCGAAGGCATCAACCTGGTCGCATCCTCCTTCGGCCGGCAATTTTTCAAGCCGGGCGATGAGATCGTGCTTTCCAGGTTGGAACACCATTCCAATATCGTACCCTGGCAGCTCATTGCCGAACAAACCGGGGCCAAGGTCCGGGTTGCACCCATCAGCCCCGACGGGGAATTGCTGCTGGAGGAATGGGAAAAACTGCTCAATGAGCGCACCAAAATGGTGGCTGTTGCCCACGTTTCGAATTCGCTGGGCAGCATTTTTCCGGTAGAACAACTGATCGCGAAAGCCCACGAACGGGATATCCCCGTATTGCTGGACGGCGCACAGGCCATTCCGCACCTGCCTGTGGATGTTCAGGCGCTGGATGTGGACTTTTACGTCTTTTCAGCCCATAAAATGTACGGACCAACCGGTATCGGCGCCCTGTACGGCAAGGAGAAGTGGCTCGACGCCATGCCGCCCTACCACGGCGGCGGCGAAATGATCCGGAACGTCACCTTTGAAAAGACCACGTACAACGACCTGCCGTTCAAATTCGAAGCCGGTACCCCGGATATGGCCGGCGCCGTCGGGCTTGAGGCCGCTATCCGTTTCATGGAAGGCATCGGCCTGGATACCATCCGGCTACACGATAAAACGCTGCTGGATTACGCTACGGAAAAATTGCTGTCAGTCCCCCAACTGCGGATCTTCGGCAATGCACTGCAAAAAACCGGCGCCGTCTCCTTTTTGGTCGGCAACCACCACCCATACGACGTAGGCGCTCTGCTCGACCAGCAAGGCATCGCCGTCCGGACCGGCCACCACTGCACGCAGCCGCTGATGGACTGGTACGGTATCCCGGGTACCGTAAGGGCCTCTTTCGGGATTTACAACAACCTGGAAGATATCGACCGGCTGGTAGCCGGAGTGGAACGGGCTGCCCGGATGCTGGGTTGATCGTTGGGCGGTCATTGTAAAGTCGAAAGATCATCCCTGGTTCAATCTGAGAGACCGTTCAATAAAGTGTTTTTCACGCAAAAACGCAAAGTTCTGATTTTCATCGCGCTGCGCATGCTTAAAATCCTGTTGACACAAAATTCTGAACAGTCTCCAATCTGACCACTGACAAACAAAAATAAACAACAACAAACCCGCCTACGCCGAGGCTATGGCCACCGGGCGACGAAGCCTATGGCGAAGTTGCCGGGCGGAGCAACCACAAACAAAAATAAACAACAACAAACAACCATAATGACCGAAATCCAGGAAGAGATCATAGACGAATTTTCGCTGTTCGGTGATTGGATGGAAAAGTACGAGTACATCATTGAGCTGGGCAAGACGCTTCCTTTGATTGACGAGCAATATAAAACGGACGACCACCTGATCCGGGGGTGCCAGAGCCGGGTTTGGCTGCATGCCGGGCTGAAAGACGGCAAAGTGGAATTCACAGCCGACAGCGACGCGGTGATCACCAAAGGGTTGATCGCCCTGATGATCCGGGTGCTTTCCGGACAAAAACCGGAAGATGTCGCCAACGCCGACCTCTATTTCATCGACCGGATCGGGCTGAAAGAGCACCTGTCCCCTACCCGCTCCAACGGATTGCTGAGCATGGTGAAACAGATGAAGTTGTATGGGGTGGCGTTTGCAGCGAGGGGGGAGGATTAAAATATTTGTTGATTTGCCGCCTTCGCCGAGGCTCCGGCCGCCGGAGGTTGATTTGAGGACTTGATTAACCATGGAAGACTTGAAAGAAAAGATCATTACTGCCTTGAAAACCGTATACGACCCGGAGATTCCGGTTGATATATACGAATTGGGGCTGATCTACGATATCGCAATCGAAGACAGCGGGGCGGTCGGCATACGGATGACGCTGACGTCGCCCATGTGCCCGGTAGCCGAATCGCTGCCGATGGAAGTGCAGGAAAAAGTCATGGGGGTTGAAGGGGTTGCAGATGTCGACCTGCAGGTTGTTTTTGATCCGCCGTGGGACAAGAGCAGAATGAGCGAGGAAGCCCGGCTGGTTTTGGATATGTTTTAATGGATTGAATCAATCAATTATTGAGGAACTGAGGAACTGAGGAACTGAGGAATTGAGGAACTGAGGAATTGAGGAATTGAGGAACCGAGGAACTGAGGAATTGAGCCTGCGTGCAGTCGCCACAGGCTTTGACCGCCGGAGACCGGCGAGGCAGGGAACTGAGCGCAAGACCAATCGAGTCAATCGCATCAATTGGATTAATCGAAGAATAAAAAAAGATGAAGATTTCCGCCCAGGAAGAATACGGTTTACGCATACTGATCCGGATCGCAAAAGCCGATGCGGAGGAAGGACTGAGCATTCAGCAACTGAGTGAAGCAGAAGGTTTGTCCGGCGCTTATGTTGCCAAGCTGACCCGCATGTTGCGCATGGCCGGGGCGATTCAAAGTCAGCGCGGCCAGAAAGGCGGCTATATCCTCGCACGGCCGACGACCGAAATCTTCATCAAGGAAGTTCTTTATTCCCTCGGCGGCGCCCTGTACGACAAAGCCTTTTGTGACGACCACACGGGTTCGTTGCGCCTTTGCACCAACTCTGTGGACTGCTCCGTCCGGTCCCTCTGGCGCATGGTCCAGGTCGCTGTCGACCGCCTCCTCGAAAAGGTCACCCTCCAGGACCTGATGGCCTCCGAGAAGGACTCCGTTTCCGGGTTGCAGCGGCTGCTGGAGGAGAATGCGTTGATCTAGATGCTGCCACGCTGAGGCGTGGTGGTGGCTGGATACTGGATGCTGGATACTGGATGCTGGTGGCTAGCATCAAGCATCCAGTTAAAGTTTCAAAAACATAATATGCACATCCACCATCCCGAGGTCTCTGTGCCGGAAACCGCCGGGGACTGTTCCGATAATAGAAAAGCCCAATTTTTGCCATAACTGCACGGCTGCCGTGTTGGTGCTTACCACATAGTTGAACTGCATGGCGTAATAACCCAATTCACGGGCATAGCCGATGGAGTGTTCGCCGAGCAGCCTGCCAACATTTCGCCCACGGGCGGAGGGAGCCACCATATAGGCGGCGTTCACGATATGATCGCCGTAACCGGCCTGGTTGGGCCGGAGGATATAGGCGCCGAAAATCGCGCCGTCAGATTCTGCCACAGCGATCTGATTGTCAAGGTTTATCCAGGAATGCTCGATTTCCTCGCGGGTGGCGTGTTCGTCATAAGGATAGTAGACCGCTTCATCTATCACGGTTTTAAACAGTTTCCAGACCATGTCGAGGTCGTCCGCACCTGCGGGGCGAAGGAGGATGCCGTCCATATATAGGGTGTATAAGATTACAAAATAAAAAAAAATCCGATCGGATGGCGCATTAAATAAAAAAAACATACCTTTAAGAGCCAATGAAAAGCCAGCTTGTATGAAGATTTTGCACGTAAGCGCAGAATGTTATCCTGCTGCCAAGTCCGGCGGTTTGGGGGATGTAGTAGGCGCTTTGCCCAAATACCTTACCCAGGCCGGCATGACGGCAGGCGTCGTGATTCCAAAGTACCGCCTGAAGTGGCTGAATGAACGGCCATTTATGCCCGTTTTCAGGGGCGCTGTGCGTTTACACAATCAATACTACCATTTTACCGTCGAGCGGGAACAAGGCGACAGCCTCGGCTTTCCTTTCTTCGCCATTGATATTCCCGGCAAATTCGACCGGCCGGGGATCTATGCCGATCCCGGCGGTTACGGTTACGGCGACGAAGTAGAGCGCTACCTCTGCTTTCAGCAAGCCGTTTTGCAGTGGATCCTTCAGTCGCCCGGGCAACCGCAGCTGATCCATTGCCACGATCACCACACAGGCCTGATCCCCTTTATGATGAGATTCTGCCCGGAATACGAATCGCTTTCGGGCATTCCGACCATGTTCACCATCCACAACGGCGCTTATCACGGCGCCTTCAGGTGGAACAACATGCACCTGCTGCCGTTTTTCAGGTCGGAAGCGCGGGGTCTGCTCGACTGGAACGACGTGATCAACCCGCTGGCTACCGGGATCAAGTGCGCGCACCGGGTCACTACGGTCTCTCCCAGCTACCTCAACGAGCTCATGCACGATTCCAACGGGCTTGAATGGCTGGTGCAACACGAAAGGGCCAAATGCGCCGGCATCATCAACGGCATCGACGCAGCCGTCTGGGATCCGGGTACGGACCACTATATCGCATCCCATTTCAAAGGCGATATCGCCGCTTTCAAAAAGGCCAACAAACAGGTCCTCGGACAACGATTCCGCATCGACCTCAGCCTGCCCCTGATCACCTTCATCGGCAGGCTCGTCGGTGAAAAGGGCGCCGACCTGCTGCCCGACCTCATTTCAAGGGTGTTGAACAGCGGCATGCAGGTCTCCTTTGCGATATTGGGCACCGGCCAACCCAACCTGCACGACGCCTTCCGGCACATGACCTATCAATATTCAGGGCGGTTCGACGCTATCCTGGAGTACAATGAAGGGCTGGCCCACCAGATGTACGCCGGGTCGGATTACCTGATCATGCCGTCCAGGATCGAGCCGTGCGGATTGAACCAGATGTACGCCATGCGTTACGGCACCCTGCCTGTCGTACGGTCAGTAGGCGGCCTCCGGGATACCGTGCCGGATATCGGCGAACCCGACGGAAGCGGCCGCGGCATCCGGTTTGACCATTTCAACCTGGATGACGGCTTCAACGCCATCTACCGCGCTGCGGAATTCTATTATCACCACAGGCAGAATTTTGAAAAGGTCAGGAAAAAGGTCATGCAGGTCGATTTTTCGTGGGAACGCTCTGCACTCGAATACATGACACTCTATCAGGAAATGATCGAAGCTCGATAAAATGGCAAAAAAAAGTACAAAAAAAGCGCCCGTACAGGCGCCTATTGTTGAAGCCCGGAAATACAACAGTATGAAATCAATTAAAATCAAAATGATCGCCCTGATCCTGGGCGGCGGAGCCGGATCGCGCCTGTATCCGCTCACCAGCCAGCGCTCCAAACCTGCCGTTCCGATTGCCGGTAAGTACAGACTGATCGATATCCCGATCTCCAATTGCCTGAATTCAGGCGTACGGCGGATGTTTGTGGTCACGCAGTACAATTCCGCGTCGCTGAACCAGCACATCAAAAACACCTACAACTTCGACCTGTTCGGGCATGGGTTCGTCGACATCCTGGCAGCCGAGCAAACACCTTCTTCCGACAAATGGTTCCAGGGTACCGCCGACGCTGTTCGCCAGTCGATGCACCACCTCAACAACCACATTTACGATTATGTCCTGATCTTGTCCGGCGACCAGCTCTATCACATGGACCTGGAAGACCTGGCCAATTATCATGTGGGCAAAGAAGCCGACCTGACCATCGCCACCATTCCCGTTGTGGACCGGGATGCTTCCGGATTCGGCATCATGAAGGTGGACGAAAACGGGATCATTGAAAAATTCACCGAAAAGCCGTCGGCAGATATCCTGCCCGAATGGACATCTCCGGTTGAAGAGAAATATGCCAGCCAGGGGAGGCATTACCTGGCCTCCATGGGTATTTACGTGTTCAAAAGGGAATTCCTGATCCGGCTGTTCGAGGAAAACCCCGATGCGACGGATTTCGGGAAGGAGATCATCCCTTACGCTATCGAAAAAGGCCATAAGATCGCCAGTTACGCCTACGACGGTTACTGGACCGATATCGGTACCATCCGCTCCTTCTTCGACGCCAATATCGCATTGACCGAGTCCATTCCGCAATTCGATCTGTTCAACAGCGATCGCCAGATCTATACCCGCCCGCGATTGCTGGCGCCCTCCAAGATATTCGGAACCTGGTTCAATCAGGCCATTGTGGCGGAAGGCTGCATTATCCACGCCAAGATGATCGAACGGTCCGTTATCGGGATCCGCGCCCGGGTCGGCAATAATACCGAGGTGTCCAATTCGATCGTGATGGGCAGCGACTATTACGAAACCCTCGAAGATATGGCCCGCCTCAAAGGCCGGCCAGCCATGGGCATCGGCGAAGGTTGTTACATCCGCAACGCCATTGTGGACAAAAACGTCCGCATCGGCAACAATGTCCATATCCACGGCAGCATCGCGCTGCAGGATGTCGAAACGGATACCTATGTCATCCGGGACGGGATCATCGTCATCAAGAAGGGCGCTGTGCTGAAGGACGGCACCCGGATTGGATTGGGAGCGGGGTAGTTAGTGTTGGATGCTTGATGCCTGTTTCCGGATACTGGTTGCTGGGTTTGTGGCCGATTACTAAGCCCCGAAGCGCAGTGCAGGCTTGCCTGCCGCAGGCAGGAATTGGTAAGCTGGTTGCTGCCCGCCTTCGCCATTGGGAGCTATGGCGGACGGAGGATGCGGGATGCCGGATTCGAATATCCGGCATCCCGCATGTTCATTTAAGGAATTTGCTTTCCAGCCCGAATCTTTTCACCAGGAGATAGTGAAAAATGGCCCGGTATTTATTCCGGTTGGAGCTGCCCATTTTTTGGCACACTTCCTCTATGGCGTCATCCAGTATGGTGGAGTCTTTCAACTTGAGCTTGCCGACCAGAAAATTCCGCTTCACCCGTTCCCGTTCTTCCTTATCAGAACACGAGACCTTGGAGGCATCTGCCAGGTAGATGGAAGGCCCCAGCGATTTGGTGATCTTCCTCAGCAGGAGTTCATCCACTGAGGTAAGGCCTATTGATTTCATTTCGGCGAGATAACCGTTCACGGCGTCATCAAATTGGCTCATAGTTGGTATTTTATTTTCAGATTAAGACAAAGGAAAGCAAAATTTAGGGCTTTTTGCCGAATTGTCCGAGCATTACCGGAAATAAATCCCGTCAAACCCGGATAAAGATCCTACGGCTGTACAAGATCCAGGTTATTCCGAGGATAAACAGGACGTTCAGCACGGCGTAGCCGAGCGAGGCCGGATAATCGGGCAGCCAGGACAGGAACAAGCTCTGATAAATCCACTGCCCAAGCGATTGGGTTTCTCCGGCGGCCGTGGTCCATTTTACAAGCCCCAGGGTTTTGGCTACCAGGCCGGACAGGACGAACGCGAACAGGGCATTGGTGCCGTATACCACGAAGGGTTTGATCCATCCTTTTTTGCCCTGCACATCCACCAGCCAGTAGACCGTCCCGAGGAACAGCAGCGCGATGCCGCCGGCGTAGAGCACATAGGAGCTCGTCCAGAGTTTTTTATTGATGGGGAAAGCCAGATTCCAGAGGAGGCCGGCAGCGACCAGGATAACGCCGGCGGCAAAGATGCCGGTCAGCTTGCGGTAGTCGTCGCGGTCGGTTTTGATCCAGAGGCCGGTCAGCATGCCGATCAGGCCGGTGACCACAGCCGGGAAGGTGCTGAGCAGCCCTTCCGGATCCCAGGTTTTGGACTGCCGCCAGAGGTGGTCGGTCGTGAAAATGGTGCGGTCCAGCCATGCGCCCAGGTTGGTTTCCGGGTCGAGATTGGGCGGGTATCCGCCGGGCACCGGCACCAGGGTCATCACGGCCCAATACCCCAGCAACAGCCCGATCGACCACCGCACCAGTCCTTTCCAGCCGGTTTGCATGAAAAGTACGGAACAGGCGCCGTAAACCAGCGCGATCCGGGGCAATACGCCGGGAATGCGCAAGGTGGCGAGGTTGAATCGCGGAATCGCCGTCAGCAGCAAGCCGATGCCGAAAATCAGGACCGTACGGCGCAGGATTTTGAGGTAAATCGACTTGCGGTCATCGCCCCGTTCCTTGCGCTTCCCCAACGCCAGCGGAATAGCTACCCCGACAATGAACAGGAAAAAAGGGAAAACCAGGTCGGTGGGCGTACACCCATGCCATTCAGCATGCTCCAAAGGCGGATAAACACTCCCCCAGGATCCCGGATTATTGACCAGGATCATACCGGCAATTGTGATCCCCCGGAATACGTCGAGGGCCAGCAGGCGTTTATTGGCTTCCATGACAGCGGTTTTTCGTTTTTTTTTTGAAAGGTAGAAATTTATTCCCCCTCTACGTACACAAAGTGCACAAAGAAAATGCCGTAGTGACCTTTGCATAAAAACAAACCTCCCGCAGCTTACGCATAAAAACGAATCTGCGGGAGGAAGCCTTGATCAAAACAACCTGAAAAGTACTAATCCTGGACGATCAGCGCACCTTGTTCCTTGTAGAACCCGGATTGCAGTTTATCCTTGATCGCTTTGAAGGCGTTGATCGTGATATCGATATCCTCTTTGGTGTGGGAGGCCGTCGGGATGAGGCGAAGGAGCATCATGCCTTTGGGAATGACGGGATAGACCACGATAGAGCAGAAGATATTGTAATTCTCGCGCATGTCCTGGACCAGGGCAATCGCCTCGCCGACGGTGCCGTGCATGTAGACCGGCGTTACGCAGGTATTGGTATTCTTGCCGATGTCGAATCCGTTTTCTACAAGGCCTTCCTGGAGGAGCTTGACGTTTTCCAGGAGTTTGGCGCGCAATTCGGGCCTGGTACGCAGGAGTTCCAACCGCTTCAGGGCGCCGATGACGATGGGCATGGGCACTGATTTGGCAAAGATCTGCGAGCGGGTGTTGTAACGCAGGTATTCGATGATGTCCTGGTCGCCGCCGACAAAAGCGCCGATGCTGGCCATGGATTTGGCGAATGTGCTGAAATACAGGTCGATCTGGTCCTGCACGCCTTGTTCTTCACCCGTGCCTGCGCCGGTTGCGCCGAGGGTGCCGAAGCCGTGCGCGTCGTCGACCAACAGGCGGAAGTTGTAGCGATCCTTGGTTTCCGCAATTTCCTTGAGGATCCCTTGCTCGCCGCGCATGCCGAAAACGCCTTCGGTGATCACCAGGATGCCGCCGCCGGTTTCTTTGGCTTTGACAGTGGCTTTTTCCATCTGGCGTTTGAAGCTTTCGATATCGTTGTGCTCAAACGGAAAACGCGGGCCGATGTGCATGCGTACCCCGTCATAAATGCAGGCGTGGTTATCCTTGTCATAGACCACCACGTCATGGCGGTCCAGCAAAGCGTCGATAATGGAGAAAATGCCCTGGTAGCCGTAGTTGAGCAGCATAACGGATTCCTTGCTGATGAACTCGCCCAGTTCGCGTTCGAGCTGTTCGTGGTAATCCGATTCGCCGGACATCATCCTGGCGCCCATCGGATAGGCCAGGCCCCATTTGGCAGCGGCGTCGGCGTCGGCTTTGCGCACTTCCGGGTGGTTGGCCAGCCCCAGGTAATTATTGATGCTCCAGACGATCTTTTCCTTGCCCTGAAAGATCATCCGGTTACCCAGCTCGCCTTCCAGTTTGGGGAAAGTATAATAACCGTGGGCCATGGACGCGTATTTACCCAGGGGGCCGCGGTTTCCTTTCAGTTTTTCAAAAATATCCATATTGCAAGATTTGCTGATTGATAACTTACCAGGTCTTATCGGCTTTTTGGTCGTCCACCCACTTGCTCCAGTTTTTGTTGTAGGTATGGATAGCTTTCGTCGGCCGCCCTTGTCCGTCCACCATCGGAAATCCCCGGTTTGCCCATTCGAACAAACTCCCGAAAAGATTATAAACCCGGGTGTACCCCATCTTTTCGAGCTTCTCTCCTATCTTTTCGCTCCGGTAACCGATGGAACAATACAATACGATCGGCGCATCTTTCGGCAGCCCCTCCAGCCGCTCCGGGTCGAAATCATCAAACCCGAGGTAGCGGGCGCCCGGAATATGGCTGACCTCGTATTCCGCTCGTTTTCGTGCGTCAAAGATATGAACTTCGTCTTGAATATTGCGCAACTCCTGCACACCTATTACCGGAACATCCATTTGCAGCATGCCGGCTACTTTGGCGTCAAATGCGGGATTCTCGCAATGGGGGCGCTCCTCAGGCGCCTTGTTCTGCCCGCAAGCCGCAGGTAAGATGGAAAAGATGAACGGCAGGCTCAGGATCCATTTTCTCAAATGATCAATTGCATTTTTGAAGGTCATCTCGTTTAAATTTTATGCCCCGCCGGGTGAAAAGGCAGGATGCTGATAGGGCCCGTGTCCAATTCCCGGGGTTGAATGCCCCGGGTCATGCCCAGCAAAAAGCCGCCGCCGCCCGCACCGCAAAGTTTGATCCCCCAGCCGGTCGCATCCAGGCTCGCGGCCCAAAGCGCGCGACATGCGGGCGGGATCATATCCGGCATCAAGGCCCATTGCGCCCGACTGACCGTCTTGAACGCATCGAACAAACCCGGGCCGCCCGACAACATCAGCCGGATGGCGGCGGTCACTGCGGGTAACAACTGTTCCCTGATGCGGCGGTCATAGACTTCATCCCGGCAGCCTTCTAAATAACGTTTAACCAGGGGACCTGTTTGACGGGCAATACCGGTATCCAGCAAAAAGAAGGCCTCCCCTGCCGCCGTATCCCCGGGAATATCGGCAAATGACACCTCATTGCCCCGGAACAGCAACGGACGATTGACATAGGAAACCAGCGGGTCGGCGCCGGAGCTGGACCCATGGAAAAAAGACTCCATCTCCGCCAGGACGGTCCGGACAGCCCCGAGTTCTTCCGGGGTTGCGGGTTTGATGGGCGAGTGCGCAAACCGGTCGTAAACCGCCGCCACCAAAGCGCCCGAACTGCCGGCCCCGTAGCCGGTCGGGATGGTGGAATCAAAATAACCGCCGCTGCGGAGAAAGTCCTCCAAACCGGCCGTATCCAGGGTTTCGTTCAGAAAATCGATGCCGGTCAGGTATTGCACGAACGGAAGCAGGTCGGGGGCCTCAGCCGGTCTGTTTGTCCGCCACCGGCCGGAAAAACCGCTGAAAGGGATCGCCAGCGCCGGCGAACCCTGAATGACCGTATATTCACCAAACAGCAGGATCTTGGCGTTATAGACCATGGCGCAACATATCGCTGTAGGAATGGGTGAGCAGGTCTGCCGCTTCAATGCCGAGCAGGGTCATAAACCGGTCGCATTGGGCGCGAAGATGGGCTTCACCGAGGTCGCCGGAGCGGTCAATGGCTTCAATTTCGACGAAATCGCCGAGCCCTTCCACCTGGTCGATGTGAAACTTGACGTTGTCGATGAAATAGATCTCACGGGTCTTGACCACCCTGACCAGGGTATCCAGGGCGTTGTGGAGCACTGTTTTGAGCGGGGAATCGGGCGCGACCTGCAACAGGGCCACCTCCGAGCGCTTGGGACCGGCCTGGTCGCTGCGCCGGTAATGGATCAAAGCGTTCTCGATCCGGCCTTCCCGGAGCTTCAACCGCCCTTTCGGCACCTGAAAGTAGGTATCGGTCTGCCGGTCCGTTCCGGCAAATCTCGGGTTCTGGTCCAGTAGGATCCGGCGCAGGGCGTCAATATCCCTGCACCGCGCTTTAATTTCGACATTCAGATGAGACATGCTGACCGGTATTTCGGGTTGCAAATTTAACCCAAAATTACTCAATTCCAGCGAGTGCGTTTTTTGGAACCCCCTCTCACCCTCTCACTCTCTCACTCCCTCACTCCCGCCGAAACCCTCGGCGAAGGCGGGCTCACCCTCTCTTAAGGCGTAACCACCTCCGGCTTCGGCACGTAATAGGTCAGTTCCTGGTTGGCAACGATTTCTTTGTGCCGCAGCCCGTTCCAGCGCATGATATCTTCTACCGAGCACTTGAACAGCAGGGCCAGGGTCTCCAGCCGGTCGCCGGGCAGTGCCACATAGTGCCGGATATTGGCCTTTTCCAGGAGCGAGGTGTTGTCGATGCCGCGCTTTTTGTCCAGCCAGATCTTGAATCCGGATGCCGCCCAGCTGGGCAGGACCAGGAAGTAGCCTTTGGAGCTGGCAGGAACCAGACCGGTAACGAAGGCCGGATTGAGGTTGCGAACCGTGCTGTAAGTCACGCCGCAAGCCTTGCTGATTTCGGAAAAGGTCATAGACCGGTAAATCCTGAACGTGCGGGTGTCCGTCATATCCAGCGAGGGATAATCGGGCGCCATGCCGTGCTCGGGATAGTATTTGGCCAGATAAGCCGCTGCAATAAAGGCGGGGATATACTTCTGCGTTTGCTTGGGCAGGTAGTTGGCAATTTCCCAGTAGTTGTCGCAATGGGCGTATTTCATCGCTTGTTCTACCCGGCCGTGGCCGCAATTGTAGGCAGCCAGCACCAGCAACCAGTCATCGAAGCGGTTGTGGAGGAATCTGATCATTTTGGCGGCGGCTTCTGATGACCGGTAAGGGTCGAGGCGCTCGTCAACAGGACCGTTAAGTTCCAGTTTGAAATGCCTGGCCGTAGAGGGTACGAACTGCCACAGTCCCGAAGCGCCCGCCGAGGAATGAATATCGATATTCAGTCCGGACTCCACCATCGGCATATACTTGAAAGCTGCCGGGAGGTGGTAGCGGTTGAGGTAATGCTCGAAAACGGGAAAATAAATGGCTGATCTGCCGAGAATGGCTTCCGCGTCTAAGCGGCCAAGGGTGACGTAACGGCGGATGAATTCTTTGACGTCGGGTGTATACTTGACTTCAAAGGGCAATTCAAGATGTTGTAGCCGTTGCTTGATGACCTCCTCTGATAAAGCGGTATTTTCATAGGATGACTCGCTTAACAGGGGGTCGGAGTTTGCATAAATTTGCTTGTTTGTGACCGCAAACGCCGCCACAACAATCAATGTCCATGGGAATTTCATCAAAAAAAAATTTAGTTTTCAAAACCCGGAACGACTTGAATCGAATTCTTGCCGGACCGTTAGTTTTCAGGCTAGCGTTTCATAGCAATGGCGCCTGATTTTTGGGGATTTTGAAACACACTCAATCATTCTGAGAACGCAAATTTACGCCAAAATGTATTGCAAGCCAACTAAATAGGTGCAATCTGGGTTTATTAACGTGTTTTCAGAATTCATTGTTTCACGGCCTCCAACTAAAAATCTGATTCAGTGGCGCGGAGTGGAATTTTAATTTCTCCTCAGGCGGTTCCAGGCCAAATAAAATGGAAGGGCCGGTGTGGAAAACGCGGAAATGTTAAAGAAATGTTAAATTTTTTTGAAGAATACGCAATCGACCTTTTTGGGTCACATTTGTTTCATGAAGAAAAGACCGCTTTTTTATGAAGATTAATGTGCTGGCTTTCGGTATTGCCAGGGAAATCCTGGGCGGCCCCCAACGGCAGATCACGCTACCGGAAGGCGCCACAGTTGCCGATCTGCGCCGGTTGCTGGAAACGGAAGCCCCCGGGCTCAAACGCCTCAGATCGTGGGCGGTAGCCGTCAACAGCGAATACGCCGAAAACGCACTGGCATTGCAACCCGGGGATGAAATAGCCGTTATTCCACCCGTCAGCGGCGGATGATGCCCGCAGGGACGGAAGATTTCAAAGCCAATGAAGGTCCGGCGGACCGAAATATCTGTAAGAAATGATCGACATACAACTGCAGGAACAAGAGCTCGATATCCGCGCATGCGTTGATTTTGTGAGTGCGCCGGAAGCCGGCGGCATCAACGTCTTCATCGGTACGGTGCGCAATCAGACGCAGGGCCGGGCGGTGATCAGGCTGGAATTCGAGGCTTACGCCCCGATGGCCGTGTCGGAAATGCGGAAGATCGCAGCAACCGCGCTGGGCCGGTGGCCGGTTCAGCGGATTGCTGTTCACCACCGGGTGGGGAGCCTGGGCATCGGGGAGGTGCCGGTCGTTATTGCGGTAGGCAGTGCGCACCGCCAGGCGGCATTTGAAGCCTGCCAGTACGTGATCGACACCTTGAAACAAACCGTGCCGATCTGGAAAAAAGAAGTATTTGAGGGTGGGGAGGTATGGGTTGCGGCGCATCCGTGACCGAACAGGAGTCATCCAGGATTTCGGGAGAAAGGCCAGGATGACCCCTGTTTTAAAAAAGTTGCTTCATGGTTTCCAATCCGCTTGCATTAAACCCTTTTACGGGTCGGAACAAGTTGTGGTTCCAATGGCCTTTGCAGGGAAAATACCGACCGATAGATCCCCTTACCGTCCAGATAAGCCTCTAGGGCCGTTCTGGTTTCCCGGTCAACCAACGGCAGGAGCGGTTGATCGACCAGTCGCAGGCTGGCCAGGCTGTTTTTGGCTTTTTCGTCCCAGCTTTCGCCCCATACGGGAAAATCCTCAGCTGAAACGCAGCCTCTGCAACCAGGCTGGCTGCAATAGAGTTGCATGCCCCATTGCAGGTTGAACAAGCCGTACTCGTCAGTTACTTCTTCGCCGGGCTGAATGTCCCGGATGGCGATCTCGAATCCGTAGCCGGTGCTGATGGAGTTGCACTGGCAGCAGTGGTTCACGTATTTGGCGTGATCCCAGCTGACGATCCTGACCCCTCTCTCGTCGATATAACTGTACTTTTCGACGCGTTCCTGTAAAACGGGTTCCAATTCGGCGTATGCCTCCGGAGTGATTTCCAGTTCGAGTTCATCCTTTACATAGACAATGGTGCCTTTGGGAATAAACGCGGTGGCAAATACGCCGCAGCCCATTTCATCACTGATGAAACGAACCTGTGTGTGCGGATGCATCATACGTTGCTGTCACAATAGATAGGTTGGTTAACAACATGATTGGTTAATAACTATGAAGAGTAATTGGTTTCAATCAGTTATCCCGCCGTTCAATCAACGGCGCCGGACAGCTAACTCCCGGATGTCAATGGTCAGATCCGGACAATGGTATCCGGGGCTGACGGGCAATGAGAGGCCTTTGCCTCCCAGGATTGAAAACTGAATTGGCGACGCCGGTCAAGGGGCTGGTCAAGGGCGCCGACCACAAAATTCTGTCAGGTGAGTCCACCACAAGGGATTGCGTGGCAGCAACCACAAGGGATTGCATGGCAGCAACCACAAGGGATTGCGTGGCAGCAACCACAAGGGATTGCGTGGCAGCAACCACAAGGGATTGCGTGGCAGCAACCACAAGGGATTGCGTGGCAGCAACCACAAGGGATTGCTGCTACTAGTATTCGTCGCCGCCGTCGTCGTCGGAAGCGAAGTTATCGAAATCGATATCGTCGTCTTCCGCTTCGGAATCATTGCTCTCCTCTTCATCGCTGCCGATATTGGCGGCGATATCTGCCGGCCAGATGTCATCCAGATCATCGTCATCCGCCGGTTTGGGTTTGGATGCCTGGCCGGGCGAAGGTTTTCTGATCACTTTGGTGATCACCTTCGGGGTCCGGGGCGCGGTTTCTTTCGGCTTTTCTTCGCCGTCGTTGTCTTCGTCGGGTACGGCTTGTTTTGAGGCTGATGCGCCGCCGCCTGAGGGCTTGCTTTCAGAAAGCTTGGCGTTCATGCTCTTGGTGGTGGTCGGAACGGCGAGCAATCTTTTCTTATCGATCAATTCGCCGGTCACGGTGCAAATGCCGTAAGTTTTGTTCTTGATCCGGATCAGGGCGCTATCCAGGTCCTGAATATATTTGCGTTGGCGGTTGGCCATATTATAAAGCATATCCAGCTCGGAAGCGGTGCTGCTGTCATCCATCCAGTCGGTGCCGAAATCATCTTCCGTATTTTCCGTGATTTCGTTGATCTGGGCTTCCATATCTTCGAGTTCCAGGCGTGCTTTGGACAGTTTTTTGTCAATCAGCTGGCGAAACTCCTCGAGCTCAGCATCTGAATATCTGTTGACAGTATTTTTCATAAAATTTTCAAAGCTTGTTAAAAAAGATTTAATAGAACAACTTTTACTTCCTACAAGTTTTCGGTCAATTTTTGATGAACGTCGTTTCCTTACTTTTTCTTATCCCGGCCGGTCAGCCAGAGCGAAATAATTACACCGGCCAGCAAGGATACGAAAATAATGATCAGGGATAACAAATCGGGCAAATTTACCCATTTATGCGCCAGCATTTTAAACGCCACGAAAAATAAGATGATGACGAGGCTGTATTTGAGGTGTTCAAAACGGTTGAGCATGGACGCCAGGACAAAATACATGGACCGAAGCCCCAGAATGGCGAAAATATTGGAGGTAAACACGATAAAGGGATCCGTTGTGATGGCGAATATGGCCGGGATCGAGTCAAAGGCGAACATGATATCGGTGGTTTCCACCATGATAAGCGCTACAAAAAGGGGCGTGGCGACCAGCACGGACTTTCGCTTCTCAAAATTCCGCCGCCGCACAAAAAAACGCTGGCCTTCATATTTCTTGGTGATCGGGAAAAACCGTTTCAGCAGCCGGATCACGGAATTTTTGCTGGGGTGAACGGATTCGCCGGCCGTCAGCATTTTATAGGCCGAGTAAAGCAACAGGACGCCGAAGACATACATCATCCAGTCGAACCGGTGGATGAGCGCGATGCCGAAGCCGATCATCATCCCCCTGAAGATGACCGCCCCGAGAATGCCCCAGAACAAAACCCGGTGCTGGAAGGCGTCCGGAACGCGGAAATAGGAAAAGATCAGGGCGATTACAAAGATATTATCCAGGCTGAGGGATTGCTCGACCAGATACCCGGTCAGGTAAGTGACCACGGCCTTACCCCCGGTGAGGTGGCTTTCCACCCATCCGCGGTCGTAAGCATAATAAACAAAAACACTGAACAACAGGGAAAGACTGACCCACAGGGCGGTCCACTTCAGCGCCTCCCTGGCAGAGATGACGTGGGATTTCTTATTGAGCACCCCGAGATCAAGCGCCAGCAATAACCCTATCAGCAAGAAAAATCCTATCCAAAGCCACATTTAAATCGTCCTGAGATTGGTTTTTAATATGAACAATGATCAATTCTTTTTGGACGAACCTGCGCCGGCAAAGTCGCGCAAAGGTCTGTTTTTTTAGCTGGAATACCCCAATTATTCGACTAAAACCAGG
>WBZL01002356.1_pt1 | contig 18487 bp, 10 predicted proteins | sample 5204291 | NCBI WGS metagenome assembly WBZL01 (sample SAMN12344345, study PRJNA552823) | activated sludge metagenome | biome: Activated sludge suspended growth; feature: Nitrification reactor; material: Wastewater; isolation source: activated sludge from nitrification reactor of wastewater...
CAAATCATCGTGGGTCAATTGGCGCAGCTGGGGATATTGCGCCGCCAGCCGCTGCCGGTACCACTCAAAGGCGAATAAATTGCTGTCTACCAGCACCACGTCTGGCCGCTGCTGTTCGGCGTGGTGGAAATACCACAGGGTGAAAATGGTGGCATCGCCGGGGGTGAGCAGAACGGCGTTGGCGGGGGCATGGGCAAAAATTTCGGCCACGGCGGGGCGCAGGGCAACGGGGTCGGTGGGCGGCTGGATGAGGTAGGCGACAAGGGAGAAAAACGGCACGCAAAGGCGCAAAGACGCAAAGGAAGTGGGTTTTCTTTGCGTCTTTGCGCCTTTGCGTGAAATTTCCTCCATCCCGGCGGCAAGGGGAAAGGTGAGCAGCAGCAGGGTGGGCAGCAGCAGGACGTGGGCATCGGGGGTGGCGTAGGTGAGGGGGTGGAGGAGGGTGAGAACGGCCGTTAAGAGCAACAAAAAAATCAAAGATTTTGCAGATTTATCCGCGTTTGTTCGTGTTTGTCCGCGTCCCATTTTTAAGCAGCCCCAGGCAATCAGCGGCACCCCCAGCCAACCAAACTGCCGCGCCAGCAAGCCCGACCAGTCGGCCAGCCGCTGGGCTAAATCGGGCCAGGGCAGGGCAAACAGGTTGGCGCGGTAAAGCTGGCCGCTGACCAGCCACCCCCACCCTTGCAAGGTGTCTGGCCGCCCCCAAACGATGGGGCTGGCGGGGCGTGCCAGCCAGGGCAGTGCCAGCAGTGGGGCCAGGCCGAGGAGGAAGCCGAGGAGGAATTTGAACCGCAGAGGGTGCAAAGAGCGCAGCGTTCTTTTGAGCACTGTCGAAATGTCATTCCCGCGAAGGTGGGAATCCAGTTGGGTGGCGTATGGATACCCTCTTTCGCGGGTATGACACCCTGTTTGGCGGTAGCTCTGAACCTCGACCCTTTTGTCTTTTTCTTCCTTTGCGTCCTTTGCGCCCTCTGCGGTGAATGTTTCCCAAACTGCCCAGGCGACCAGCGGCAGCAGGAGCAGCGAGGTGGCGTGGGTGGTGAGGGCGAGGGCGTAGAGGAGGGTGGTTTGGAACAACGGCCGTTTATTCACCACCGCCCATACCACCGCCGCCACCGCCAGCAAATTCAGCCCGTAGACCTCAGTGATGGTGGCCTGGCTCCAGACGAGGGGGGCAAAGGCGAGGGTGAGGCTGGCGGCGAGGCTGGTGGTGCGGGAGAAGCGGGTGTGGAGGGTAACGGCCGTTAATCCCACCGCCGCCGCCATTGCCACCGCCGAAAACAGGTTAAAGCGATAGGCAACCGTGCCGATGGGGAGCAGGCTAAACAGCTTGCCCAGCAGCACGTAGGTTGGGTAGCCGGTGGGGTGCGGCACGCCGAGGGTGACGCTGGCGGCAATCAGCTCGCCGCCGTCGCCGCCGTGACTGCGCCAGGTGAGGTCGGGGGCGAGGGTGAGCAGGTAGACCAGCAGGGCAGCAGAGCCAGCGAGCAGGCCGGGATGGATGAGAAGGGTGGGGAAAACGGCCGTTTTTCCCCGCGCCACAGCCCCCCGCGCCACAGCCCCCCGTGCCACAGCCTCAATCATCGCGCACCCTCCCCTTTGATCACTGCCGGAATCGTTTTGAGCAGAATCAACAGGTCGCGCCCCAGCGAATAATGGTCAATATAGGCCAATTCCAACTGCACCCGCTGGTCAAGCGACAAATTGCCCCGCCCGCTGACCTGCATCGGGCCGGTGATGCCGGGCTTGACGGCCAGGCGGCGACGGTGCCAATCGTTGTAAAATTGCGCCAGCCGTAGCTCTTCGGGGCGGGGGCCAACCAGGCTCATCTCCCCTTTGAGAACATTCCAGAACTGGGGCAGTTCGTCGAGGCTCCAGCGGCGCAGCCAGCGGCCGACGCGGGTCAGGCGGGGGTCGTCGAGCCGTTTGGGCAGGGGTTCAGGCGACCCGGTTGGTTCCAATTCTTCGGCATCGGCACGCATGGAGCGGAATTTGTAGACGGTAAACGGCCGTCCACCTTGCCCCACCCGCTGCTGCCGGAAAATGACGGGGCCAGGTGAGTCGAGTTTGATGGCGAGGGTGAAAATGGGGAGCATAACGGCCGTTAATAATAACCCAAAGACGCTGCCAACAATATCAAGAAACCGTTTAAACAGATAATTTGCCCCGGAAATATTGTTGGGCGCGGCAGTGCCGGTCAGGTTTTGCCGGTAAACCAGCCCCCAGCCGTACCCTGCCCCCAATGCCAACGCCCGCGCTGCCAGCAGCAGCGGCGCAGCCAAGGCCACAGCGCGGTCTTTGCCCCACGACTTGGCGACAAAGGGAAGGGTGGTGAGGAAAAAGGTGAGCAAAACCCCACCAGTGAGCAGCCCCGCCCAGAGGGTGATAAGGAGCAGGGGCATGCTGGCAAGCAGCAGCCCCATCAGCCCCATTTGCAGCTTCATCACCTGCGGCGTGTGCGAATCTTTGACCCCGTGCTGGGGGAAGCGGCGCACGACCTGGGCTTTCCAATAGCCGATGATCGCTTTTTTGCGGACATAGCGGGCGAGGGTGTGGCTGTGGCGGTGGGCAACAACGGCCGTTGGCTGGAACACCATTTTGTATCCCCGCGCCGCCAGCCGGAAGGAAAGCTCCTGGTCTTCGAGGTAGGGAAACTGCTCATCAAAGCCATCGTTTGCCAGCAGCACCTCGCGGCGGTAGGCGGCGGAGTAGGTGTCAATGAAGTCAATGGTTGCCTGCTGCGCCAGCAGGTCGTATTTGTCTTCGTATTCAAGCTGGACAAAGCGGGCGACAAGCTGGGGCTGGTGGGTGGTGTAGCTGCCTTTGGTGGCTACGAGGTCGGGGTCGGCAAAGGGGGCGGTTAATTCGCGTAGCCAATCTGCCGCAGGGATGCAGTCGGCATCGGTGCAGCAGACGATGGTGCCATTGGCGGCGCGGATGCCGCTGTTGCGGGCGGCGGCGGGGCGACCACGCGGCCGTTTGATGACGGTGACACCTTGCTGCTGGGCAAGAACGGCCGTTTCATCCGTCGAACCATCATCCACCACAATGATCTCATACGGCTCCGCCACCGTCTGCTGCTGCAACGCCTGCAAACAGGCCACAATGGTGTGAGAGGCATTATAAGCAGGAACAACAACCGAGATCATACTTGTGCTAAAAGTTCAACTTCTGTCAGAAGTTGAACTTTTTATGTCTCCAGAAGTTGAACTTTTTAGCGTCGTAGGCCACTGCCAGCGGGTGCGGGTGGCAGCAATGCTGCCCAGAATAATTTGCGGCAGCATCACCACCAAATGGAAAGCAATTGAATAGCCGATTACGGCCGCTTCGTTGGGGGCATTGAGACTGAGCAAGAGCAGAGCGGCGGCACTGTTGAAAACGCCGATTTTGGCAGGGGTGCTGGGCGGCGTGGTGACAACGCTGACCACAATGTGCATCAATGCTCCTTCCAGCAGCCCAAATGGCAGGTTAAAAGCGGGAAAAAGGACGGCCGGTAAAATGGCGGCCAGCAAGGCGACCATGATTGAAGAGCCAACAAGCAGCAGCGACAGCCGGGGGCTGCGGAGGGCGGCCAGCCCTTCCAGCCCGTCCACGGCCACGTGCAGCAGCCGCTGGCCGATGGCGGCGGGTAATTTGCCAAACAACCAGCGCAAGGTGCGGATGACCCAGCTTGTTTGGTATGCCAGCAGGTAGAGAATGAGCAGCAGGAAGAGGGCGATGGTGCCGACGAAGGTGCTGGGGTTGCCGACAAAATCGGGCAGGACGACGAGGGGGAGGAGGATGATGAGGGTGGCGGCGAAGAAGATGAGGTCGAGCGTTTTTTCAACGACGAGGGTGCCGAGGGCGCGGGCTTTGCTGATGTCGGTTTGCTGGTGCAGGGCGTAGATGCGGGCGATTTCGCCGAGGCGGAGGAAGGGGATGATGAGGTTGACGTATTGGCCGAGGGTCATGGCCCAAAAGAGTGGCTCAAAGGGTGGATGCGTTGTTGGTGTTGCCAGCAGCAACTGCCAGCGCCAATTTTTGACCCAAATGGTGAGCAGCATGATGAAGAAGCCGAGCAGAATGTAGCTAAAGCGGGCGTGGATGAGCGTGTCGCCGATGTCGGCGAGGGAGACGTTGCGGCCGATGAACCAGAGACCAACGGCCGTTAATCCCAACGCCAGCAGCAGGTTAAGCCATTGCCACAGCCGCCGTGAGGCCGAAGGGGGTGTTGGGGGGGCGGTTTGTTTTTCGGCCAACATCAAACTTTATCCTTCCGGGCGCACAATGTGGGCGCTGGGGTCGCCAAAGAGGGCAAAGGTGTCGCTCACTTCGCGCAGCCCTTCGTTGTTGGCAACATCCAGCGAGAGCTTGGCCGCCTGAAACGCATCACCAATGCGGCTGATGGCCGGGTCTTGCAAATGCTGGTAGAGGCTGGCGGCAAACGGCTCTTGGTGGGTGGAGACCGTCAGACTGGTGGCGGCAACCAGCAACACGGGGCCATTTTTAGAATGCAGCATCGTTTCCGAGAGCGAGGTTTGCTGCGGGTGGGCAAAGAGGCCGGTGAGGCAGGTAAGCTGGACGACGATGGGGGGCGTGGTGGCGGTCAATTCGTTGACGGCATCACGGGTGAACACGTCATCCTTGCCCCACTGCGCCAAACTGCCGTGGCCGACATAGCTAGTGAGCCAGCCGCCCTGGTTCCAGGCGGCGGCGACTTCGCTGGCGGTGGGGCCGTTGAGAATGGAAACGGCGGCAGTGTTCAGGCCGCTATCGTCGGCAAGCTGTTGGGCGATTTGGGCAAATTGGGGTTCGGTGGCGTCGGTGGCAAAGAGGATGCGGTTAACGGCCGTTTCCCCCTCATAGGCCAACGTCCGCGCCACCAGTTCTTCAACCTCAGCCACCGTGGAGACGGGCCAGCGGCCAACGGCCAAATCAGGCCGCATGTCGTCGTCCACATCGGCCAGGCGGGAGTCGCTGACCGTTTCGCCGCTGAACTGGACGGGAACCATGAGGGAGGGGACGCTGTTTTCCGGGGCCAGACCGAGGTAGTTGCGATAATCGGTGGTGGCATCACCCACCAGAAAGAGGTAGCGGGGGCGGGGTTCGGCCCAGGTGGTGGCGGCGTAGCGGACAAAGGCCTGGATGCTTTCGGGCGAGGCGGCTCCGTCGCCAAAGGCATCATAAATTTCGGCGGTGGTGGCGACGGCGACGGCCAGCCCTTCGGCTTGGCGTGCTGCCACCAGCGGTGCCAGTGCCGGGGCAAGCGGGTCGGTGGTGATGATGAGCAGGTCGGCCTGGTTGCCGGTGTCGCGCCAGGCGGATTGGCGCACGGGTTCGATGGCGGCGGGTTTTTGGAAACCAACGGGGCCAATGGCGATGATGTGGTCGCTGGGGGTGGTGGTGAGGGAAACGGCCGTTCCTGTCTCCGCCACAAGCTGCTGCGGCTGGGCGGGGTTGGTGATGTCGAGCAGCACGGGGTCGCCGCTGAAGCCGGTGAGGGTGAGGCTGCCGCTGGTCTGGCTGAACTGGAGGCGGTCATTAACGGCCGTTGGCGGCGTGGCGTAGGTCAGTTCTACCCAGTTAAGCTGGACGACATCCAGAAAGGAGGCACCTTCGGGGGTATTGTCGAGCAAAAGCTCGTTGTCGCCGGTTTGCAGCTGGCCGGCGGGGATGGTGAGGGTGGCGGTGAAGACGGTTTGGCCGTCGAAGCGGATGGTGGCGAGGGGTTGGCCGTTGAGCCGCAAATCGAGGTCGTGGTCGTCTTCCACCTGGGGATTATGGGTGACGCCGCGCAGCTGCAGCCGCAGTTCGGCCGGGGCGTTGCTGAGGCTGGGAAGGTTGAGGGTGATAGGGAGGCTGCTTTGCTGGGGTATTTCTTGCCAGTACCAGAGGTCAATCCCCTGGCTGGTGGCTTCGGCGGCGTAGAGGTGGTTTTCTTCGAGAAAAAGCGTTTGCTGGAGTTGGCTGACGGGTGGGGTCTCGTCATGGCTGACGGGACGCTGGCTGATGAGGGTGCCGGGGTGGCCGGTTTCCAGCAGGTAGGGGCGTTGGGGGGTGTAGCGGTTGGTGGGGGCTTGGCCGTAGAAGATGAGGCTGTCGCTGTGGAGGAGGTAGGGAACGGCCGTTTCGCCCGTTCGCAGCCGCAGGTTGTTGCTGTCCCAGGTTTCTATGGTTAACCCGGCCTGCGCCAACTCGTCGCGGGTGAGCCGGTATACGCCATCGTGGTCAACCAGAATTTTGACGATGCCGCTGGCTGTCTCGCCAACGGGCGGGGTGGGGGCAGGCCAAAGCCAAAAGGCAGCAGCAGCGGTGGCTGCAACGATAACCAGGCAGCCCGTGACGATGAACGCCGTTTTGCGGGTCATGGTTCTCGCTTGCGGGTAAAGAGAATGATGGAACCCAGGACGGCAGCGGCGAACAAGATCATGGCGGCGATGAAGCCACCCCATAGATAGAAGGTGCTAAACTGTGCTTCGGCCGGCTGTGGTTCGGTTTGTTGGGGGGCGGTGGGAGGAACCAGGGTGCGGCCGATGATGATGGGGGTGGCGCTTCGGGCTATGGCGGTGTTGTTCTGGGCGATGGCAACGGGTTGGTCGGTGTGGGGCTGTTCGGTGTTGATGGGGGGATTAACGGCCGTTTCCTCAACCGCTACTTCCTGGGTATCCTCGCCCGACAAGCCCGCCGCCTGGGCAAAGCCCGCCCCAAAATTCCCGGCCAAAAGGGTGGGCGCAATCACGATAGCATTGTCGCTGCCACCATCATTGCTGTCGCTGCCTGGCTCTGCTGGAGCCAGGGTGGGCAGGGAGGGGACGATAAACGGTTCGCGGGTGGCCGTGGGCAGGGCGGGCTGGCTGGTGGCGGTGGAGGATGGGATGTTGGTGGGAACGGCCGTTGCTGCTGCATCCGTTGCCGTGGGGCGCGGCGTGGCGGTGTTGGTAGGCTGCGCGGTGGCCGTTGCGGTTGGTTGGCTGTTGTTGCCGTTGTTGTTGCCACCACCGAGTGGAATGGGGGTGTTGGTGGGTGTCAGGGAGACAGTGAAGGTGAGTTCCCGCATGACGTGTTCTTCGGAGGCGGTGGTGATTTCAACCAGTTGATAGATGTAGGTTTGGCCGGAAACGGCCGTTGTGTCGGTGTAGGTGTAATCTGCCCCCTGCGAAAAGTCGCCGACGGCGGGGATGATGGGGCTGATGGTGGTGAAATTGCCGCCCTGCCCCCGCCGTAGAATAAACCCGGCTGTGTCTTGTTCCGATTGGGTGTCCCAATCGGCGCGGACGTGGATGGTGTTGTTGTAGGAAACGGCCGTTAGGGTGAAATCACCCAGGGTCACGGCCATAGGCTCCTGGCCGCTAACAGGTGCGATAAACAGCCCGCACCATACAGTGGCGAAAGCCAGAAGAATCATAAAAATCGTTTTCTGCATTGCTAACAGCTCTATCTCCGTGCGATGATTGGCAACATCAGCCGGTACTCAGCTTGAAATAGCTGCATGGCCGGGTCGCCTTGCAATGTAAAACTATACAGTTCTGAATCAGCCAGGTCAAGGGCAGTGTAGCCCAGCTTGGCATAAAGAATGGCATCACCGATGCGCGACAGGTTGCCTTCGGTCAGGCCATCGTAGAAACCGGCGTGCAACACGGTGTGTTCTGATGACAAACCCAGCCCGGCAGAGGACCATTGGGCGGCGACACCGCGCAAATTGTCCAGCCGCATCCACGTTTCGCTGAGCGAATCCATACCCGGCCAGGCAAAATGACCGTCCCAGCAGTCGGCCGAGAGGACAAAGGTGGGTTTGCCAAAGTTTTGCCAAAAGTTGAGGTGGTCGCTGGCAGTGGACAAAATGGCGGGGCTGGCCCAGGTGGTGGGTGAGCCGTGGCCGCGATAGTTGAAGATGGCGGCACCATCGTTGTTGAGGCTTTGTGCCAGCAAATCGCGGAAGGCGTCGGTTTGTTCCGGGGTGGGCTGGTCGCCGCTGATGGCAGTTTCGTCAAAGCAAAGGTGGGTTTGCTGGTAGCGGTCGGGGACGTGGTTGCCAACCCCTTCGTTTTCCTGGCAGAAATACCCGGCACCGGGGTCGTCGTTGTCGGCGGCAAAGAGGATGTTTTGCTGCCACACTGCTTCGGCGGCGGCTTCCTCGTCAAAGCGAATGATTTTGTCTACGGCGGCGTTGGCATCGGCCAGGGTGTGGGCGCTGATGCGGCCAATTGCCATGTCGGCGACCACATCATCGCCGCTGAGCAAGACGAGCGAGTGGTCGGAAATAATTTGCCCTTGCCAGCGGTCTACAAAGGCGAATTCGGTGGCGATGTCGTTTTCTTCGCTGGTGGACCAGGTGTTGCAGGCGCCGGGTGGGGTGGGGCAATTGATGTGCAGCGGGTTCATGGTGCCGTCGCCCATGAGCAGGACGTAGCGGGGGGCGATGTTCCAGCCAGACAGGGTGTGGCGCAAATAGCTGCGGATGGCTTCGGGGGTGTGGAAGCCGTAGCCGTATTGGTTGATGATGTCCTGAATGGTGACGACATGGGTGCGAAGACCGCCGTAGGCGGCATCGGCGCGGTGGGTGGCGAGACGGTGGGCGGCATCGGCGAAGGTGCCGTGGGTGATGACGAGCCAGTCGGCGGCCAGGCCGGGGGCGTCTATGTTGGTGGGGCGGTAGCGGCTGATGGGGGGGCTGGCGTGGATGTTGGCGGTGGTGGTGGCGAGGAAACGGCCGTTTTCTCCTCCCACCAAATACGTAAACGCCCCGTTTTCGGCCACCACTTGCCCGGCATTAAGTGAAATTTGGGCGGGTTGGTATGGATTGGTAATGTTCCAGACAACGGCATGGCTGCTGCTGCCGTCGCTAAACCCCTGCACGCGGAACGTCTTTTGGCCGCTGTCGCTACTAAACAGCAGTTGGTCGCCGCTGGCGCGAAGCTGGCGCGTATAGTCCACTTGGATTTCGTTGAGATAGTAGCTGGCAATGCTGCTGGTAGGTTGATCCGAGGTAAAGGTGAGATGCACATCGTTGCTGCCGTCGCGCAGGTTGGCGGCGGGGACGGTGTGGCTGATGTTGTGGTTGAGGGGGGCGTTCTGGGTGGTGGTGTTGGCGGTTGCCTGTGCGTTAACCGAGAGCGTGGTGTCGTAGCTGTAGTTGGGGAGGCTAGGGTGTTTGCGCCCCATGATTTCGGCGGTGACAACGGCATCGGGGGCGTTGTTGGCCGGATAGGGGAGTTCGATGGGAATGGTGGTGGTGGTGCCGGCCGACGAATGTTCCATGTAGTGCCAGAAAAACATGTCGGGTTCGTTGGGAGATTGCGACCAGTCAAGCTGCCAGCCGGAGAAGTAATAGATGTCGTCGCTAAAGGTGAGGTGGTCGCGGAAGGTGGTGGTGTCGCTGTAGCCAGCTTGCCCGGCGTGGTTGGGTTGGTTGGAAACGGCCGTTTCCGTTCCCCCCGCCCATAGCCAGAAAATGTTGGTGTCGGCATACAGCTTTTCAAAGCGGGTGCCGTTAAATGCCCAGCCGTAGAAGCGAATCGCCTCGCCCGGCTCAAACTGGTTGTCGCTGTCGCCAATGAGCTGGGTGGCAACGGGCTGGCCGCGATGGAGCATGGTGATAGTGTGGGGGTTGATGGTGGCAACGTTCATCCCCGCCGCCTGGAGGTCGGCATAGCTGATGTCGTAGAGGCCATCTTCGGTGATTTCAATCTTGAAGGTGTCCACGCCAATGGGCAGTTCGGTGGCGGGTGCCTGGGCGACGTTGGCGGGTAGTTGCCGCCAGCTTTGCAGATGTTGGGGGTTGAAAACGGCCGTTTTTAACACATCCAGTGCCGGGTCAGCCACGGGTAACTGGCTGGGAACCACGCCCCCTTCAAAGGAAATAGCAACGCGCAGCGTTTGGCTTTGCTGTAGCCAGCCGCTGACCGGGTTGTAGCGCACGGGAAAAAGCTGGAGCCGTACCAGCCGCACGTCGCGGTACATCATTAGCTCGGAGACGGTGTAGAGGGTGCGCGGGTAGAGGGCATTGGTTTGGTAGATGGCGGGGTTGGGGCTGCTGTCTATGCCGCTTGCCAAAATGGTGCTGTCGAGCATGTCGCTGCCGCTTGGCGTTGGGGCAGAGTGGGCCAATTCGGGTGCGGGCATGGGAGCCACAAAGCCAGCGTTGGCGTGGTGCAGGTCGCCGGGGGTGACGGCAACGGTGAGTTTGGCCTGTGGCGGCAGGGCGATGAGGGTGGTGTAGTAGGGCAGTGCCGGAGCATTGGCTTCGGCGATGGTTTGGTCAAGACCGGAGATGGATAAACGGCCGTTAGCCTGCTCTACCAGCGGTGTTGTCAGGGTGAAGACGAGTTCCTGGCTATTGGCACTTTCGGTGTGGGTGGTGGCTGGCGTGGGTGAAGAAACGGCCGTTTGGATGATGCGAGCCTGGCTTTCTTGTGTGGGCGTTAGCAGAAAAATAAGAGCGACAATCAAAGTGAAGGGATTAAATAATTTCATACAGTTGTTTTCCCATACAAAAACACATTGCGCGGCAATTCACTGGCACAACCGCTAAACAGCCGGGTAAGAGCAGAGATTGGGAGATTAGGCGATTGGGAGATTAGCCGTATTTAATCTCCTACTCGCTTAATCTCGAAAACGCTAAAGTTAAAAATGAACAGCCACGCAACTTCAATTGTATTTTAAGATACCACGAGCTACGAGATCATTAATGAATTTATCTAAATCTTGTTCAGCCTGAAGCACCGAGACTTCATACGTTTCGACCAGATGCGTCACGATTTCGGCCGGCGGGGCTTCTTCAGACAAAAGCTGCCAGATGAAGGTGCCGACCTCATTCAGCACACGCACCTTGCCGTCACGCGGCGAGACTACAACGGCGTTGCCGTCCATCTCGCGCCAGATGAGTTCTGATAAAAGTTCAATTTTGGAGGATTGGTTTGTCATGTTTTGCTTTCCCGAAAGCCGGTAATCAAGAGAGCCAGCCCGACTAGCAGACTAACGGCCGTTAACACCACCGCCCACCACGTCACACGAGGAACCGCATAAGTAAAAATGTCTTCCTCATAGCGGTTGCTGCTGGCATCCAGCTCGATCTCTTCAAGCAGATAGTAATAGGTTTCACCTGCCGCGACCTGGCTATCCACATAGGTGTATGTAGCACCAGCGGTTGACGTACCCTGGCCGGGAATCAAGTGGTCGCGGTTGACCTGCTCAAACTCACCGTTTGGCGAGGTGCTGCGGTAGAGGTTAAAACCGGCCGTTTGTAACTCGGTGGCCGTCTCCCAGGTAATTTTCACCTTGGGCGGCGTCACTAGCTGATAAATAAGCAGTGCCACGGCTAAAACCAGCCACAAGCTGCCTATCAGCAGCAGCCATTTTGTCGAAGAAGGGTTGTGCGTTTCCAAAGAGTCTATCCTGAGACCTGCCTTAGGATTGGGAATTAATTAACTTGCCCATTTAGAAGTTCAACTTCTTCCGAGAAGTTGAACTTCTTGTTAAAGCTCTTATGTGCTTTATCCACGTGGGTGAGCCGATGGATTCCTGCCCCCATGAAGATGCGGGAATGACGGCTTAATAGTTACCATTGACATATCTTTCTGGTTGCAGCCTGTCCCCGCGTTCCAGAAGAGGGGTACAGCTTATCGCTTGCCCAGCAGCCACTTGGGCAAGCGGACAAGGGGCTGGCTTTTGCGGGTACGCGGCTTTTTGTTGTATTCATAAGCCCCATAATAATGGTAGTAATAATATTGTCCATACCCGCCTTGCCCCAGCTTGAGCCGGTTGATAACGGCACCAAAAAGGGTGGCTCCCGATTTGTGCAGCCGCTCCGCCGCCTGGTAAAAGGTCTCGCGCTTGGTCTCGCCCATGTTGGCAACCAGCAGGCAACCTCCAACCTGGGGTGCCAAAATGGCAGCATCGGCGACGGTGAGCGCGGGCGGCGTATCAAAAATGAGGATGTCGGCCTCATTTTGCAGATCTTCGATAAGCTGCGCCATGCGGTGGGAGTTGAGGAGTTCAGCAGGGTTGGGGGGAATGGGGCCGCTGGTGAGCAGTGTTAAGCCGTTGATGCTGGTTGGCTGTAGATGGAAGCTCAAGGGGGATTCACTGTCGAGAATGGCGGTGGTGAGGCCGCGATTGTTGCCGATGGCAAACAGCTTGTGCTGGGTAGGGCGACGCAGGTCAGCATCCACAATGAGTACTTTTTTACCCATTTGCGCCATTACCACGCCCAGGTTGGCGGTGGTGGTTGATTTGCCCTCGCCGGGGGAGGAACTGGTGACGAGAACGCTTTTGAGCGGGCCATCAACGGCCGAAAAATTCAAATTAGTCCGCAGCACGCGAAACGCCTCAGAGATAGGGTCGCGGGGGCGGGATTGGGTAACAAGCCGTTCGTTTGGCTCCGTGCCTTTGATGTAGGCGATTGCGCCAAGGGTGGAGAGGTTGGTGTCTTCCAGTATATCATCTGGCGTTTTGATGGTGTCGTCGAGGTAATCAATGAGGAAAATGATGCCCAGGGCTAGCATTCCTCCGGCAATCAAGGCCAGCATGGTGTTGGTGAAGGTGCGCGGGCGGATGGGGCGGGTGGGGGCAATGGCTTGCTCAATTTGCACGACGTTGCTGCTTTCACGAGCCTGGTCAAGCTGGAGCTGGTTGAGGTTGTTGAAGGCGTCGGTGTAGCGGATGCGGGCTTCGTTGCGTTCGGTTTCCAGGCGGGAGAGGGCGGCTTGCTCAACGGCCGTTTCTGCCCCCTGCAACTCCTGAATCTGCACCTCCAACGCTTCAAGCTCGTCCCCCAGCTCCTGGATCCGCGTTTCCCAATTTTGAATTGGCTCAGCATAGCGCAAACTTTCCCGCGCCTGGTTTTCGGTGATAAACACATCGCCCAACGTGTTGGCAATCGCCGCCGCCCGCTCCGGGTCGGTGTCCTCCACGATAACGTTGATGATTTGCGTGTCTTGCGGTGCTGAAACGGAAATCATGCCTGCCAGAACGGTGCTGGTAAACGGCAGGTCAAGCACTTCCACCGTTTTTTCCAGAATGGGGCGGGTGGTCATCAGTTCCACATAGGTCAGTGCCAGCCGCTGCTCCATCAGTACCTGGGAATATTCATTGCCGGAATTGGTGCCGGGGGCTTCGTCAATTAGCAGGCGGGAGGAGGCACTGTAGACCGGGGTGGTTTGGCGGTTGACAAGAAAGGCGGTGGCCCCAGCCAGCAAGGCACCGAGGATGATCAGCCAGGCCCAATGCCAAATGAGTGCGATGTACTGTTTAATTTCCATACGGAACCTCTACAAAGGTTATAACGGCCGTTTTTGCTGCTTCTGCTTCTGCTGCGGCTGCTTGTGCCGCCACAACTGCACCGAATTGACAACACTCCACAACGTAAACAGCAGCCAAACGCCCCCTTCCCACCAGGCGGTGCTGGTACCAACCAGCCCAATGCCCACCAGGACAAAGCTGAGCCAAAAAAGCTGTTGGAAGGTGTGCGTGTTGAGCTGTTCTTTGAGCGATAGTTCTGTTGTCTGCGCGACCCAGTAATGATAGCTTAATGCTGCTAACAAGATAGCCAGGCCAACGATCCAGAAGCTGTTGAAGAAGAGAGATTGCCAATTGATCACGTTTTTGTGTCTGCCATCATGTGCTAGAATGAACGGCCGTTAAGTGGAAAATGCCACCAATATCACTGTTATTATCGGCTACAATACTGATTGTGAGCAAACCTGCGGCTGATTTTAGCTGAAATGCAGGTGTCTGTCAGCTAATTATGGAGAGATGTGTTTTATGGCAAAACAAAAAGTGCAATATGTCTGCCAATCGTGCGGCCGCACGACCCCATCCTACATGGGGCGCTGCCCGCGCTGTGGCGAGTTTGATACGATGGTGGAAGAGCTGGTGGTGCCGGAAACGGCCGTTTCCACCCCCAAACGCCTCTCCGCCACCAGCAGCAAACCCCAGCGCCTGCCCGACATCACCGCCGATGGCGTGGAGCGGCTGCCCCTGCCCCTGGCCGAATTTGCCCGCGTGCTGGGCGGTGGCCTTGTTCCCGGCTCTATTGTCCTGGTCGGTGGCGACCCCGGCATTGGCAAATCCACCCTCCTCCTCGAAATTGCCGCCATCGTTGCCAACCAGCACGGCAACACCCTCTACGTCTCCGGTGAAGAATCCACCCGCCAAATCAAAATGCGTGCCGACCGGCTTGGCCTGCAGGCTAACGACCTCTTTTTGCTCACCGAAACCAACCTTGCCCACATTCTCCACCACGTCGAAGACAACAAGCCCGTCATGCTCATTGTGGACAGTATTCAAACGACCTACAACGAAGAGCTGAAATCGTCGGCCGGCAGCGTCAGCCAGGTGCGCGAATGCGCCAGCCGCTTTCAGGAGCTTGCCAAAACCTCCGGCGTAACCGTCTTCCTCGTTGGCCACGTCACCAAGGAAGGGGCGATTGCTGGCCCCCGCGTGCTGGAACACATCGTAGACACCGTACTCTATCTCGAAGGCGACCCCTTCCACCGCTACCGGCTGCTCCGCAGCGTTAAAAACCGCTTTGGTGCCACCAGCGAGGTGGGCGTTTTTGAAATGGCCGAAAAAGGGATGGTCGAAGTACCCAACCCCTCCGAAGCCTTCCTTGCCGAACGGCAGGCCAACGCCCCCGGTTCCACCATCGCCGTCACCCTGGAAGGCACCCGGCCGCTGCTGGTGGAAATTCAGGCCCTTGCCAGCGCCACCACTTTTGCTAACCCCCGCCGTACCGCCAACGGCATTGATTACAACCGCCTCCTGCTGCTCTCGGCGGTGCTGGTGCGCCGCGTGCGCCAGCCCATCCACGACAAAGACCTCTTTGTCAACGTCATTGGCGGGCTGCAAATCAAGGAACCAGCGGCTGATCTAGCGGTTGCTGTGGCCATTGCCAGCAGTGTCAAAGACAAACCCGTTCATGCCGATATGGCTTTTGTGGGTGAAGTGGGGCTAAGTGGTGAACTACGAGCGGTGGGACAGCTTGAGGATCGGTTGAAAGAGGCGGCGAAGTTGGGCTTTAAGCGCTGTGTAGTGCCGCGCATTCGGCGACGCTCGTTTGAGTTTCCGGCTGGCCTGCAGGTAATTGATTGCCGCACGCTGCATGAGGCAATTGAAGTGGCGTTGGTCTAAGGGTTCATTTGTCAATAACTTGGAATTTAGAAGTTCAACTTCTGAGAGAAGTTGAACTTCTGGAACTGTAACCCTAGACCTTCGTAATCATCCAAAGATAATTGGAATTTAGAAGTTCAACTTCTGAGAGAAGTTGAACTTCTGGAACTGTAACCCTAAGCCTTCGTAATCATCCAAAGATAATTGGAATTTAGAAGTTCAACTTCTGAGAGAAGTTGAACTTCTGGAACTGTAACCCTAAGCCTTCGTAATCATCCAAAGATAAGTTGAGCAAGAAGTTGAACTTCTTCCGAGAAGTCCAATTCTCAATCGCTATTGCCCTAGCCCAGACAACAATGTCTGGGCTTTTTTTGTAAGTAAGTCTGTAAGCGTTTTGCAGGAAACTACAAAAAGTGTATCGTAGTTTACACGTTTTGTTGTATTGTTTGTTGTTGTAACAATCCGTTTCCAGTCTTGATGTTGGAGACAAGAGGAGCCTTTTTATGGAAATCAACCAATCTGCATTATTCTCATTTCCTGTTCTGGGGCAGCGAAGACACTTGTTGCTTTCGTTTGCTCTCCTGGTCCTTTTGACCGTGCTTTCTTTGGGCAGCACGCCACGGGCGCGAGCTGCCACTGTTACCTTGATCCAAAAAGCTACAGTCCACAATTTGACCACTAATTCGGTGGTAATTCAGTGGGCGACTAAAGAAAACGGCAATAGCCAGGTGACGTATGGGGCGGGGAATTATGGTCAGACAGCAACGGCCGTTTCTTCCCACATCACCAGCAGCGACAGCGCCCCCTACAACGATTACTACCTCTACGAAGCTACCCTTACCGGCCTCAACGCCACGACTGTTTATCAATACAAGATTTTCACCGATGGCGTAGAACTGGGTGCCAGCACCGTCCGTTCTGCCCGCTCTAACAGCCAAACCAGCTTCCGCTTTGCTGCCTTTGGCGACAGCGGCGCGGCCAGCGACGGCCAGCGCGGTGTGGCGGCACGCCTCATCCAGGTACAGCCCGACTTTATTCTCCACGCTGGTGACATGGTTTACTCTGTTGCCAGCTACAAAGATTTACACCTCAAGCATTTTGATATTTATGAAGAATTGCTTGACAACATCTGGTTAGCTCCCTCAGTAGGCAACCACGATTACGACTACAACAGTGGTAGATCCATTGCCGACTCCTTTGCCAACCCGTTTAACGGCAGCAGCAACACCATCGAACGGGAAATGTATTATTCGTTTGATTATGGCAACGCCCATTTTACCGTCATGACCAGCGAATTCCCTTCCAGCAACGGCAGTGCCCAATACAACTGGGCGCGTGACGATCTGGCGGCGACCAACAAATTCTGGAAAATCGTTGTGTTTCATGAACCGCCTTACTATGGCACTAGTGCGGCTTATGGGAACCTGGTTAGCCTGTTTGAACAGCAAGGGGTTGACATTGTGATCAGTGGCGACCGCCACTTTTACGAACGGCTGAAGCCGCTAAAAGGTGGACAAGTGACCACCATTGACGATGGCGGCATTTTTTATGTGGTGACAGGCGGTGGCGGCACCGGGTTGGGCAGCATTGGCAGCCCGCCGTGGCCCACGCGCACGGCTGAACGGGCGCGGTTGTTCCACTTTGTCATGTTTGATGTCAATGATTGCAACATTGAATTTTCGGCCGTTGAACGCACTTATAGCGACACCGACACCTTTGACAGCGGCGACATTTTCGATACCTTTACCATCAACAAATGCAGTGGCAATGTGGCACCCTCGGCCAGCTTCTCCGGCACGCCAACCTCTGGCACGGGGCCGCTTTCTGTGTCCTTCACCGATGAATCTTCCGGTCAGCCCACCAGTTGGCAGTGGGATTTTGGCGATGGTTACGATTCGACCGAGCGTAACCCCACGCACCTTTATGCCACCCCTGGCACCTATGATGTCAGCTTGACGGTGAGCAACAGCTTTGGCAGCGATACGGCAACACACAGCCGCTATATCACTGTCTTTATCCCACCGTCACCAACGGCCGATTTTTCCGCCACCCCGCTCACCGGACTCAACCCCCTTACCGTTCAGTTCAGTGACGAATCATCCCATGCAGGCACCTGGCTGTGGGACTTTGGCGATGGTAACAGTTCGACGGAACAAAACCCCAGCCACATCTACACCACGGCTGGAACCTATGACGTGAGTCTGACTGTGACGAACAGCCAGGGTGACGACACCCGTACCCGCACTGATTATGTGACTGTTACTAACCCGCCGGCACCAACGGCCGCTTTCACCAGCGACACCCAGGCCGGCACTTCCCCGTTAACGGTGCAGTTTACGGATCAATCCACCAACAGCCCGACAAGCTGGGCGTGGGACTTTGGCGACGGCAATAGTTCGACAGAGCGCAACCCTAGCCACATCTACAACACGATTGGTAGCTACACCGTTTCTCTGACGGCCGGCAACGCTACCGGTAGCGATGATGAGGTTAAGACAGACTTCATTGTTGTTACCAACGGCCCCAAGCTGTTTACGGCCACCGACGATGCCCACACCAAATCATCCAGCCCGACCAATAACTATGGCCGCGACAGCCAGATGCGGACGCGCAGCGGTTCACCGGAATACGCCAGCTATGTCAAATTCAATGTGACTGACCTGGGCGGCACGGTGGTGCAGGCCATTCTGCGGCTGTATGTCAATGATGGGAGCGATGATAGCGGAACGGCCGTTCTCACCGCCACCAACTGGGATGAAAACAGCATCACCTACAGCAACGCCCCCGCCCTGGATGGCACAGTCGTCAGCCAGCTTGGGGCAACCAGCAATAACGGCTGGATTGAAGTAGACGTAACCAACTTTGTCACGGGTGAAGGGGAGTGGAGCTTTGGCATTCGCCCCAACTCCAGCAACAGCACCTACTTCAGCACCAAGGAAGGCAGCAATGCCCCCGAATTACAGATCATTGTCAGCGAAGGGCCACCGCCCGCGCCGGTGGCGGCGTTCACCGCCGACACAACCAGCGGCAACGCACCCTTGACGGTGCAGTTTACCGACCAATCTACCAACAACCCAACCAGTTGGGCGTGGGACTTTGGCGACGGCAATAACTCCACCGAGCGCAGCCCCAGCCATATCTACACAACGGCCGGAACCTACACCGTCTCGCTGACGGCCAGCAACGGTAGCGGCAGCGATGATGAGGTCAAGACCAACTACATCACCGTCACCGTGCCGCCCGCGCCAACGGCCGCTTTTAGTGCCAACAAAACAACCGGCACTGCTCCTTTGACGGTGCAGTTCACTGATCAATCTACTGATAGTCCAACCAGTTGGGCGTGGGACTTTGGCGACGGCAACAACTCTACCGAGCGCAGCCCCAGCCATATCTACACAAC
>WBZL01002357.1_pt1 | contig 18487 bp, 18 predicted proteins | sample 5204291 | NCBI WGS metagenome assembly WBZL01 (sample SAMN12344345, study PRJNA552823) | activated sludge metagenome | biome: Activated sludge suspended growth; feature: Nitrification reactor; material: Wastewater; isolation source: activated sludge from nitrification reactor of wastewater...
CCAGCGCGGCCACCTCGACACGGGCGCGCTCGACCAGCGCAGTGGCGGCACGCCCGGCCCGGTGCGTGACGGCCGAAGCGTTGGCGAACACTCCGTCCGGGCCGAGACAGGCCGTCATCTCGGCGATCACGCGCGGATCGACCGGCGTCGTCGCGGCGTTGTCGAGATAGACGAAGCGCCGCACGCTCACGGCCCCGTCCCTTCCGCGCGCACCTGCGGGGCGCCGGCGCGCCGGCGCCGACCCTGCACCGCGGTCAGGATGCCGCGCAGGATGTTCATCTCGTTCTGGTCGAGCACCGTGCGCTGAAACAGCCGCCGCAGCCGGGCCATCAGCTGGCCGGAACCGGTGCGATCACGGAAGTCGATCTCGTCGAGCACCTGCGCGAGGTGCACATAGAACTGCTCCATCTCCCGCACGTTCGCGAGCGGCACGGGCCCCTCGCCACGGGTCGGGGCACCGCCCGCACGATCGCGCTGCGCGAGACAGACCTCGTAGGCCACGACCTGGACGGCCATGGCGAGATTGAGCGAAGCGTAGACCGAGCCGGTCGGGATCGTGAGCAGCGTGTGACAGAGCTGCAGTTCGTCGTTGTCGAGACCCGCGCGTTCATTGCCGAACAGGATCGCGACCTCGCTCGCCTGCGCCGCCGCGGCGATTTCGCGCGCCGCCGCGCGCGGCTCGACGATGCGCCACGCCAGATGGCGACCCCGCGCCGTCGTGCCGACGACGAGGCCGCAATCGGCGACCGCCGTGCGGACGTCCGGCACGGTGCGCGCACGCTGCAGCAGGTCGTCCGCACCCGCCGCCATCACGGTCGCCTCGCGCGCCGGAAACCGTTCGGGCGCGACGAGCCAGAGCGAGTCGAGCCCCATCGTCTTCATGGCACGCGCCGCCGAGCCGACGTTGCCGGGGTGCGAGGGGCGGACCAGTACGATGCGAATCGGCATGCTCTGGTATTCTAGCGGGCTTGCGCGGGCCCGCCTCGCGCCGCTCTTTTCCAGCCGCCGCCCGTCACCCGTGCCCGAGGACGCCGCATGACCATGCAGCCCTTGCTCAACATCGCCGTCCGCGCCGCCCGTCGCGCGGGCGACCTGATCGTGCGCAACGTCGATCGCGTGCCGACACTCAGCGTCCAGGCGAAGGGCCGCAACGACTTCGTCTCCGAGATCGACCAGGCGGCCGAGCGCGACATCATCGAGACGGTGCGCCGCGCCTATCCGGACCATGGCTTCCTCGGCGAGGAAACGGGCCGCAGCGGCGGCGACGAGGTGATCTGGATCATCGACCCGCTCGACGGCACGACGAACTTCCTGCACGGCTTTCCGCAGTTCGCCGTCTCGATCGCCGTCGAGGTCCGCGGGCGCCTGGATCACGCGGTCGTGTACGACCCGATGCGGCAGGAACTCTTCACGGCATCGCGCGGCTACGGCGCGCAGCTCGACGGCCGGCGCATCCGCGTGAGCAGGCAGACGACGCTCGACGGTGCGCTGATCGGGACGGGCTTTCCCTACCGCGCCAACGCCCGCTGGATCGACGACTATATGGCCATGCTCAAGGCCGTGATGTCCGCAACGGCGGGCATCCGCCGGCCGGGCGCCGCGTCGCTCGACCTCGCCTACGTCGCCGCGGGGCGTACCGACGGCTTCTGGGAAATCGGCCTGAGCGCCTGGGACACGGCCGCGGGCACGCTGCTGATCACGGAAGCCGGCGGCCGCATCGGCACGCTGACCGGCGCGACGTACACGCAGGGCGGTCACGTCGCGGCCGGCACACCCAAGGTCTTCGACGCGCTCGTCGCCTGCATCGGGCCGCACGTGCCGCCCGACCTGCGCGGGAAATAGGCCCCTACCCCGGCTCCGTGCGGTCCGGTACAGTCCGGCGGCATCGCCCCCGGGCGGACCGTCGCACGCGAGACCCCATGCCGCACCCACTGTTTTCGACGAAGCCGATCGGCGAACTGCACGAGGCCGACGCCGACAACGAACTGCGCCGCACGCTCGACGCGCGCGCGCTGATCCTGCTCGGCATCGGTGCCATCATCGGCACCGGCATCTTCGTGCTGACGGGCACGGCGGCCGCGAACCACGCGGGTCCGGCGCTCGTCGTCTCGTTCCTGATCGCCGGCCTGGGTTGCGCATTCGCCGGGCTCTGCTACGCCGAGTTCGCGTCGATGATCCCGGTTTCGGGCAGCGCCTATTCCTATTCCTACGCAACGCTCGGCGAATTCGTCGCCTGGTTCATCGGCTGGAACCTGATCCTCGAATACCTGTTCGCGGCCGCGACCGTGGCGGTCGGCTGGTCCGGGTACGTGGTGAGCCTCTGCGAGCAGTTCGGCGTCCACCTGCCCGATGCGCTGACCAACGCCCCGTTCACGAAGGGCGCCGGCCACTACGAAGTGGTGCGCACCGGCGCCATCATCAACCTGCCCGCGGTGCTCGCCGTTGCGGCGCTCACGGCCCTGTGCTACGTCGGCATCCACCAGTCGGCGCGCTTCAACGCGGTCGTCGTCGCGATCAAGGTCGCGGTGATCATCCTGTTCATCGGCTTCGGGATGTGGGCCGTGGACGGCGCCAACTGGCAGCCGTTCATCCCGCCGAACACCGGCACGTTCGGTCACTTCGGCTGGAGCGGCATCGTCCAGGCCTCGGGCATCATCTTCTTTGCCTACATCGGTTTCGACGCCGTTTCGACTGCGGCACAGGAGGCGAAGAACCCGCAACGCGACATGCCGCTCGGCATCATGGGCAGCCTGGTCATCTGCACAGTGCTCTACGTGGCCGTCTCGGCGGTGCTGACCGGCATGGTCCACTACTCGGCGCTCAACACGCCGGCCCCGGTCGCGCTGGCGCTGGACCGGCACCCCGAGCTGTCGTGGCTCGCGGGCTGGATCAAGCTCGGCGCCATCGCGGGCATGACCTCGGTGATGCTGGTGATGATGCTCGGCCAGCCGCGCATCTTCTACGCGATGTCGCGCGACGGCTTGCTGCCGCCGTTCTTCCGCAAGGTGCACCCGACGCACAAGACACCGTACATCGGCACGCTGATCACCGGTGCGCTCGCCGCGCTGATCGGCGGCCTTTTCCCGGTGACGATCCTCGGCGAACTCGTCTCGATCGGCACGCTGCTCGCCTTCACGACCGTGTGCATCGGCGTACTGGTGCTGCGCTACACACGGCCCGAGTTGAAGCGCCCGTTCCGCACTCCCGCGCCATGGTTCGTCTGCACGGCCGGCGCGATCATCTGCGCGGGCATGATGGTCTCCCTGCCCCGCGACACGTGGCTGCGGCTCGCCGTCTGGACGGCGGTCGGCATCGCAATCTACGTGTTCTACGGCTACCGCCACAGCGAGCTGCGCAAGAGCGGTCGCTGAGGCTCAGTGCGGCGGGCCCGAGCCCGCCGCCCCTCGACCGTGCTCCCGACGCGCCGCAATCACCGACGCGACGATACCCGCGCCGAGCGTGCCGAGGATGATCAGCAGCGAGATGTGGTTCGGAACGTGGTAATGCGTGACGAGCAGCATCTTCATGCCGACGAACGCGAGAATCAGCACGAGGCTGTACTTGAGGTAGCGGAACATGGCCATCAGGCCCGCCACCGCAAAGTAGAGCGAACGCAGGCCGAGGATCGCGAACGCATTGGACGTGAAGACGAGGAATGGATCGCGCGTCACGGCCAGGATGGCCGGGATCGAATCGACCGCGAAGACGACGTCGGTGAGTTCGACCATGACCAGCGCCACGAACAGCGGCGTCGCGTACAGCCGGCCCTCGCGACGGACGAAGAACCGCGCACGCTCGATTTCGTCCGTCACGGGCACGAACCGCCGCACCAGCCGGGCCGGCACGCTGTTGCCGACGTCCTGCTCCTCTTCGCCGTTCTTCAGCATGCGCAGCGCAGACACGAGCAGGATGCCGCCGAAGACGTAGAACATCCAGTCGAAGTGCTGCAGCAGCGCGGTGCCCGCCGCAATCATCAGGCCACGCAGCACGATGGCGCCCACGATGCCCCAGAACAGCACGCGGTACTGGAAGTGCGTCGGGATCTTCAGGTAGCTGAAGATCACGGCCATGACGAAGATATTGTCGACCGACAGCGACCACTCGAGCACGTAGCCCGTGATGTACTGCAGCACGGCGTCGCGTCCGACGTCGCCGCCGAGCCCGACGCCCGGCCCTGGCTCGAATCCGAGCCAGCGATGCTCGTAGAGCCCGTACACGACGCCGGTGAACGACATCGCCACGCCGATCCAGACGGCCGTCCAGAACAGCGCCTGCCTGACCGACAGCGCCGCCGACTCGCGGTGCAGGACGCTCAGGTCGAGAAACAGCAGCCCCAGGAACAGGGTGAGGAACGCCGCCCAGACCAGTTCGATCACGCCTTATCCCGCCCAGGCTCGTGGTCGTGTGGGCGGCCGATCAGGGCATGCCATCCACGACGTCCTTTTCCTTCTGCACGGGCAGCAGGTCCCGTGCGGTCAGCTTCAGGTCGAGCGCGACGGCGCTGGCGATGTAGATCGACGAGTACGTGCCGACGATGATGCCGATCGCGAGTGCGACCGAGAAGCCGCGTAACACCTCGCCGCCGAAGACGAGCAGCGCCGTGACGGTGATCATGGTCGTCAGGTGGGTCATGATCGTGCGCGACAGGGTCTCGTTGATCGCGGCGTCGATGACCTGGGCCGGTGTCCCCTTGCGCTTGGACAGGAACACCTCGCGGATACGGTCGAAGACGACGACGGTGTCGTTGAGCGAGTAGCCGACGATCGCGAGGATCGCCGCGAGGGCGGGCAGGTCGAACGTCATCTGGGTCTCCGAGAAGAAGCCCAGGATGATGATCGGGTCGTGCAGTGCCGCGACGATGGCTCCCACGCCGAGCTTCCACTGGAAGCGCAGCCCGACGTAGATCAGGATGCCGACGAAAGTGAACAGGATCGCGAGCGCGCCCTTGTTCGCGAGCTCCGCCCCGACCTGCGGCCCGACGACCTCCGTGCGCAGCAGTTCGACCGCAGGGTCGTGCGCCTCGATCGCAACGAGCACGGCCTGCGCGACCTTGTTGGTGTCCTCGCCCTCCTGCGGCAGCAGGCGCACCATCACGTCGCGCGACGTGCCGAAGCTCTGCACCGCCGCATGCTCGAAGCCCGCCTCCTCGACCGCGGCGCGGACCTGCTCGAGGTCGACCGCCTGCGGGAACTGCAGCTCGAGCACGACGCCGCCCGTGAAGTCGATGCCGAGATTCAGGCCGCGGGCGAAGAGCGAGACCATCGCCGCGATCAGCAACACCGCCGAGACGACGTACCAGCGCCTGCGCTGCCCCATGAAGGGGATGCTGGTCTTCCGGTGGAAGAACTCCATGACTCAGTACCCCCCGCCGATGGACAGGCGCCCGATCTTCCGGCGGCGTCCCCAGATCAGGTGGATCAGCACGCGACTGCCCACGAGCGCCGTGAACATCGACGTCAGGATGCCGAGCGAAAGCACCACGGCGAAACCGCGGACCGGGCCGGTGCCGAACGCGAACAGCACCACGCCCGCGATCAGCGTCGTGATGTTCGAGTCGGCGATCGACGAAAACGCCTTTTCGAAGCCCGCGTTGATCGCGGCGTGCGGACTCAACCCGTTGCGCAACTCCTCGCGGATGCGCTCGTAGATCAGGATGTTGGCGTCGACGGCCATGCCGACCGTCAGCACGATGCCGGCGATGCCGGGCAGCGACAGCGCGGCCTGCAGCAGCGACAGCAGCGCCGCCAGCAGCACGACGTTGGCGAGCAGCACCGTGTTGGCGACCATGCCGAACGCCCGGTAGTAGAGCACCATCCACAGCCAGGTGCCGAGCATGCCGATCACCAGCGCGTTGCGGCCGCGCGCGATGTTGTCGGCGCCGAGACTCGGGCCGATCGTGCGCTGCTCGACGATGTAGAGCGGCGCGGCGAGCGAGCCGGCGCGCAGCAGCAGCGCGAGTTCGCGCGCCTCGTTCGCCATGACGCCGGTGATCTGGAAGTTGCTGCCGAAGACGCCGCGGATCGTCGCTACGCTGATGACGTTTTCGGTCGTGCACTCGATGCCGACGCGCGTGCCGTTGCAGGGCTGGTCTTCCTTGACGCGCTTCTTCTCGATGAAGACCACCGCCATCGGCTTGCCAAGATTCTCGCGGGTCGTCTCGAGCATCTGCGAGGCGCCGCGCGCGTCGAGCTTGACGTAGACGGCGGGCTCGCCCTGCGTGAAGCCCGAGCTCGCGTCGGTCAGCTGCTCGCCCGAGACGATCATCTCGCGCTTGAGCAGCACGGGCCGGCCCTGGCGGTCGTGATAGAGCTTCGAGCCGAGCGGCGCACGCTTGGTCTGCTCGGCGAGCGCGACGTCGCCACCGTCGTCGACGAGGCGGAACTCGAGCGTCGCCGTGGCACCGAGCACGCGCAGGGCCTCGTTCGGGTCCTGCACACCGGGCAACTGCACGACGATGCGGTCGACGCCCTGGCGCGCGACGATCGGCTCGGTCACGCCGAGCTCGTCGACGCGGTTGCGCAGCGTCGTGATGTTCTGCTGGATCGCGAAGTCCTGGCGCTGCTTGACCTGCGCCGCGCTCAGGGCCACGGTGACCGAGCCGCCCTCACCGAGCGAATCGCTGTCGAGCACGAGGTTGGGGTCCTGCCGGCGCAGCAGGTTCGTGACGCGCTGCGCGTCGGCGCCGCTGCGCAGCGCGATCCGGACGGAGCCGACACCGTCGTTCGAGACGCCCGTGAACGGGATGCGCTCGTTGCGCAGCAACTGGCGGTAGTCGCGTTCCATGCTCGCGAGCAGTTGCCGGACGGCCCCTTTCACGTCGACTTCGTACATGAAGTAGACGCCGCCGCGCAGGTCGAGGCCGAGACTCATCGGCTTCAGGCCCAGCACGCGCATCCAGCGGGGAGTGCGCGGCACTTCCGAGAGCGCCACGAGGTACTCGGCGCCCGCGCCCTCCTGGATCACGTCGCGGGCCTTCAGGCGGTCGTTGACGTCGCGAAACCGCAGGACGAGGCGATCGCCCTCGAGGTACGCGCTCTCGATCACGACACCCTTGGACTGCAACAGGCCGGTGACCTGCTGCTGGCCGGCCTCGGTGGCGGGTGTGCGGTCGTTGCGCGAGAGCTGCAGCGCCGGCGCCTCGCCGAAGACATTTGGCAAGGCGAGCAACAGCGCGACGAGCAGGACGATCGTGACCAGCCAGATCTTCCAGGCCGGATAGGTATGCATGCGGGGAAGCTCCGGGTCCGGGCGCGCCGGCTCAGGCGCTCTTCAGCGTGCCCTTCGGCAGCACGCTCGCGATCGTGTGGCGCTGGATCTTCACCCGCACGCCATCGGCGATCTCGACCGTGAGGAACTGCTCGCCGGTCTCCGTGACCCTGCCGAGGATGCCGCCCGACGTGGCGACCTCGTCGCCAACGCCGAGCGCCGCGACCATGGTCTTGTGCTCCTTCGCCCGCCTGGCCTGCGGCCGGATCAGCAGGAAGTAGAACACGACGAAAATCAGCAGCAGCGGCAGCATCTGCAGCAGCGCACTGGGCTGCCCGCCACCGGCGGCGGCCTGTGCATGGGCGCTTGCGATCAACCAGTCCATCAGGAAACTCCCGTCGCCCCAGGAAGCCGGGGGCCGCAAAAGGCCGCCGATTATACCCGAGAGGAAACAGGGGGCATTCGGCTATTTCCGCCCACTGTCATCGACGCCGACGCCAAGGTTCACCGAAACAGGTGAACGTCCCCCATTTCCCGATTGCGCTTCGGGGCCCGACAGGAACGTCCGCCGAAATTCGGCGAACCGGCCAGCCTCCAGCGCGCCGCGGATCCGGGTCATCAGGGTCAGGTAGTAGTGGAGGTTATGGATGGTGTTGAGCCGCGCCCCGAGGATCTCGTTGCAGCGGTCGAGATGGCGCAGGTAGGCGCGCGAGTAGTTGCGGCACGTGTAGCAGGCGCAGTACGGGTCGAGCGGACCGGTGTCCGCGTGGTGAGCGGCATTGCGGACCTTCACGACGCCCTGCGACGTGAACAGGTGTCCGTTGCGTGCGTTGCGCGTCGGCATCACGCAGTCGAACATGTCGATGCCGCGTGCGACGGCCTGCACGATGTCGGTCGGCGTGCCGACGCCCATCAGGTAGCGCGGCCGGTCCCGCGGCAGATGCGGTTCCAGCCCTTCGAGCACCGCGTTGCGATCCGCCGCCGGCTCGCCCACGGCCAGGCCGCCGACGGCGTAGCCATCGAAGCCGATTTCGCGCAGTTGCGCAGCCGACTCCTGCCGCAGCGGCAGGTGGGTGCCGCCCTGCACGATGCCGAACAGGGCATTGGGATTGCCCAGATCGTCGAATGCGGTGCGGCTGCGTCGCGCCCAGCGCATCGAGAGTTCCATCGAACTGCGCGCCTGCGGCTCCGTCGCCGGATACGGCGGACACTCGTCGAACGCCATGACCACGTCGGCGTCGAGGGCCGTCTGCACCTGCATCGAGATCTCGGGGCTCAGAAAGACGGTGTCACCATTGACCGGCGAGCGGAAATGGACGCCCGCCTCCGTGAGCTTGCGCAGTTCGGCGAGGCTGAAGACCTGGAAGCCGCCGGAGTCCGTGAGGATGGGCCCCGGCCAGTGTATGAAGCCGTGCAGGCCGCCGTGGGCGCGGATGACCTCCGTGCCGGGACGCAGCATCAGGTGGAACGTGTTGCCGAGCACGATCTGCGCGCCGAGACCCGTGAGTTCCTCCGGCGTCATGGCCTTCACGGTTCCATACGTCCCCACGGGCATGAACACCGGTGTCTCGACGACGCCGTGCGCGAGATGCAGGCGACCGCGACGTGCGGCGCCTTCCGTACCGAGCAGGTCGAACCTCAAGCGGCGGTACTCCTCGGGACGAGCGCGCCGGGCGACGGCTCGACGAACATCGCATCGCCGTAGCTGAAGAAGCGGTAGCCCTGCGCCACCGCGTGGGCGTAGGCACGCAGCACCTGCTCCCGGCCGGCAAAGGCGCTCACGAGCATCAGCAGCGTCGACTCCGGCAGGTGGAAGTTCGTCACCATTGCATCGACCACGCGGAACTTCCAGCCCGGTGTGATGAACAGGCGCGTCTCGGCGGCGGCCGGGCGGAGATCGCCATCGACGGCCGCACTCTCGAGCGAGCGCACCGCGGTCGTACCGACCGCGATCACGCGCCCGCCTCGGGCCCGCGTGGTCGCGATCGAGTCGCAGGTCGCCGCGGGCACGGCGTAGACTTCGGCATGCATGCGGTGCTGCGCCGCGTCGTCGACGCGCACGGGCTGGAACGTGCCTGCCCCCACGTGCAGCGTGACGTAGGCGAACCGTACGCCGACCGCACCGCACGCGTCGAGCGTCGCCGCATCGAAATGCAGCCCGGCCGTGGGTGCCGCGACCGCTCCAGGCTCGCGTGCATAGACGGTCTGGTAGCGCTCGCGGTCGGACGCCTCGGCTGGGCGCGCGACATAGGGCGGCAAGGGCGTCTCGCCGAGACGCTCGAACACCGCGTGGGCATCGGTGTCGAATTCGACCGTCCAGAACTCGCCGTTGCGACCGGTCACCGTCAGCGCCGCGGCAGCGTCGAACCGGATCACGGTGCCGGGCCGCGACGGCTTGCTCGCCCCCAACTGCACGAGCGCCTGCCGGCCCCCGAGCAGCCGCTCGAGCATGACCTCGACCCGCCCGCCGCTGCCCGCCTTGTGTCCAATGAGTCGCGCCGGCACGACGCGGGTGTCGTTGAAGACCAGCAGGTCGCCGGGCCGCAGCAGGTCCGGCAAGTCGCGAAACCGGCGATCGACGAGCGCGCCGTCCCTGCCGTCGAGGTGCAGCAGGCGGCTGCCGGAGCGCTCCGCGGCGGGATGACGGGCGATCAGCTCGTCGGGAAGCTGGTAATGGAAATCGCTGCGCCGCATAGGGGCGCGCATCCTACCGCAGCCCCCGCCGGGCCCATGGGGTCAGACCTCGTTCGGGTGGGGTCGCCTCGTTCGGGTGGGGTCGGACCCCATGTCTCAGGAAGACACCAGGCCGCTGGCGCGCGGGGTGGCTGGCGGAGCCGCGGGCGGTGCGACGGGCGGCGGCGGGCGCGGCGAAGTGGGGGCGCGCAAGGCGGGGCCCGAGGCAGTGTCCCGCGACAATGTCACATCGAGCGTCAGTCGCTTGCGTTGCCGCAGGACATCGACCTTGACCTGTTCGGAGGGTTCGTACGAGCCGAGGATGCGGAAGGCGTGGCGCGGATTCTCGGGCGTGCGCCCGCCGATGGTCAGGATCACGTCGCCCTCCTCCAGCTTCAGGCCCGGCGTGGCAGGAGCGCGCACGACGAGCAGACCCTTGTCGGTGCCGAAATACTGGCCGAGCTTCGGCGTGATCGGCACGAGTTCGAGCGAGCGGAATCCGCGTCCGGGGCCGCCGAGGAACTCGCCCAAATCCATCGGCAGATCGAGCCCCTCGAGCATCGGCAGGTGGTCGCGGGCGAGGCGGGTCAGTGGCGGCTCGGCCGCCACAGTCGTGACCGAGGCCGTCGATTTCCTGCCATCGCGCAGATAGTCGAGCTTGACGACCGCGCCCGGCTCGATGCCGCGGATGTGCTCGGCGAGTTGCCGCGCGCCGCTGCGGTCGCTGGTCTTCGCGAGCGGCTTGCCGTCCACCGCCATGATGACGTCGCCCTTGCGCAGCCCTGCGGCCTCCGCTGGCCCCGACGGACTGACGCTCATGACCTCGACGCCCTCGGTGCGGGTGGCGTTGGCGTCGCCGCCGATGTTGATGCCGAGCATGGCCCCGCGCGGTGGGCCGAACAACCCGTCCTGGCGGAGGCCATGAAGGGGTGCGTTGCCATCACCGCCATAGAGCCGGCCAGTCAGTTCCGCCACGTCGCGCGCCGCTTCGTCGAGCCGGCTGCGCGCCTCGTCCAGTTGTCGCTGCAGGGCGGCACGCTCCGGCGGCGTCGGCTCGGCCGCGACGCCGGAGGCGCTCCAGCCTGCGACGGCGAACGCGAGGGCCGGCAGCAGCAGGCGCAGGTCGCGTCGCGGCCGCCGGGCGACCGGGGGGCTCATTGCGGTCATCGATTCCACCTCGTCCAGAATGGAAGTCACATCGTTGCCGTGCGCTGCGCCTCGACGTAGCGCAGGCGCACCAGCGAGTCCATCGTCTGCACGCGCTCGCGCCAGAGCTGCTCGGAGGCGAAGGCATCGTCGCCGCTGCCGAGAAGCCGGTGATCGATCCACTGCACCTGCGACTCGAGCGTGTCGATCGGCAGCGCCGTCCCGGCGCGCTGCACCGCGGGCCGCTGGCCGATCGCGGCGAGCATGTCCTCGAGCGCGGCCGATTGCCGCTGCAACTGCGCCACGCGGTCATGGGCAAGCGCCTCCTCGGCCGCCAGCGGCGCCAGCGCAGCCAGCCGGCTCGCAGGCGTCTCGGTCGGCGCATCGGCCATGCGCCACGAAACGGCCACGGCGACGATCGCGACCGAAGCGGCGACTGCAGCCCGCCGCGCCTGGCCCCAGGCCCGCGTGGCCGCCTCCCGCTGCGCCTTGCGCCGTATCACCGACTGCCAGCCACCCGGCGCCATGGCGGGCGCCACGACCGGCAGCGTCTGCAACCGATCGCGCAAGTGCCGCGCCTCGGCAAGTGCCGTTCCGCACCGTTCGCAGGCGGCGACGTGCACACGGATCGCCGCGTCGACGGGCTCGCCGTCGCGCAGGCTCAGTAGATGCTCGATGCGGGCATGCATGACCCGACTCCTTCCGGCAACAGCTCGGCGCGCAGGCGTTCGTGCGCCCGCGCCAGCTGCGATTTGGAAAAGCTGGCGGACGCGCCGAACAGCCGGCCGATCTCGGCGTGGGTGTAACCCTCGACGTCGTGCAGCCAGACGACGGCGCGCGCGGTGTCGCCGATGCGGGCGAGCGCACGCTCCAGGTCGATCACGTCGCCGTCGTCCGTCCGCGCCACGACGTCGACGAAGTTCGCCGACGGCTCGAACGTGGCGCCGCACACGTCGTCCGCGCCGACGCGCTGCGCCAGCCAGCGGCGGCTGCGGTGCCAGGGCGAACGCAACTGCATCAGGCAGCGCGAGACCGCGATGCTGCGCACCCACCCCGCGAACGAACCGCGCCCTTCGTACTGGTGCAGCCGCGTGATCACGTCGACGAACACGTCGTGGACGACGTCTTCGGCGGCACCGTGCCCGAGCAGGCGTCGCGCGAGCGCGCGCACCGGGCGCTCGAACATGAGGTAGATCTGTTCGAGGGCGATCGACTCACCGGCGCGAGCCCGCTCGAGCAGCACGTCGGCGACGTCAATGTCCGGGAAAGCGGCCATGCTGTCGTCCTGGATGCGCGAGGCCCGCAAAGGGTCGCACGCGACGCCGAGCGCGTCGCGGCAGGTCAGCCCGAATGCGCGGCGGCGGTCCCAGGTTCGGCCGTGGCCACGACCGGCGCATCGGCCGGGCCCGGTGCGTCCTTGCACTGGAAGTACGGCGACTCGGCCAGCCACTTGCGGTCGGGGTAATAAGCGAACAGCAGCGCCCCGCCCTTGAGCGTGTCGATCACCGTGCGTGCAACCTCCTCGCGCACGGCTGGGCAGCCCCAGCTGCGGCCGAGACGGCCGAGACGGTCTGCGATCGCCTGGCTGACGTAAGGCGCACCGTGCATGACGATCGCGCGGGCGAGCGCCTTGTCGTTGAAGCCCGGATCGAGGCCGCGCAGCCGCAGCGAGTAGCCGTTGCTGCCGTAATAGGTCTCGGCCGCCTGGTAGAGGCCGATGCTCGACATCCGGCTGCCCTCGACGTTGGAGAATCGCTCGGCGCGCTGCTCGCCGGTGTTGCGACCGTGCGCAACGAGTTCCTGAAACAGCAGGCGGTGGCGCATGAGGTCGAACACCCACAGGCGCGGCTGGGTCGAAGGCAACGAATAGTCAATGACCGCGAGGTGGCGCAGCCCGTCGAGCACGCCCTGGCGGCGTGCGCATTCGGCCGCGCGGGCGGCGAGGGTCAGCACCTTCGGGTCGGCGGCGGGCGCAGCGGCGGCCAGCTCGGCCGCGAGGCCCGGGCCGGCGTGGGCCGGCAGAGCCGCCAGCCCAAGCATTCCGAGCAGCCAGGCCGTACGTCGATGGGGCGGGGTCCGTCGCATCGTGCCTTCGGTCTCCTTGCGGGGGCCGCCGGTCGGCGACGCACTCCGTCAGACCCGGCGCAGTGTACCGGGTTCCGCCACGCCATGCTGCGACAGGGTTCCCGCCGGACCTGATGTCGCCTCGAACTCATCAGCATAAGCGATTGAAAATCAAAGAGCCCAGCAGCGGGCTGGCCAATAGAGTAAGCTTCGCGGTTGCGCCGAGGCCCCCGTGGCGGAACTGGTAGACGCAGTAGACTCAAAATCTACCGATCGCGAGATCGTGCCCGTTCGATCCGGGCCGGGGGCACCAGTCACCGACGGATCGTTCCGGGCGGTGTCGTTCATTGGTCGCGCGACCGTCGTTTGAACCCCACATTCGCCACGTCTGCATGAAGTTCTGTTCCAGCTGCGGCCACCCGGTCAACCTGCGCACCCCCGACGGGGACCATCTGCCGCGATACGTCTGCGACGCGTGCGGCATCGTGCATTACCAGAACCCGAAACTCGTAGTCGGCTGTGTGCCCGAGCACGAGGGCCGCATTCTGCTGTGCCGGCGGGCGATCGAGCCGCGCTACGGCTTCTGGACCATTCCGGCTGGCTTCATGGAGAACGGCGAGACGACCCAGGACGGCGCGCGGCGCGAAACCAGGGAGGAGGCGCAGGCCGACGTCGAGATCGGCTCGCTGCTCGCAGTCGTGCACGTCCTCCACGCGGACCAGGTCCACGTAATGTTCCGCGCGCGGCTGCATGAGCCGCGGTTCGCCTCGACGCCGGAGAGTCTCGAGGTCCATCTCTGCGACGAAGCGGACGTACCCTGGTCGCAGATCGCATTCCGCAGCGTCGACTTCGCGCTGCGGCGCTACTTCGACGACCGCCGGCGCGGCGTGGAGGATCATCATTTCACCGCGCTGGATTACCGGAAGCCTCGCGGTTAGGTACGATTGCCGTTTTGTGTCGTTCGCTTCAGCGGCTGGAGACTCCCGATGACCTTCGTCGTCACGGAAAACTGCATCAAGTGCAAATACATGGACTGCGTGGAGGTCTGTCCGGTGGACTGCTTCCACGAAGGTCCGAACATGCTGGTCATCGATCCGGACGAGTGCATCGACTGCACGCTGTGCGAACCCGAGTGCCCGGCCGAGGCGATCTTTTCCGAGGAGGAACTGCCCGAGGGCCAGCAGGATTTCCGCAAGCTCAACGCCGAGCTGTCCAGGCAGTGGCCCGTGATCACCGAAAAGAAGGAAGCGCCGGCCGACGCCAAGGAGTGGGACGGCCAGCCCGGCAAGCTGCAGCACCTCGAGCGCTGAAGACACACCGCCGGCCGTCCTGGCGTGGTCCGTCCGCAGGCATCTGCCTCGGGCCCGGGCAAGCTCGCGACGTCGTACGCGAGCCGGAGCACGTCATGCTCAGACTCGCCGAAGCTGGGGCGCTGGTCAGCGCGCGGCGACCGCCTGCTTCTGGGACTCCTGAATCGCCTGGACGAGCTCGGCGGGCGTCAGGAAGCCGCCGATGTAGTCGCCGTTCTGCGTGAACACGGCCGGTGTGCCCTCGACGCCGAGGTCCGAACCGAGTTCGTACTGCGTCTTGATCGCACCGTCGCCACACGGCTTCGCCTTGAGTGGCTCGCCCTTCTTGGCGCGCGTCAGGGCCTCGCGCCGGTCGGCGGAGCACCATACCTGCTCCGCCTTCTTCCAGGATTCCGTGCCAGGACCCGTGCGCGGATACAGCATGTAGCGCACGCGCACGCCGGCCTTGTTCACCTCGGCGATCTGGCTGTGGAACTTGCGGCAGAACCCGCAATCGACGTCAGTGAATACGGTCACCGTCATCTTCGAATTCGGCGGACCGAACACGATCATCTGGCTCTCGGACGCGACCGCCAGCGCCCTGGCTCGCGCCGCGTTGCGACGCCCGGCCGTCAGGTTCACCTGGGTGTCGAGGTCGTAGACGTTGCCGCTCAGCAGGTACTTGCCGTCCTCGCTCACATATGCGATCAGCCCGCCCATGGTGACTTCGTAGAGGCCCGGGATCGGCGATGTCGCAACGTCACCCGGCTCGGCACCCGGCAACCGGGCGACGATCCGCGCCCGGACATCCGCCGGGATCGCGTCCGCGGACCCCGCCGGCCGAGTCGCTACGGACTTCGCGCCGGGCTTCGGCGCCGGCTGCTGGGCCTGCGCCGTCAGCGCGAGGGCGGCCGCGATCAGCGCGGGCAGGACAAGGATACGACGCATGCGATGACTGACTCCGACTGGCTGCTGCGATGTCCTGCCGAGCGCGTGGCCGCAGGCAGGTATTCAGACCGCCACCGCACGACCGGGTTCCGCAGCGCAGGGCGACGCCCGCCGTCGCGGGCGCGCGGAGTCTAGCAGAGCGGCGCGGGCCGCTCAGCCGCGCGGATGATGCTGCGAGTGCAGGTCCTTGAGGCGCTCGCGCGCGACGTGCGTGTAGATCTGCGTCGTCGAGAGATCGCTGTGGCCAAGCAGCATCTGCACGACCCGCAGGTCCGCTCCGTGGTTGAGCAGGTGAGTGGCGAAGGCGTGACGCAGCGTGTGCGGCGACAGCTCCTTCTCGATGCCGGCCTTGCGCGCGTAACGCTTGATGATGTGCCAGAAGGCCTGGCGCGTCATGCGGTCGCCGCGGCGCGTGGGGAACAGGAAGTCGGTCTGCCGCTCGAGCAGGATCTCGACGCGCGGCCCCTGCAGGAACTGCTGGAGCCACTGCACGGCCTCCTCGCCGAGTGGAATCAGGCGTTCGCGGTCACCCTTGCCGACGATGCGCAGCACGCCCTGGTTCAGGTTTACCTGGCCGAGCTTGAGGTTCACGAGTTCCGAGACCCTCAGGCCCGTCGCATAGAGAACCTCCAGCATCGTTCGATCGCGATGTCCCAAGGGGTCACCGACGGCAGGAGCGGCCAACAGGGCCTCGACTTCCTCCTCCATGAGCGACTTCGGCAGCGAACGGCCCACCTTGGGCATCGCGATCTGCGCCGTGGGGTCCTCGCGCAAGGAGCCCTCACGGACCAGGTAACGGAAAAAGCGCCGGAAACTGGAGAGCTGGCGCGCGGTCGATCGCGGCCGGGCGCCCGCCTGAACGCGCGAGGCCATGAACGACAGGATGTCGCCGCGCTGGGCGCGCTCGAGATGCACTTCGCGTTCCTCGAGCCAGCGCTCGAGCGCGCTCAGGTCCGCGCGGTAGGCTGCAAGCGTGTTCGGCGACAGACCGCGCTCCATCCAGACCGCGTCGAGGAAGCGATCGATGTGCCCCGGGCCTCCCGACGCCGACGCGCCGCCGCCACCGGCACGGCGTGCGGGCAGGAAGCTCGATTTCACTGCGGTGGTCATGGAACCTCGCGGTCTGGCATGGCCCCGAGTATGCGAGCCACTCGTCGGCGGTCGACGTGACATCGCTCACAGATCCCCGGACGCCGTTAACATAACCGGAACTGATTCACAGAAAGCCGCATGGCAACCACGAACCCGCCACGATCATGGCGCGCCGGCCCGGCCGGCGCGCTGACCGGCGCGCTGCTGACGCGCCTCTACGGATCCTACGTCCTGGCACTGCTCGCCGTGCTCGTGAGTGTCGCCGCGCTGCTCACTTTCGCCCTGCCGTCGCTCGTCTGGCGACGCGCCGCGACGCGCGGGCTCGCGCGCTCGTGGCTGATGCTCGCGGGTCTGCGGCTGCGCGTGAGCGGTCTCGACGCCCTGCCCGCCGGTTCCTGCGTGCTGGTCGCCAACCACGCGAGCTACCTCGACGGCATCGTCCTCGACGCCGCCCTGCCGCCGCGCTTCGGCTTCGTCGTCAAGCGCGAGGCAGCCGCAATGCCCGTCGTGGGGCTGCTGCTGCGACGGCTCGGCTCGGAATTCGTTGATCGTCACACACGCGGCGGACGCCAGCGCGATGGCCGTCGCGTCGTCGAGCGGGCGGGCCAGGGTCATTCCCTCGTCTTCTTCCCCGAAGGGACGTTCGATGCGCAAGTGGGGCTCAAGCGCTTCCACATCGGCGCGTTCGTCGCGGCGGCGCGCGGCGGGGCGTCCATCGTGCCTGCCGTCATCCACGGCGCGCGGCGCGCCTTGCCGAGCGGGGCGTTCGTGCCGAGCCCGGGCGCGATCCACGTCGAGATGCTCGGTTCGATCGATGCGCGCGGCGCTACGCCCGACGCGCTGCGCGATGCATCGCGCGCCCGGATCCTCGAGCGACTGGGGGAACCCGACCTCGCCGGGAGGTGACAGGAACACGGGAACATTCACCTGGTGCCATGGCGTGGCCGGGTGGCTCCGTGGCTCCGTGGCCCCGCGGCCCGGGCGTCCGTTCCGGTATCTCTCCGCGCTCCTTGAAAATCCGATAAGTCGCTGCGGAGAGATACCGGAACGGACGCCCCCGGTAACGTGCGCCGGTCCCATCACATCGGCGTTCGTTTCGTCACATGCTGCGTCGGTACTGCCCGCCGACCTGGTACAGCGAGTGAGAGATCGACCCCAGCGACGCGACTTTGACCGCCTCCATCAGGTCGGCGAACACGTTGCCGCCCGTGGCGGCCGTCCGCTGCAGACCTGCCAGCACCTCCGGACGGCGCGCGGCGTTGCGCTCGAGGAACGCCCGCACCGCCCGCACCTGGCACTGCTTCTCGTCCTCGGTGGAGCGGATGAGTTCCGCGTCGCGATGCTCGCTGGTCGCGTCGCCGGCAGCGAGAAAGGTATTGACGCCGACGATCGGCAGGGTGCCGTCGTGCTTCAACTGCTCGTAGTGCAGCGACTCCTCCTGGATGCGACCGCGCTGGTACATCGTCTCCATCGCACCGAGCACGCCGCCCCGCTCCGAGATCCGGTCGAATTCGCGGTAGACCGCCTCCTCGACCAGGTCCGTCAACTGGTCGATCGCGAACGAACCCTGCCACGGGTTCTGCGTCTTGTTGAGCCCGAGTTCCTTGTTGATGATGAGCTGGATCGCCACCGCACGCCGCACCGACTCCTCGGTCGGCGTCGTGATCGCCTCGTCGTAGGCGTTCGTGTGCAGGCTGTTGCAGTTGTCGAACAGGGCGTAGAGGGCCTGCAGTGTCGTGCGGATGTCGTTGAACTGGATCTCCTGCGCGTGCAGCGACCGGCCCGACGTCTGGATGTGGTACTTGAGCATCTGCGAACGCGGCTCGGCCCGGTAGATGTCACGCAATGCGCGCGCCCAGATGCGGCGCGCCACGCGGCCGATCACGGCGTACTCGGGATCCATGCCGTTCGAGAAAAAGAACGACAGGTTCGGCGCGAAGTCGTCGATGTGCATGCCGCGCGCGAGGTAGTACTCGACGATCGTGAAGCCGTTCGCGAGCGTGAACGCCAGTTGCGAGACCGGATTCGCACCCGCTTCGGCGATGTGATAGCCCGAGATCGAGACCGAG
>WBZL01002360.1_pt1 | contig 18479 bp, 20 predicted proteins | sample 5204291 | NCBI WGS metagenome assembly WBZL01 (sample SAMN12344345, study PRJNA552823) | activated sludge metagenome | biome: Activated sludge suspended growth; feature: Nitrification reactor; material: Wastewater; isolation source: activated sludge from nitrification reactor of wastewater...
AGTCCAGCAGCGGCGGGGTAGGCTGCGCTATGCCGCTGGCCTGCCGCTGCGCTCCGGCTTCCGCGCTGGCCGTCGCGGAAACCGCCTATCGTTCCCGCTCTCGGCCTCGGTCGTCCCGTTCGCGCTCGTACCGCTGCACCAGACGCATCAGATATTCATCGCCGCCGTCGCGCAAGCGTTCCAGCTCTGCGGGCAGCAATGCCCGAAGATCGGCGGCGTTCACGTCGCCGCCGCGCTCCACGCTCTGGCTGATATTCCGCAGGGCCCGTTCCTTCGCCGCGCGTTCCTGCAACCGCTGCAAGGCGGATTTCGGGGCGCGGGCCGGCTCTGGCTGTGGAACGCGCGGCGCGGTGCTGCCGCCGTCAAACATCGAGGCGAGTCCTTCCGCGATGCCTTCGACGGGCCGCGCAATGCCGTCCAGGAGACTCGCGGCAAACGCGCTCACGCCGCCAGCCAGCCCGCTTTCCCGGTCGATCACCCGGAATCGGCCACCGTCGCGGTTTTTGTCCGGTGCGGCCCGTCCGCGCTCGCGGGCGTCTTCCTTAACCGGGCTTTGATCGGCCCAGCCATCCCCTCGGGGCCGGTGCTCGGTCGTCTTCGCCGCCGCCTTGCCAAAAGCGGTTTCCGCGATGTTCCGCCGGGCGTCCTTGAGGGCTTCCGCTCGCTCCGGCGCGTGGATGCCCATCTTTTCGCGGGCTTCGGCCTGCTTGATTTCCAGCGTGTCTTGCGCTCGCTCGTGGGCCTGTTCCAGCCGTTCCTGCCGCACTTCGTCGCGTTCGACGTTGCGCCAACCGTTTTCAACAATCGTCTTATGGAGTTTCTCCTTGCGCTGCTCGGCCTGGTGGTCTTCAACCCGATGGCGGATGAACTGCTTGAGCCGCTCGGTAGCCCTGCTCAGAAGAGGAACGTGGTTTTCCTTTAACCGCTTTTCAAGGCGGCTTTTATCCAACACCTGCCGACAGGCCAGCCCCGCGTCGATCTCTTGCCGGGTCTTTTCCTCAAACGCCTTGGCCCGCTGATCCCGCTCGGCGTGCTGCCGTTCCAGCTCCGCCTTTTGCTGGGCTTGCTTCTCCAGCAACCCGGTCTTGTATTGATCCTGGGCGCGGAGAACCGCCGTTTTCTTCCCTTGTTCGACCATCGGCAAGGCGTCCCGCTGAATCTGGACGAGGTACTTGTCCAGTTCATCGCGGGTCTTGCCCGTGTTGCGCTCGGTGAGGCGGTGGATACCGCCGAAGGAATTGACCACCACCAGCTCGCCCGCTCGGTAGTGTGGCGCGTGGTGGCCGATTTCTTTTGCGTAGGCGGCGGCGCGTTCCAGCCCGGCGGCTTCTTGTTCGGTCACTCGCGCCAACACATAGCCACGGGATGCAAGGAATAAGGCAAACTCCTCGCCGCCGTGGGACAAGTTCGCGGCAAGGCGGATGTCTCCCGCCGCCTTGCCCAACGCTTTATTTTTCGCTTCGGCTTCTGGCGGCTTTCGCCCGGCGTCTCGCGCTTCCAGCGCGCTCTGATGTTCTGCCTGGTCTTTCTGGATCGCCGCCACTGCTAGCCGATCCTCCCACGCCTCGCGTTCGCGGTCGGTCTCCCGCCCCTGCAACCGTTCGTGCGCCTCTTCGACGCTCGGAATCTGCTCGCGGTCCAGGTCGGCCAGCTTGCCGCGTACCGCCTTCGCGCGCACGTCCAGCGTCCGGGTCAGGACATGGAATTGCCCGTGTTCGTCCACCACCCCGAACGGCTGCCGCTCGCTGTCGCCGATGGCCAGCATCAGGCCCTTTTCTTCCAGGGCCGCGCAAAACGCCCCGCCGTTGTCGCTGCGCTGCCACGCGTCGCGGATGGCGGCTTTCGCATTCCGCACCTCGGCCACGTCGCGCAGTGCCCGTTCGGCCTGCTGCCACTCCTCGCGCAACAACCGTTCCTGCTCCGGCTCGTGCGCCGGGGCAAGTTTCCGCAACCCGAATTCCTGTTCCAGCGTCCGCGCCACTTCCGCCCGCCGCATTCCGTCGAACGGAATTTCGATCATCTGCCCGCGTTCTCGATCCACCAGCGACCACACGACGTGATAATGCTTTTCCCCCTGCAATTGATGTTCGACGATAACGCGGGCTTGATCCTCTAAATGCAGGCGGCGTTCCACGGCCTCAAAGCTTTTTTGCCATTGCGCCGCCGTCAAACTCTCGCCGTCGTCCAGTCTCAGCCAGCAATGATAAAAAGGCTTGGTGCCGTTCGTCTGCATCGCTTCCAACTCGATGCCGTTCAACGCGCCTTTCAAATTCCCCGTGTCCGCAAAACCGCGCATCTCCACCAATTCGGCGCGTTCGTTCTTTTCCTGGTTCAACAAATAAGCCGCCAACTGCCCCCCGTTGCCGCGCTTATTAGCCCCGATAATCATGCTAGACCCGCCGCACCTAATAATGCGCCGACCGCGATGCTCAATTCTTCCGCCATGCGCTTCAATAAAATCCGGTCAGGGTCTTTTCCCAGATTGACCGCGTGCGCGATTTGATTCACGTTGCTGCCGATTTTATTGAGTTCCGCAATCGCTTTTCCGAACTGTTCCAACTCCACCGGCGGGCGGCGTTGCGAACGTGGGCCTTGATGGCCTAAAGCGCACGCCCGCAAATAAGCCGCCGTGCTCAATCCCGCCGCGCGGGCGCGTTTTTCAATGGCGGTGTATTCATCTGGCGTCACGGCGGCCCGCACGCCTTTTAATCGCTGCCGCTTTTGGCTGCCATGATGGGCTTTCTCGGTTCGGCCCGCTTTCTCGCTCGCCGCACGTTCCGCCATGTCTGAATCTCGCAGGCCGGGTTGCTTTCCGCGCCGTCCGGCGCGGGCTTGCGCCGCGCGGGGAGCGCGGCGTTAAAGGGGGTGCACGGGGGGATGCCCCCCCTGCCAAGTGGCCGCCTGCCTGCGCAGCGGGCGGCGGTGGCGTGGAACACGCCTACCACTTGCAACGGTCCTGACGGCGACAGTATGGGCTGAGTCGGAAACGCGGCGCAAGCAGAATTGCGGGGAGGCGCGACTATGGCGATGAGCGGGAGGAACTGAAAGAAAAGCAAAAGGAGTTCGCGCCTAACGGCACTCACAAAATTCTCAGGAGGGGGGCTTTGCCCCCCTGTGACCCCCCAGGATATTTAGGCCGAAATGATGGGGAAGCAATGGTTGTCCCAATAGCTAAGCCTAAAAGCCTTCAATCTAAAGCTATCTAGCTTCAGTCACAGGCTCGCCAGGGAAGCTTAAGTTCATTGACCGTATTTCCTTAGCCTTCAAATCGTCTCGAAGAGTTCCGTCTCGAAGCGGATCACTGACAAATCGCGATGCTAAAACAGTGGCAAAATCAACGGTACCCCCATGCGCTTCTTTTGAAAGAGTTTGCAATGTGAATGTTATATTCAGTGTTATTTCAGGATCGACTTTGGTCAATTTAGATAGGGATTCACGTGGGTTATTGTAAAAGTGATCAATGCATTGACTACCATTGCCATGCCATGGACATACACTTATTCCACCTGCCCTTTCGTAGTAGTAGTCCGCGCCAGAGCTGTCATGAGCAAGCGTTGGTCCAATCAGCATCAGATATGCAGTTTTTTTTCCAGCATTGTGCAAGGAAATGGTTATCGCAAGCTTTTGATCTTTGCGGGCTACCGTCACTGCGGTACCTTCTAGGCCATCATTATATTTTCTTGTTGGTCCGCACATTGCACTATTAGAGAAAATAAGAGCAAGCGCAACAAGGCTAGAACAAGCTGTTTTCTTAAGCATAATTAACGACACACAAAATGTTGATTCAGAGGTGCGGAGACTTCAAGGCGACTTCGGGAGCGGAAGACACGATCTTGAGCAAAGCGGAAGCGGGGCCGGTCGGATGGCGGCGGTTCTGCTCCCAATTTTGAAGCGTTCTGACACTGACGCACATCAGCCGTGCAAAGTCGCTTTGGGAAAGGCCGGTGCGCGCCCTGACCGCCTTCACGTCTGGGGTTGGCACCACGAAGCGGCGGGAAGCTTTCATCTCACCCTTGATGATGGCCCGCGCCTGTTCCAAGCTCTGGCGCAGTTCGTTGAAAAGGGTCTTTTCAAAAAAGCTCTCTCGATGCAGGGCTAAAAGTATGGCTCAGAATAACCATTTTGCTGAAAACTTCTTGGGCAGCTTGCCCATTCTGGTGCCTCTTTGTTGGGTGTATTCCATTGACTTATTAGGCACCGATGAAGGCTCGTGGCTGCTGGCCGTGATTGCCATACTGGGTACCGAATGCGGCCAACTGGTGAAGGAATGGATGAAGCCGCAACCGGTGCCTTATGACGATCCGGCGGTGTGGTTCGACCGTTTGGCGGAAACGGTTGGGTGCGTGGCAACAGTGCTTTATCTCACTGTTGCGTTATTCGTGGTCGATGCCCCGTATTTCACGCACCTGAAAACATCGCTGGCCCATTTCGAAGTCTCCTCGTCCGCCGTCTGGGTGCCCGGCCTGATGTGGGCCATCTTGTTGGCGAATGGCGTTTACGCGCTGCCCTTGGGCTGGCGGTATGGACGCAGCCCGCGCGTGCCGGGGGTAATCGTCAGCGCGGTGCTGTGGATCATCGGCGCGGCGGCCTTGATCCTGTTCCAAGCGTTCGTGCCTTCCCCGAATTCTATCCTGGGTCCCAACGCGACGCGGGCCGTCAACTTCTGCATCCTGTGGTTTTACCTGAACGCCCTCTGCATCCAGGCGACCCGGCTGGGGATCGCGCTGCGCGGGGTCGGCGGCGCGGCGCGGGAACGCGCCCAACAGCATGTGCAACAGGTCGAGGAGGATGCCGAATGGCCGACCGGCCCTTGATGCCGAACGTGGCGGCGGTCATTTCGGGAGGGGCGCGGCGTGCCGTCGATCTGGCTGGGTGAACGCTGGAACCCGAAGAACCGCGACAAACAAACGCCCCTCTATGGCGAGCCGGTCTTGTATGCCGGCGAACGCCATTTGACCATGTTCGGCCCGAACGGCTCCGGCAAGGGCGCGACCATCGAGATTCCCAACCTGCTTCACCTGGGCAACGATGTGTCCATCTTGTCGATTGATCCCAAGGGCCAGAACGCGGCGGTCACGGCGGCTTGGCGGCGGCGGGTCAGCGATGTGCGGGTGCTCAACCCGTTCGGCCTGCATCTCGGTCTATACCCCGATCTGGAAAGCGTGGGCTTCAATCCGCTGGCAACCCTCGATCCCGATTCCGACCGCTTCTTTGACCGCGCTCGCGCCCTCTCAGAGGCGTTAATTCGGGTGGAAGGGGACTCCCAGCCCTTTTTCCCGCAAAGTGCCCAAGGGCTGCTAACGGGCCTGATGATGTGGGAAGTCATCCAAGCGCGACAGGCGGGCGTCGCGCCGTCGCTGGCGCATGTGCGCGACCTACTCATGGGCACGGATGCGGCGGCGATGCCCGACGACGACCTGACCGGCCTGCAAATCACGGCGGCCCAGATGATGGATTCGGATCACTCCAGCATCGCGGGCCTGGGCCGGATGTTCGCGCGGGACAGCAAGGAAATCGCCAGCGTGGTCTCGACCGCCATTGCCCAAACCCATTGGCTGGAAAGCGTGCCGATCCGGCGCGACCTCGAAAAGGACGGCGTGCGCTTCGCCCAACTCAAGGAAAAGCCCACCACGGTCTATGTCATCCTACCCGCCCAAGACCTCGACGATTTCAGCGTGTGGCTACGGCTGGTCATCACCACCGCGCTCGGTGAACTCTACGGCCAAAGCGGTCAGGGCCTGCGTACCCTGTTCATGCTCTCGGAGCTTGCCGCCCTCGGCAAATTGAAGCCGATCACCACCGCGCTCGGCCAAGCGCGGGGCTACGGCATTCAACTGTTCCCGGTGTTGCAGGATATCAACCAACTGCGCGGGATTTACGGCAAGGACTTCTCCCACACCTTCCTGGGCATGAGCGGCGCGACCCTCGCCTTTACCCCGAACGACTTCGAAACGGCGGAATGGATGTCGCGCCGTTCCACGGAACACTATGTCGCCGGCCCCTCCTTCAGCGACGATCCGCGCGGCGTCGGCGGTGCTCGGGAAAGCTGGGCCTTGCAGTTGCGCCGCCTCTACCCGGCGGACTCGCTGTTCGATCTGCCGGAGTTTCACGCCCTGACCTGGTTTGCCGGGCAAGGCCAACCCATCCCGGTGCGCACCCGCCGCTATTGGGAACTACCCTTTTGCAAGGGTCGCTACCGGCCTGACCCGTTTCACCTCTAGAGCAGACTAGGCGCGATGCGCGGGACGGGTTATAGACCCGTGTTGCGGCAAGACCGTTACCTGAAAAATGAGCTTCGCGGCTAAGGCCCTAGATTTCGCCGTAGGCGCGCTTTAGGTTTTTCAGGTAGGGCAACTACCCCTGTCTTGTTTTCATCGCCTCTTGGCCTCCCCTGTAGCCTTCTGTGGGCCTAGCCGGAACTTACGAACAGACATCGGGATTCGGCTTTCTGCCTTCGGCGGCGTGCTGTCGGGCCTCTTGCTCGATCTGGTCGAGCAACTCCGGCGTATAGAGGGCGGTTCGGCCCTCCCGAATAGCCTGCTGGCCTACCTCCAATGCCGCCATAAGGCGGGCGTGCTTGTTATCGTCCTGCTCCCGTAGGCGGCGCACCGCACGCATCGCGCACCAGCTCGGCGGCGTTGCTGTAGAACCCCTCGGCAATCTTGGCCTTGATGTAGCTCTCATCCACGGGTGGAAAGTTGATATTCATGGCTCATGCCGTCATCTCCTGCATCCGTTTCCGCGCCAGCCGCCGCTTGCGTTCAAGGAGCAGGCGGCTTCGCCACAGCAGCGGATTGGTCGGCATGAGCGGCCACGATGACGCTGATATGGGCTTGGGGATGGTTGCGGGGTTTATCCCTGACAACGATTTCCACGTCTTGCCCCAGTGCCGTCAGGCAACGTAGCAAGCGATCCGTCGAAAACCCAGACAGACGCCCGCGCACCAAGGCGGAAACCTTCGGTTGATCCAATCCCATGAGGGCGGCGGCGTCCGTCTGGTTTAAGCCCTGCCGTTCGATGATCTCCGCGATTTGCTGGGCCAGCCGAACCCGTGTCAGGGCTTCCTCGGCGTCAGGCCGTCCCAAATCGGCAAACAAATTGCCGCTGCTGGCGCGAACGGGTAAGTCTTCCTCGTGATATTTCCGGCTCATGGTGTCCCCTTCTGTCGTTCGGCCAACCAATCCGCGTAATGGGCCTCGGCCCGTTTCAATCGCGCTTTCACCAATTCGATGTCCTGCTTGGGCGTCGCAATCCCCTTGCGGGATTTTTTCTGAAAGACGTGCAGGACATAGACCGCCTCGGCAAAGCGCACCGTGTACACCGCCCGGTAAGTGTCGCCGTCGAAGTCGTCCACGATCTCCAGCACGCTCGCGCCGCCAAAGCCTTGCAGAGGCTTCGCATCGGGCGACTTACCGCCCCGCTGCGCCCAATGCAGCGCATACCCGATGAAGTTTTGAACCTCGGCGGGACTATCTTTCAGGTCGCGCCAACTGCTTCCAATCCAGAACAGCGGCTTATCGGGCGGGTGTTGGGTCATTTATGCCATAAATGGCATATCCTTGGCCCGTTGTCTAGAGAAAAACGAACGTTTAGGCGATACCTCGTAAAAATTTGTGCTGCACAGCACAAAATGGGGCTTTCCCCCTACGGCCTTAAATCCCGCTGTAGGCGCGTTTTAGGTTTTTCAGGTAGGGTACCCACCCCTGTCTTGTTTTCGTCGCCTCTTGGCCTTCCTGTGGTCTCCTGCGGGCCTTTGTTCTGGACACGGGCCGTTGACCTTCCACCCCCTTGCTAAACCGTCTTTTAGTTTTTCGGTTGGGGTGTTGCCAAGCGAGTTCGTGTTCACCGCCCTGCTAAGTCTTCTTTTCCTACTGCCCGCTGGGTTTTTCGTGTGCCCATCATTTCGGCTTAAATATCCTGGGGGGTCACAGGGGGGCAAAGCCCCCCTTTTGAGAATTTTGTGAGCGTCGTTAGACGCGAACTCCTTATGCTCCCGGCAAGCCTGCGGATGACTTATCCACAGGCTTGGATACGAATAAATAAAAGGATAAATAAAGGATAAAAGGATAAGGCTTAAAAAAACGACGTTTAATTAATTAAAATCAATAAGTTGCAAAATTGACCCGTAACCTATTCTCCCTGCCACCCCCCTTTTTTGCACCATTTTGGGGCGGCTTTTGGGGTAGTCGGAGACCGAAAAATCCGACCCGTAACCTATTCTCCCTGCCTTTTCGCCGACCCGTAACCTATTCTCCCTGCCTTTTCGCCGACCCGTAACCTATTCTCCCTGCCTCGGCCCCCTTTTTGGGCGGCCAAAAGTGGGAAAAACACGACCCGTAACCTATTCTCCCTGCCACCCGTAACCTATTCTCCCTGCCTTTTGCCTCGACCCGTAACCTATTCTCCCTGCCTCGGCCCCGCCGTATCCGAGTTATCCACAAGCCCAAGACCATCGCCAACAAGTGACTGACGCTTACTGGCGGCCTTCACTTCCGCCATGAATTCGCGGGCTGGGTACAACGTGTAAATCACATCCAAAATTTTGCCTCGCTTGCCTTCAACCAGCTTTTTCGTGGGTTTGCCGCCCAAAAGTGGCGGTTGGCAGGTCTGCAATTCCTCGAAAGCCGCGTCCACGGCAGCCACAGCGAGGCGGTGGACGGTATAGCCGTTCAGAAGGCCACTGTCCCGCTGGATGGTCGAAAACCGCATTTCAAACGGATGCAGAAGGCTTGCGTTGAGATATTTGAGGCTTAAAACCTTGTTGAGCCACCGTGTTAACTGGTTTTTATGGCTCATCAGCCTAGCATAATTGAATTGCCGGTAGGTCAACTCATCGAGCGCGCGGCTGGCGAAGGGGTGGAAATCCGCAAACCATTTCGCTTCTGGGTCTTCAGCTAACCTGCCTTTGGATACTCGAAAAAGATTGTTCAGGTAAAGGCTGTTGCTGCTGAATTCACCCTCTTTCTCATCTAGCATGCCAGTGATGATGACGGCACGCGCCATAATCTCAAGGCTGAGATTGATTTCCTTGTAGGTGCGCCCATGGCCGCGCTTCGCCAGCTCTTTGCGCACCATGTGCAGCGTGAAAACCACTCCGCCGCGCCGCAACTTCGGATCGTAATAGCCGTTGTTCTGCTCGGCAGCAATCTTCCGTAACACATCTTCGATCAGTTCTTCGTTGGCACTGGGAAAGTAGACGCGAATAACACCGTCTTTATCTTTCACCGCCGCCGGTTGAATGGTTGCCGTAAGTTCGCGGCCCCGGTAATGAAACGGTACTTCATACAGCAACGGAAAGGTCCCGGCCTTCCGCCATTTGTCCTGCTGCTGCCGGGACACCACATAGCGCGGAATGCTATCCCATAGGTCGAAGACGTTTGAAAGGGAATCGCGTTCGGCCTCGGTATTGCACAAAAGGCCCCGAAACAAATCCATCTGGCGATTGCTGAAATCTTCTGGTTTCGGCGGCACCGGCGGTTTTCTCTTTGTGGGCGGGGTGGCTTCGGCACTCATGCTCCCTCTTCTTTCTTCTACTTATCTAACTATAGATAAGTAGACTTATCGAATAATCAAGGTGTCTAAACCCTCCGGCGGGGTGGCTCCGTGCTTCGTAAACCAGTCGGCCAAGGATTCGGCAAGGGCCTGTTGCACGGTCACACGCTGCCCTTTCTGCCGTGTCAACTTGCCACAAAGCTCGTGCAGGGCAAAGGAAACATCGGCGTCAAAATGACCCGCGATCATCACCGTTTTAGCTCGGCTCGGTTGACGGCGGCGCGTAGTCGGTTGCGGCTCTGGAGCCGGAACCGCCGCCGCGCGTGAAGTGATGCGCGAGGGGATGAGGTTTTCAAGACTGGTATTAGGTTTGCTCATGCGTTGCTACTCCGGCGCGTGGTTTCATGCGACTGATCGACTGATACAGTTGGCGACAAGTATAGAAGTCTACTCATCCAATCTAGGAGGCTTAGAATTTCCTGCGCGGCCTTACCGGTCGGCTCAAATTCGGTGACGCCAAGCCCGGCGGCGATGGCGCGTTGATAGGCGACCGCCTTGGATAGATAAAGAGGCGAGAGAGCCAGCCCAAGCTTGGCAATAAGCGCACGGGCCTGTTCCGTTTCCGGTAAGCGCGGTTCGACCTGATTAAGCACGATAGCGGCGGGTTTTTGGTGGGTAGCCACAAGATCGGTGGTCGCGGTCAAATACTGAACATCCTGCGCTGTCGGGCGGCAAGGGATCAGAATCAAGTGAGCTACCTGAACCGAAGCGGTCAGAATTTTCTGCTCGAAAGCCGCCGTGTCGATAAAAATAAGCTCGGACCCGCCGCGTTCGGCCTCCGCAATAGAGTGCGGCAATCGTGAATAAACGGCGGAAAGAACCGATGGCCGGGGAGCAGTGCGGCTATCACTCCATTTCGCGGCGGCCTGTTGATCTGGATCAAGGTCGATAATCGCAGTTGGTATACCCGCCATTTGAGCCGCAGTCGCCAAATGAATGGTTATGGTTGATTTTCCCACCCCGCCTTTTAAGTTCGCCACTGTGGTAACCGTTGTCATATTCCCCCCTGCCCAAATGCGTTATGTTCTACTCATCGAGTAGTCGCATGTAAAGACTTATCTATTTGTGGATAAGTATACTTATCCACAAATAGATAAGTCCACTTTTTAAGACGGTGACGTTATTCAGCTCAGGATGCGAGGGCAGGTGCAGACGGTGCGACCGAATCAGGCCGTGCGGGTTCCGGTTCCGGGGCCGGCCATGATCTTCTGGGTCACTCGGCTGTAAACGTCCGTGTGCATGGCGAGAATCCCTTCATCCTTGAGTTAAAACAATCCTTGCAGGGGTGCAAGCGCGTCCCTGCGCTGCACCCCTGCCCGTCGGCGAGACTGGGGGTAGCAAGGGCCAGGGCGAGGGGCGGGGAGGGGGATCGCCCGGCCTGCACAAGCCGCAGGCGCGGAAGGCCGGGGACACCCCGCCCCTCGGGCTGAAAGCCGCACCCTTGCCCGCGCGAGGGGCAAAGCCCCTTAGAAAATGGGCCGGTACGCGCTGGCGCGTTCCGGCCTCAAACAAGACGCGGCGGGGGCAACGCCGCCGCCGCTCCGAATCCGCGAAAGGGAGCGTCACCGCAAGGCCGAGACGGCTTTAAGCAGGCTCGGGGAGCCGCGCCTTGCGCGGCGAGTAGCACCCGGCCCGCCGGAACGGCGGGTTCGCCCCATTATCATGAAAGTTTTATTGCGGCCTGTCCGCGCGGGGGTAATCTTTACGTGGTTTGCCGAAAATCGGCAAAGATTGGAACGACGAGCTTCAGGCCCGAAGGCGAAGCCCCGGCCCTCTTTTCCCTACCGCCCGCGCCCCGTCTTGAGCGGGAAGCGGCAGAGGTCACGCGCCATGAAAGATGATGGATCCCCTGAGACACAGGAACCCGCAAGACCCCTCACGAAAGCCGAAAGATACGAACAAGCGATAGAAGCAGGCTGGCAAGATTGGCTGGAATCCACAGCGCGAAACAACCCCAAATATGTGCCTGAAGTCGAGGCTGAGATTGCAGCATTAAGGCAGCAAAGACAACGGGACATAGCCCAAGCCGAAGCCAGAGCGCGAGGCGAGCAGGCGGACAGCCCACCCCCCACTGCGCCATAGGGCGACTTGCTCCTCAAGGTCCTGGCTGCGGCCTGTCCACGCTCTCCCCGCGAGGCCGAAAGGTTACGCTGACTTCGATTTCCTCATCGAGTTTGCCCAGAATCGTCATCATCCGATCCAGCGTGAACCGGCGAAGCTGGGTATTGCGAATGCGGGAGAATTCAGAGTGTGGCACGCCCGTCAATTTCTCGGCCTCGCGGGTCGAAAGTTGGCGGTCATCAAGAACGCCGATGATCTTGGCCGCAACGAGGGCGCGGGCCTGCTCAAGTCCGGCGTTGGGGTGTCCAAAATCGCGGAACACGTTGCCGCTGCCGTGGATCAGTTCCATGTCATCAGTGGTCATGGCAAAGCCTCCTTCAATTCTCCGATTCCGACCAATGACGCTCTACGTCCATGCGCCCGTGCAAGACGCGCACAACATCAATGCCGTCCGCCAGCGGAAAATAGAAAATCAGGTAATTCCCCACGGGCAGACACCGCAACCCGGCCTGAAGATCGGCGCGGCTCGCGCCCATGCTCGGGAACGCGGCCAAGGCCAACAATTTTTCCTGAATACGATCCAGAAACTTGTCGGCGTTGTGGGGATTGTCCTGGGCGATATACCACCAGATTTCATCAAGATCGTTTTCAGCTTCTGGCCGTTTCAAAACGCGCGGCATCAGGATTGATCCTTTCCCTGTCGCGCGGCCAGCCGCTGGCGACCCTTCCGTTTGATCTCTTCCATATCCAAAGGCGTGGGCGGGCCGCTGTCGATCCCTTTCTGAATTTCGCGCCTCAATTCCTCAAGCCGCAAATCGCGCAACTGGTCGCGCTCTTCCAGGAGCCGCAACGCCTCCCGCATCACCTCGCTGGCTGAATTATAAAAGCCGCTCTCGACCTTGCCTTTTACCCATTCCTCAAGATGGGGGGTTAGAGAGATATTCATGGGCGTGTCCTCCGCGCGGGCAAGCAATAACAAAGAATAGCAAAGATTGCTATTTTATAACTTAGCCTCTCCGGCAAATCCAGCAAAAAGGAAGGCTCCTCTGTGCCAGAAATCAAGAGTTTTGACACAAGCTCCCGCCCCTGATAAATCAACGGCTTGGTTGTGCCATAAATCAGGGACAAAACAAGGCCATGAAAATCGGCTATGCGCGAGTTTCGACCGAAGACCAAAACCCCGACTTGCAGCTTGCCGCCTTGAAGCAAGTGGGGTGCAAGCGCATCTTTACCGACAAGGCCACGGGGGCGCATGTCAAACGGCCTGAGTTAGCTAAATGTATCAAAGCACTCGCCAAGGATGATACACTTGTCGTCTGGAAGCTCGACCGGCTGGGCCGTTCGCTGCGGGATTTGATTGGCCTGTTGGATGACCTGAAAGCGCGGGGCGTGGCTTTCCGCTCCATCACGGAAGCGATTGACACCACGACGCCCACAGGCCGCGCCATGTGGCAAATGATCGGAATACTGGCGGAACTGGAACGCTCCTTGATTCAGGAACGCACCCAAGCGGGCCGCGCGGCGGCGGTCGCCCGTGGGGTGAAGATGGGCCGCAAGCCCAAGCTATCGCCCCAACAGGTCGCTCATGCCCAGAAGCTGATCGAGCAAGGAGAACACCACGACGCCGTCGCGCACTCGCTCAACGTGTCGCGGCGGACGCTGTACCGGGCGTTGCGGGGCTAGGGATTAACGCTCTTCGTCGCCTTGGCTATTTATAGATCAGGCCACGATAACCTGCTGCATAACATCACCGTCGTGGAGTTATGCGGAAACCACATAATCATTTGTTGTCGCGGACGCTTCGCGCCAAGCAACCATGCGGATTGGAATCCGCCGCCCCGTTGGGCTACCCAAAAAGATAACTAACTTATGAGCACTTTATCTATTGAGTTAAAAATTCCTGTCGAAACAGAACCTCTTATTGGTGCTCCCGCTTTAACATTTACCCATTGGCTACCAATTGGCAAAGCCAATGGAATTTTTATCAAAGAAGATGGCATGGATATTCTTCTCTGGTTTGATTTGCAGTCAACTTGGTGGGCATCTCAACCAACAGAAGAAGAATTAGAAAAACATGTAAATGTCCTAGCTCACTACGTTCGCGCTGAAGTTGTAGTCGATAAAGTGGAACCGGACCTTGCTAATTACATGGAAAATCGTGATTTCAGTAGAAGCCCAAATAAGTCTGAAATCCAACTGCAAAGCAGATACCAACAACTTGGAGAAGAAATATTAAAAAACATTCTTAATCGTTTAAACCGACTTATCTCATACGCTCGAACTATAAAAGGCCAATACTGGCTTGTAGAGTACCCTGTCGATCTTGGGCGAATGCATTCCTTTTTTCAAAAATTTGAAGCAAAAGGCAGTATTGACTCGAATAAACAATTTAGATTTCAACCTGGAGAGGGTGATTGCATTTCGATATCTATGCCTTCAAAGGATAAATATATAAAAAAAGAAGAGTGGGGGAAGATTAAAGAATTTATTGAAGACACCAAAAGACCTCCACTAGTTCTCGAGCTTCTCGCAGGTGCGGAACAATTGGAAGGTAATGACTATGCTCGTAGTGCTTTGTCAGAATCAGTAGCTGCTCTCGAGGTTGCTATATTTTCTTTTGGGCGCGCTCAAGATACAAATTCTCAACTTGCTTCAATAGTTGGGCCACGCCTCGACATAAAAAGACTGTCAAAACAAATTGAGCATATGGGGTTAAGTGGAACTATAAGGTACTTAATTCCCTTGATCATCACCGAAGAAATTTTGCCTACTGATGTGCTCGTAACTTGCCAAGAAGCTATAACTGAACGTCAAAATGTTATCCATAATGGAAAACGAAATGTTAATAATGTCAGCAAATACATAAGAGCTATTAGAAAGTGTTGCAAAATACTTGATGAATTTACTGAAAACAAAGAAGCCCAACAAACTGCTTAAGCTGCGCTTTTGTGCGCCCGGCCGAATCATGGCAGAAGAAGACCTTCTCACCCTTGCTAATGAACAGCTCGACGGCTGGAATCGACGTGCGAAACAGTGGTATGCCATGTATTATATATTTGGGGGTTTTGCCGTTCTGCTCACCATCACAGTGGCGTCACATCCACATTTCATCCCGAAGGACACTGAATGGCTATCAACGCTTGCTTGGCTGGCAGCGATTTTCCAGGGTCTCACTACATTTTTGGTGGCTCTGCCCAAAGCAACTGCGTATCGAGCAGCATGGCGAACTCTTTGGCTTGCTCGACTCGACTTCATCGATAGCGACGGATCCGACGAGTCAAACAAAAAACTTAAGCAAGCGATTGCCAAAGGCTGGGCGATCATTGATGGCGGGTACGCAGATGCATTCAAGGCGGAATCTCGCCTAACATCCGCTTTAACCCGGACGCCCCGCAAGCGGGGCACCGACTAAACGGCGCGTTAGGCGCTATAAAACCTTAGACCTTTCGGCACGGTCTGTCTCATCGCGGATTCCGCTTTCCCGCCGCTATGTCTCGCGCTAGGTTAGCCATGCGGTACAGGCTGGGAAGCCGATGACCGCCCGAAGTGATGACGAAAGCCGCCCTGAGCCAACCTCAAGGCGGCTTTTTTCATGGCTGAATCGCGCAAACCGCCACCCTATGCAATCGGCTACAGGCGCAATCCGGGCACGGCTCGCCGGATGCGGGAAGCGGGTAATCGGGTTTTTTCGGTGAGGGCTTCAGCGACGGACTGCCAAAGCAGGGAAGGCGGGAAAGGACAGAACGGCGGATCGGGTGGCGGTCGCGGTGGCGGGCCTGTCTGTTCCTGGATCACGGGCGGTGCTCGGACCAACAGGACAACGGCGGAACGGAAAGCGACGGCGGGGTAGGCTGCGCTATGCCGCTGGCCTGCCGCTGCGCTCCGGCTTCCGCGCTGGCCGTCGCGGAAACCGCCTATCGTTCCCGCTCTCGGCCTCGGTCGTCCCGTTCGCGCTCGTACCGCTGCACCAGACGCATCAGATATTCATCGCCGCCGTCGCGCAAGCGTTCCAGCTCTGCGGGCAGCAATGCCCGAAGATCGGCGGCGTTCACGTCGCCGCCGCGCTCCACGCTCTGGCTGATATTCCGCAGGGCCCGTTCCTTCGCCGCGCGTTCCTGCAACCGCTGCAAGGCGGATTTCGGGGCGCGGGCCGGCTCTGGCTGTGGAACGCGCGGCGCGGTGCTGCCGCCGTCAAACATCGAGGCGAGTCCTTCCGCGATGCCTTCGACGGGCCGCGCAATGCCGTCCAGGAGACTCGCGGCAAACGCGCTCACGCCGCCAGCCAGCCCGCTTTCCCGGTCGATCACCCGGAATCGGCCACCGTCGCGGTTTTTGTCCGGTGCGGCCCGTCCGCGCTCGCGGGCGTCTTCCTTAACCGGGCTTTGATCGGCCCAGCCATCCCCTCGGGGCCGGTGCTCGGTCGTCTTCGCCGCCGCCTTGCCAAAAGCGGTTTCCGCGATGTTCCGCCGGGCGTCCTTGAGGGCTTCCGCTCGCTCCGGCGCGTGGATGCCCATCTTTTCGCGGGCTTCGGCCTGCTTGATTTCCAGCGTGTCTTGCGCTCGCTCGTGGGCCTGTTCCAGCCGTTCCTGCCGCACTTCGTCGCGTTCGACGTTGCGCCAACCGTTTTCAACAATCGTCTTATGGAGTTTCTCCTTGCGCTGCTCGGCCTGGTGGTCTTCAACCCGATGGCGGATGAACTGCTTGAGCCGCTCGGTGGCCCTGCTCAGAAGGGGAACGCGGTCCTCCTTTAACCGCCTTTCAAGGCGGTTTTTATCCAACATCTGCCGATACGCCACCCCCGCGTCGATCTCTTGCCGGGTCTTTTCCTCAAACGCCCTGGCCCGCTGATCCCGCTCGGCTTGCCGCCGTTCCAGTTCCGCCTTTTGCTGGGCTTGCTTCTCCAGTAGCCCGGTCTTGTATTGGTCCTGGGCGCGGAGAACCGCCGTTTTCTTCCCTTGTTCGACCGTCGGCAAGGCGTCCCGCTGAATCTGGACGAGATACTTGTCCAGTTCATCGCGGGTCTTGCCCGTGTTGCGCTCGGTGAGGCGGTGGATACCGCCGAAGGAATTGACCACCACCAGTTCGCCCGCTCGGTAGTGTGGCGCGTGGTGGCCGATTTCTTTGGCGTAGGCGGCGGCGCGTTCCAGCCCGGCGGCTTCCTGTTCGCTCACTCGCGCCAGCACATAGCCACGGGACGCAAGGAATAAGGCAAACTCTTCGCCGCCGTGGGACAAGTTCGCGGCAAGGCGGATGTCTCCCGCCGCCTTGCCCAGCGCTTTATTTTTCGCTTCGGCTTCTGGCGGCTTTCGCTCGGCGTCTCGCGCTTTCGGCGCGTTATGGTGTTCTGCCTGGTCTTTCTGGATCGCCGCCGCTGCTAGCCGATCCTCCCACGCCTCGCGTTCGCGGTCGGTCTCCCGCCCCTGCAACCGTTCGTGCGCTTGTTCGACGCTCGGCACCTGCTCACGATTCAGGTCAGCCAGCTTCCCCCGCACCTCTTTCACCCGTACATCCAGCGTCCGGGTCAGGACATGGAATTGCCCGTGTTCGTCCACCACCCCGAACGGCTGCCGCTCGCTGTCCCCGATCGCCAGCATCAGGCCCTTTTCTTCCAGTGCCGCGCAAAACGCCCCGCCGTTATCGCTGCGCTGCCACGCGTCGCGGATGGCGGCTTTCGCATTCCGCACCTCGGCCACGTCGCGCAGTGCCCGTTCGGCCTGCTGCCACTCCTCGCGCAACAACCGTTCCTGCTCCGGCTCGTGCGCCGGCGCGAGTTTCCGCAACCCAAATTCCTGTTCCAGCGTCCGCGCCACTTCCGCCCGCCGCATCCCGTCGAACGGAATTTCGATCATCCGCCCGCGCTCTCGATCCACCAGCGACCATACGACGTGATAATGCTTTTCGCCCTGCAATTGGTGTTCGACGATAACGCGGGCCTGCCCCTCTAAATGCAGGCGGTGTTCGACGGCTGCAAAGCTCTTTTGCCATTGCGCCGCCGTCAAGGTCTCGCCTTCGTCCAAGCGCAACCAACAATGATAAAAAGGCTTGGTGCCATTCGTCTGCATCGCTTCCAACTCGATGCCATCCAACGCGCCTTTCAAATTCCCCGTATCCGCAAAACCGCGCATCTCCAACAACTCGGCGCGTTCGTTCTTTTCTTGGTTCAACAGATACGCGGCCAACTGCCCCCCGTTGCCGCGCTTGTTGGCCCCGATAATCATGCCCGCCCCGCCGCGCGTAACAACTCGCCGACCGCGATGCTCAATTCTTCCGCCATGCGCTTCAATAAAATCCGGTCAGGGTCTTTTCCTAGATTCACCGCGTGCGCAATTTGATTCACGTTGCTGCCGATTTTATTGAGTTCCGCAATCGCTTTCCCGAATTGCTCCAACTCCACCGGCGGGCGGCGTTGCGAACGCGGCCCTTTGTCGCCTAAGGCGCACGCCCGCAGATAAGCCGCCGTGCTCAATCCCGCCGCGCGGGCGCGCTTTTCAATGGCGGCGTATTCGTCCGGTGTCACCGCCGCCCGCACGCCTTTTAATCGCTGCCGCTTTTGGCTGCCGTGGTGGGCTTTCTCGGTTCGGCCCGATTTTTCGCTCGCCGCACGTTCCGCCATGTCTGAATCTCACAGGCCGGGTTGCTACTTTCCGCGCCGTCCGGCGCGGGCTTGCGCCGCGCGGGGAGCGCGGCGTTAAAGGGGGTGCACGGGGGGATGGCCCCCCTGCCAAGTGGCCGCCTACCCGCTCGGCGGGCGGCGGTGGCGTGGAACACGCCTACCACTTGCAACGGTCCTGACGGCGACAGTATGGGCTGAGTCGGAAACGCGGCGCAAGCAGAATTGCGGGGAGGCGCGACTATGGCGATGAGCG
>WBZL01002362.1_pt1 | contig 18470 bp, 16 predicted proteins | sample 5204291 | NCBI WGS metagenome assembly WBZL01 (sample SAMN12344345, study PRJNA552823) | activated sludge metagenome | biome: Activated sludge suspended growth; feature: Nitrification reactor; material: Wastewater; isolation source: activated sludge from nitrification reactor of wastewater...
GCGTGGGCATCCTCACCATCCTCACCATCGGCGTGGCCGAGCGCACCTCCGAGATCGGCCTGCTGCGCGCCATCGGCGCCACGCGCCGGCGCATCCTGCTGCTCTTCCTCGGCGAGGCCGCGCTGCTTTCCGCGCTGGGCGGCGCGGCCGGCCTGCTGCTGGGCTGGAGCATCGCCGTCCTGCTGACGCTGACTTTCCCCGCGCTGCCGGTGCACACGCCGTGGATCTACGCAGTACTGGCTGAACTGGTCGCCGTCGGCGTCGGCCTGGCCGCCGGCGTCGTGCCCGCCCGCCACGCCGCACGCCTCGATCCGCTCGAAGCGCTGCGCAGCGAATGAGGCTTCCCCGTGGGAGCGGCGTCCACGCCGCGATATCAGCGGCTGTACCCCAAGGGTGTTTCCTGCGGGGCAATATCGCGGCGTGGACGCCGCTCCCACAGGCATTCCCATGACAGTCATCCAGCCGCTCGATCCCCTGCGCGAACGCGCCCTGCTGCTGACGCTGGCCGGCATCCAGTTTGCGCACATCCTCGACTTCATGATCATGATGCCGCTCGGGCCGATTCTGGTGCGCGAGTTCGGCATCGGCACGCACGAATTCGGACTGCTCGTCTCGGCGTATACCTTCAGCGGCGCCGCCACCGGCCTGCTGGCGGCCACTTTCGTCGACCGCTTCGAGAGGAAGCGCCTGCTGCTGGGCATGTTCGCCCTCTTCACGCTGGCCACGCTGGCTTGCGGCCTGGCGCCGAGCTTCGGCCTCCTGATGCTGGCGCGCTGCGCCGCCGGCGCCTTCGGCGGCGTGCTCGGCTCGATGGTGCAGACCATGGTCGGCGACCTGATTCCCTTCGAGCGCCGCGGCCGCGCCAGCGGCACCATCATGTCGGCCTTCGCGCTGTCGACCGTTGCCGGCGTGCCGCTCTCGCTGGTGCTGGCCAACCATTTCGGCTGGCGCGCACCCTTCGTCTTCATCGCCGCCCTCGCCACCGGCCTGCTCGTGCTCGGCTGGAAGATGCTGCCCACGCTGCGCGGGCACCTGCGTTCCGCCGTCATCGGCGAGGCGGAGCGCGCCCACCCCCTCGCCGCGATGGCGGAAGTGCTGCGCGACGCCAACCACCTGCGCGCGCTGGCCTTCATGGCGCTGCTGATGTTCTCCGGCTTCACGGTGATTCCCTACATCACCCTTTATTCCGTGGCGAACGTCGGCATCCGCCAGGAGGATCTCTACCTGATCTATCTCGCCGGCGGCTGCGCCACCTTCTTCACTTCGCGACTGATCGGACGGCTGGCGGACCGCCACGGCAAGGTGCGTGTCTACCGCATCGTCGCGCTCTGCTCCATGGCGCCGCTGCTCATCCAGACACATCTCGTGCCGATTCCGCTGTGGCTGATGATCGTCGTGTCGACCCTCTTCTTCATTTTCGTGCCGGGACGCATGGTGCCGGCCATGGCCATCATCACCTCGGCGGTGCTGCCGAAACTGCGCGGCACCTTCCTCTCGATAAGCGGCGCCACCCAGCAACTGGCCTCCGGCGCGGCATCCTTTGTCGGCGGCCTCATCATCGCGCAGGATGCGGCGGGGCATATCGTGCGCTACGACTGGGTGGGTTACCTGGCCGTCGCCGCCACGCTGCTGGCGATGGCCGTCGCCAGCCGCATCCAGTTTCGCGCCTGAGGACTGGGGAACCCAGTCCGAAGAAGTACTCCTGGGGTGCGCCTGAGGACTGGGGAACCCAGTCCGAAGAAGTACTCTTGGGGTGTGCCTGAACGTGCCCCCTCTCCCCACCCCTCTCCCCCGGTGCCGGGGGAGAGGGCGTCGATGTACTCCCCTCTCCCGCTTGTGGGAGAGGGGCCGGAGGAGTGGGTTGCGGGAGTTGTCATGAGCACCGCCCCCCGCTAGAATCGTTTCAGATATAAAGAAATCGCGGCCCACCGCGACCCCAACCCCGCAGAGGAGGAGAAATGGCATCACAGATGACCGAGGTCGAGCCGCGCCGGGACTTCCCGAAAATCCGCGACGTGCCGATGGAACAGCCGCTGAAATGGCTCAAGCTCGGCTGGGGCGACCTGATCTCCTGCCCCACCGCCAGCCTGTTCTACGGCTTCTGCTTCGTCGCCGGCGGCGCGCTGATGGTGCTGGCGCTCGGCGGCGCGCCCGAGTACATCGCCGCCGTCACCTCGGGCTTCCTCATCCTCGGCCCCTTCTTCGCCATCGGCCTCTACGAGATCAGCCGCCGGCACGAAAAGCAGCAGCCCTGCAGCCTCATGCCCACCCTCATGGCGTGGAAGGGCAATGCCGGCAACCTGGGCATCTTCACGGCTGTCCTGCTGGTCATCTTCCTGGTCTGGGCGCGCGCCTCGATGGTCGCCTTCGCCCTCTTCTACTCGGGCGAGATGCCGAGCATGAGCGGCTTCCTGCGGCATGTCATTTCCACCGACCACATCGGCTTCCTGCTGGCCTATTTCGCCATCGGCGGCATTTTTTCCCTGATCGCCTTCTCCATCAGCCTGATCACCATCCCGCTCATGCTCGACCGCAACCTCGACGCCATCACCGCCGCCATCACCAGCGTGCGCGCCCTCTTCGCCAACCCGGCCGCCATGTTCGTCTGGGCCGGCCTCATCGCGCTGCTCGGCGGCCTCGGCCTCGTCACCTTCCTCGCCGGCATGCTCATCGTCGGCCCCATCCTCGGCCACGCTACCTGGCACGCCTATCGCGACCTCGTCGAATAGAATGGCGGGATGAACGCCGCCCGCAGGGCCGCCCCAAGGGCGGCGAAGTCAGTCACCTGGAGCCGCCCTGCGGCGAACCGTCGTCACCCCCTTCCCCGGGAAGGGGGCGGGGGGATGGCTCCATGAATCCCGCCCATCGCGCCGTCGCCCTCCTTGCCGCCTGCCAGGCGCTGCTGCTTACCAACGGCGTCACCCTCGTCGCCATCAATGCCCTGGCCGGCTTCGCGCTGGCGCCGGACAAGCGGCTGGCCACGCTGCCTGTCGTCGGCTACGTGCTCGGCTCGGCGGTGTCGACCCTGCCCGCCTCGCACTTCATGCGCCGGCATGGCCGCCGCGCCGGCTTCCTGCTCGGCACCTTCTGCGGCATGCTCGGCGGCGCCATCGGTGCGGCGGCGATCCTCCTGCAGAGCTTCTGGCTGCTCTGCGCCGCCACCTTCTGCTCGGGCATCTACCAGGCCTTCGGCCAGTACCTGCGCTTCGCCGCGGCGGAAGTCGCGCCGCCCGACTGGAAAAGCCGCGCCATCTCGCTGACGCTGGCCGGCGGCATCCTCGGCGGCTTCATCGGCCCGGCCGTCGGCAAATGGACGCGCGACCTGGCGCAGCCGCAGTACATCGCCTCGTATGCCTCGCTGATCGGCTTCGCCCTCATCGCCATGGCCATCGCCGCCAGCCTGCGCTTCCCGCCGCAAAGTCAGGCCGAGCAGCACGGCGGCGGTCGCCCCCTGCGCGAGATCGCGCGCCAGCCCGTCTTCATCGTCGCCGCGCTGGCCGCCGCCGCCGGCTACGGCGTCATGAATTTGCTCATGAACGCCACGCCGCTGGCGATGGACTTCTGCGGCCTCGGCTTCGGCGACACCGCCTTCGTCCTGCAGTGGCACGTCATCGGCATGTTCGCGCCGAGCTTCTTCACCGGCCACCTCATCGCCCGCTTCGGCGTGCTCAACATCCTCCTCGCCGGCGCCGTGCTGATGTTCGCCTGCATCGGCATCGCCGTGCAGGGCATCACGCTGATGCACTTCTGGTGGGCGCTGCTGCTGCTCGGCGTCGGCTGGAACTTCCTCTACATCGGCGGCACCACGCTGCTCACCGAGGCCTACACGCCGGCGGAGAAAGCCAAGACGCAGGGCCTCAACGACTTCCTCATGTTCTTCGCCATGGCCGGCTCCTCCTTCGCCTCCGGCGTCGTCGTCACCAGCGCCGGCTGGAGCGTGCTCAACCAGATCGCCATCCCCTTCGTCGCCCTGACCGCGCTGGGCAGCGCCATCCTCTGGCTGAAGCGCCGCGCTGACTGACCCCCTCTCCCCCGGAATCGGGGGAGAGGGCTGGGGTGAGGGGGCAGCCTTTCACCCCCCTCCCGCAGGCGGGAGGGGGGTGTTCACTCCCTCGCCCCGCTTGCGGGGAGAGGGCCGGGGAGAGGGGTATACTTCGCCCCCATGAAACGCCTCCTCCCCCTCTTCGCCCTGCTCTGCCTGGCCCCCGTCCATGCCGACGAAGCCGCCGACCTCGACGCGCTATGCGCCGCCGCCGGCGGGCAAGTGAAGCGCACCGACATTTCCAACGTCCGCCGCACCGACTGCGCCGGCCCGCAAGTCACCTGGTTCCATATCCACTCCACCGGCGCGCAGGGCCGCACCATGGTCAACTACACCGCCACCCGCCCCGGCGGCTGGCGCAGCGCCCTCGACGCCGCAGCCGCCGACCTCGCCAGGCTCTGCGGCAACCAGCCGCCGAACATCCAACTGCAGGAAGAAAAGCTCAGCGCCAGTTGCGGCTCGGGGAGGTAACGCCCCCTCAGGCGGGAATTGCCATTGGCATGGCGGCTTGGTAAGCTGCGCGAACTGGCCAATCGAGGCAGGGACAATGGCAGGCAATCGGGAGCAGGCCTGGCGCGCATGGGGAAGCGCGGCCGGGGATAGCGCAGACAAGCCCTTCGGACGCCATTCGAGCGTCCTTTCCGACGTCGCGCCGCTCCAGCGCAGCAGCATTGTCAAGAAACTCAATCCCGACCAGAAAGGCGCCTTGCGGCTGGCCGAACGCTTCGGCGACCGCCTCGTCTGCGTGCGCTACCGCACCGATCCCGAAAGCGGGCGCCGCTTCACCACCGCCGAGATCGTCGTCGAAGAACGCGCCCCCACCGCCCCCGCCCCGCGGCACAGTCTGGTGCGCGTCGGCTGGAAGGAAACCGAATTGCGTCGCGCCATCAAGGAACTGGGCGGGGTCTGGCTGCATGACAAGAAACTCTGGCAGGTGCCCCGCGACGCCGTCAAGCAGCTTCGAATCGGAAAACGCGTGGTGCGGGAAGGTGCCTAGATATGGATACCCAGTGGTTGCCATATATAGACACTTGTATCCATATATGGATACTTGTTGCCACTAATGGCAACCTTTCAATGACGTCTACTTAACGTTGGGCGTCATGAACAGAAGTTTTCTCCGCCGCCGCTATCGAAACCTCCATCCGGTCGCGCAGCGGATATTTCTATACGAGCATTTCCGTACAAACGTCGCTGCACTAACAGAGGCCGTCCGTCGTTCTCCCAAGACTTATGCCCTCCGTCACGCATTGGCTGATGCGTTACTTCGCGCCAACCGCAGATCTGAAGCTCGCCGTATCTGGTTTCAGACAACGCGGCTCTTTCCCAGAGCTCCCAATCCATTCTTTCAACTAGCCAATTGGGCCATGGAACACGGTAGGTTCGATGAAGCAGAAAAACGGCTAAGACAGTGCCTTGTCCTTGATCGCGGGTATTTTGAAGAAACGGCGCATTTCTGGCGGGCTGAATCACTCTTTCGCCTTGGACGCTTCGACGAAGCCATTTTTGAACTTGGTCATGTTAGAGACGATTTTGAAGAGATGTGGTTTCTCCAATACCGCTCACGGTCGAAATCCGATATTTTGAATGACATAGCATGCGCGAAACACCAATGACGCCCAACCCTCCGATCAACCGGACCGCCAACAAGCTGCGCTTGTTGGTTCCCTCCGCGCTGCGCGCTCCGGCGGCCGGTTATCTAGCACGTTAGCCGTCTCGGGCAACGACATGCGCATCTACGCAGACTTCAATGGATTGGAACGCTCGACGGGTTCGAGCAGACAATTTGTCCCACTCGACAGTTATGGTTCGCTGTGCGATCTTGCTAGAGCCAAGATCATCTTGGCGAATGGAACCAAGCTCACGATTTACAGCGATTCAAGCGAAACAGAAGACCTAGAAGCCAATGCTGTTGCTCGTTTCGACAGCGAGTCCAATCGCTGGGTTGCTGAGATCGACGACGATGGAATCCGAGACGTCCCTACTCAAGGACAACAATCTAGTTCCCTCGTTTGTGTGGCGTGCGAAATGGAGCTTGACCAATATGTCGCTCAACAGAGACTGAGTGAAGTGTCACTGTGCCCCTCTTGCGGCTCCCAGGTACATTTGCCAATTCTCCCGCCAAGGAAAGTGCAAACTTGAAAACAACGGCTAACCCCGCGGTCGACCCCGTTCCCTTCGGTCACTGGACGCTGCGCGATGAAGCCGCGCAGCGCCGGTCACCTCCACGTTATGCATGAAGGAGCCTCTATGGGCATCCCTATCCTCAGTGAGATTGAACGGCTCATTAACGAACATGGCTCGGCTGTTATTCTCAAAGAACGTCTTGCGCTCGCTTCTGATCAATATTCTTCGCTCGAAAAGAAGCTTACGGAAACGAATCTCAGAAATGAGCAGCTTGAATCTGAGAACTCCAGTCTTCGCTCTGATCTTAAGAAGACACAAGAGAAGATACGGAACCTCGAAGAAAAACTCGTAGAGCGTCATGGTCAGCGTCTTGAAGACATAAGAGAAAAACTCCTACAAATTCTCGCCTCGCATTCAGACATCACAAGCCAGCAAATTTCCAGCGCACTTGGGAAAAGTGCTGAATTCGTTACATTTCATCTCACTGAGATGGAGAACGCGAGTCTTGTTCATGGAAGTTATTTCGCAGGCGGCGACACGGAATGGTCTATCGCTCAAGGTGGAAGATACTATCTCGTTCGTCATGGCCTTCTTGCATAACATTACGTTCCAGCGGACTCGTGCAAGCTGCGCTTGCCCGAGCCGCTGAACTCCACGTTAGAGCGATGCCCAGACACGGCCTCATCCATGAAGGAGTAATTGACCAATGAAAGCAGTCGGCTTGTTCATCCTAAAGTGCATCGCCTTTGTCACTATCTTTTGGTCATTGTGGCTTTTCGCCTTCCGCCCTATGAATAACTGGGCGCAAAGCACTTCCAGCAGCTGTGCTTCGAATCAAGAACAGAACGATAGCGACGCTCTGATGAAAAAATACTGGGAACAAGCTGCGCGCGCCGATCGGCTACAAGCAGCCTATGAACAACAAAATAAGCAAGCCGCCGCAACTTTATTGAAACAAGATGAACTATTGTCCCGCTGGGAGAAGGTAATCGGTAAGTGGGAAAAGATCACGCCTGCGAAGTAAATCGCTCTAACATTCCGGTCGAGAGGGACCGCCCCAAAGCTGCGCTTTGGGGTTCCCTCCGCGGCTGCGCCGCTCCGGCGGCCCCTCACCTAGCACGTTAGGGCTCAGTGATGCCATCTCGTCCGCCATCAATTCCATCCGAGCGCAAACTCGCAGAAAGAGCGTGGGCCGTTGGTGACTATGGCACCGCACGCACGCTGTACCGACACTGCGTAGATTCCGCCGCTTCCACCATTCATGACGGCTTGCCCACCGCCTTCTACCTTGCTGAATGGGCGCGGTTGGAGGGAACAATACAGAATCGCCCCGCTTTCGAGGCTTTGTTCGCCGAGGCATTCGCGCTTGAGCCCAATGCCCCCCTGTTGCGCCTGAGCTACGCCCGTGATCTTTGGTGCGAATTTCGAGACACAGAGGCTTGCCTGAAAGAAGTCGCCGCCCTTGAAGAATTGTTGGCCTCCACGCTTTGGGATCGAGCCAACGATCTTTCTCCGCTGGCATACTCGCAGAAAATCGAAACCCTGCGCGCTTGGACAAGAGGAGAACCAGGTGGTCCCTTACAACCCTAGCCCTAACAGGCGCTTCGAGGGGACCGCCGAGAAGCTGCGCTTCTCGGTACCCCGTCGGCTTCGCCGCCGGGCGGCCCCTCAAGCTAAACGTTAGATTTCACACCTAGCTCATGCGCTTGCTGATCGTCTTCCTTCTATCCGTTGCCCAGATGTCGGCGCTTGCTGCGAACGACGAAATGGTTGAGGTAAAACTTCAGATCCTCAAGCCCGGCCAACTTCTGCGCGTGCTCACTGATACGCAACCGATTTGGGTGCTTTTCAGGTCTCCGACCGGAATTAGAAGCATCGAAACCACTGCCAGCGAATTTGACGCGAGCGGTGACGCAAAGGAGTTCAAGAACCCATACCGCTCAATCAGGAAAAAATATTTCGTTGTCTATGGCGGGTGTCCAGATGGTTTCGAGCTCCCAGCCTATGACGAGAACACCGGATTTTCGTGCCTGGAAAGCTGCAAGAAATACGATCTCGCGGGCAGGCCCGCGAATTTGTGCGCCGGCACACAGCCAATGCGAATTCCCCCGCATTACTACAAGGACGAAAGCACCGTAGTCGTGAAGGTCAAGTCCAAGTGAAATCTAACCCTGCGCTCAACCGGACAGCCCAACAGCGGCCTTTGTCCGCTGTTGGGTTCCCTCCGTGCCTGCGGCACTCCGGCTGCCGGTTAGCTCCACGTTATGCGCCCTAGCGTGCCAAAACAGTGAAGCCTATGTTGAGCGTTATGCCAAGGGTAATCGTCACAATCCTGCTCTCAACCACCCTCTTGGGTTGCGCACCGATGGTGACCTTTGAGGACATGGAGCCTGCTTTGGATAGATGGATTGGAAAGCCTGTACCCAAAAGCCCACACCCTTTGGAGTGGTCATTCCGCAAACGAGCAGCCAACTCAGATACCTACGAACTAGTCAGTCTCAGAACAGACGAGTGCAACTATGTCCTAACTGTGCGCTCCGTCGACGATATTATTCTTGGCTGGCGGTTTGTTGAGGCACAGAGAACGAAGCCGTGCAGATTCCAACATGTTCGGCAATTGATGTAGCCGTGATTCGGCAGCATGGTATCCATGTCGCATAACCTTTCGTTCCAGGGGACCGCCGGCAAGCTGCGCTTGCCGGTTCGCTCCGGGCTTCGCCCTCCGCCGGCCCCTGAACTCAAACGTTAGGGCTTAACCTATGAATCCACTCGCGTGGAATTTTGAGATCCCTCAGCGTATGCGCACGCAGCCACAGATTGCACTTGGCGTGCTCCCAATCGGGCTGATGTTTGCATCCCTTGCCCCGCTTTTCTTCTTGGCCGCGTGGCTATCATCAATTCTTGGCATCCCTGACAACGCCCCGGTAAAAGATCAGCCAAACGGCATGCTGTGGCTAATTCTTTTCCTTGTTGTCATGGTTATCCTAGTGATCGCTAGCTACTTACTCGGGTGGTTTCTAAACGCAATCGTCTTACGTCTCTTTTTTAAGTGGCCACAAGAAAAAGTGCGTCGCGTCTTGCTTTACTCAGAGGTTCCGCCCTCATGGTTAAAGGAAACCAATACCGCTACTGGAGCCGCCAGTAGCGGTATTGCTTCAACCGCAACTTGGGCTGTCACGCGCCAGAAGGGAAAATTGCACTTCATTTTTCAGCGTGGCGTACTTGCTTGGGGCCTACCAATGTATCTTTTCATGGCAGTCCTACCCGTCATAAACGGACGTGTAGAACCTACTGCTTTTTATTTCATCTGGCAGGCTTGTCTTTGGGGTGCAGCGGGTGCCTCGTCTGGCTTCCTGATCTGGTATTTTTCTGAAAAAAGCTATCTTAAGCAGCATGGCAAACAAGAGCCCTAACAATTCCATCAACACGGACTGGCTTACAGCGGGCTTCGCCCGCTGTAAGCCAGCCGGTTATGTCAGACGTTGGGCATCGCAATGACGCTGATCGCTCTACTCTTATCGGCCCTTTCTCTTATTGGCGCTATCGGCGCTATCGGGAAGGTTATATGGCACACGCTTGGAATGCTTCGTGGAGTTCGGTCGTCAGCCAGCCGTTGGGTTAATTTGGTTCCGTTTCTAGCATTTTCACTACCCGGAGTGCTGGACGCAGTTGGCCAAGAACATCGTTTCAAAATGTTTGTTTGGTTCTGTATCGCTGCCGCGTTGCAACTTGCCAGCGTCGGTTTCCAGGTTCTCGCTGAGATATAAATGAAAGCGTTGCCATCTCTGCCAACCGCCATACCCACAGCAGTCGGCGTATTTCACAGACTGACTTCTGTTATCCATCGTCCTCTGGGCAGCGGTATCGTCTTATGCCGAACACTGCGTTCCGGGGGACGCTGCGCGATAAAGCCGCGCAGCGCCGGTGAATTCAAGCATAGAGAGGCATCCATGACGCCTCAACCACCATTGAACATGACTTGCATGAATAGCAACGCAGGAATGCGTATCCAATAGCAGGAAAATATCGTGGTAAGAAACACGCCCATCGTTCTACTTGCCTTGGCAGTGGCTTCTTGCGGTACCACATCGTCAGTCAAGCTAAGCATCGCGCCGCCTGAACGCATTAACTTCCAGTTCTCCGACGAAAGGCCAATAGGCGAACGTATTTCCCGTACGCAGGATTCCGAGGCGGGAACTACTTCCTACTACGGAGATGAAAGCATCTCTCCATCACCTCCTGATCTCTTTAAGTCTTACATGGCGAAGAATTTGTCTGAGCTGTTATCAAATAAAAACGTCAAGTTAACAAGCTTTTTGGTGAGCGCATCTGACCCAAGACTTGCAATTGACCCCGACCGCTATTTCGATGCGGTCAACTCGGTACCAAATGCCAATCCTCTCGGTGCAATACTCGCCCTTCCCTTGATACTTGGGATCGAATCAATCAAGAGCCAAAAGATTGTTTCCGTGCACATTCGCGGTGCCTTGAATGATCAGGAGTTTTCCACCGTATGCTCGGACAGCTTTCGGGGCCGGGCTACTGAGAACAATGTGCAGACGGTAATACTTGCTTGCCTTGATAAAGTTGCGGACGGGATTAGAGAAGGCGACGTGAAGTGAATTTCATTGTTTGCAGCAAGGTCCCCCAAGCTCCTTGGGCGGTCCGGATGCTACACCTGCGTGTTATCTCAGCGCGTCGTGCTCCGGTCATCCCTGAAGCGCAGGATTTTGCTGTGGCAGTGCCATGAACTCGTGCCTGATACGAATTGGCTTTGGTACATAACGCCGCATCGCACCGACAATTGGGGACACTCACATGAAAATGAAGTCGACGCCACGCTTTTCCTGCATCAGTGGTTGCCTGTTTCATGGACTGGCTTATTTGCTTTGCGGTCTGATGTCGACCGTGGCCCAAGCGCAGGCGCCCGGCCAGGCTGTCAAACCCGGACAGTTGTTTGCAGGCAGCCTGTTGAATGCGCATGCCCCGGATTCCGCTGGATGGATATTTGCGGGTGGCGGCAGCAACGGCATGGCGTTTGCCCGGAGGGGTGCTGAGCAGGACGAAACCTACGCTGCGCAAATCATTCTGTTCAAACTGCCGCCAACCCGCAGCAATGAGGAATTCGTCGAGATGGTCAAGGGTCGGGTGAGCATGACCAACCCGGCCCCACGCTTCGTCATGCTTGAGGAGAACTACGAATATACCGATCATCGCGGTTATCCCTGCATACGCTACAGGGGGATTTATGACGACAAGGAGGCATTGAAGACTTCTGGCGCTCGTGAGGCCATGAAACTGCAGGTGATTTCCTTGTATTGCCGTCACCCCACAGCACAGGAAGTTGGTTTTTTTGCGGCCTATTCACACCGCGGCGCCAACATCGATCCGGATCTTGAAGCGCCCGCGCAAAAATTCATCAGCGGTGTGCAAGTGCCGCAGCAGGCAGCTAATTGACGAACAAGACCTGTCTCGACATGGGGTGCGACGCACAGCTCAGCTTCTCGATACTATTTTCTCAACCACTCTGAATCCACCTGCCTCGAAAGGGTATGATGGCGCGAATACTCTCAATATTGATATATGCTGTTCTGACCGGGTGTGCAACCGTCGGCACCGAACAAGTCGAGAAACTGAAGCCTGGCACATCGATAGTCCCCCTTTCTCTGATGGGAGACACTCTCGCGATTCGCCATGTCGGCACGACCGTGTTCCAGAACGAGCGCCGTGATACGGCTGTCGCGGATTGGCAAATCGACAAGTACACTGAGTCTGCAGTTTTTCGATTGGCTGGAAATGGCAACAGATTCCAGATAAAGGTCACGGAAACCGCTGCTGCCAGGATCAGCGCCGAGAAACTTGTTATGGATTTCTGGACGAGTAGAGCTACGCTTCAAGGCGGTAAGGAAAGTGTCACGAAATTGGCCAAGGATGCCGGAGCTGATTACGTTCTTGTTATTGCACCCGCACAACTTGGCGATCCGTTCTATGGCACAAATCAGGGGTTTTCCGGATATGGCGTCTATCAGCGCTCCGCGTTTGGGTCGCGGCGTGCAATTAACTATTTAACGATGCGAGTTGTGCTGTTTGATGGCCAAAGCGGGGTCGAGGTGGCCAAGACTCACGGCTTCAATAGCGCACCACGTGATGAAGCGAGCTGGATGGATAGCGAAACCCTCACTCTCTCTGCGGACAACGCTCAGAAGACTAAATCCGGTATTGAAGCGCTTATCGAGACCGTTCTGCAAAAGGCATTGGCGGATATCAAGCTCGTTCCATAAGGGCCGCCGTCCTGGCGGGACTGACTTTTTGATCCGGCCTTTCCGGGTGTCCGGGAAATGCCCTACTCCGCCCTATGCTGCGCGCCGAGGTAGTCGCGCGTGCGCATCTCGACGAGGCGGCTGACGGTGCGGTGGAACTCGCCGGCCTGGGTGCCTTCGCGATAGAGCTCGCCGGCCTCGCATTCGGCGGTCATGACGAGCTTGACCTTGTGGTCGTAGAAGATGTCGACCAGCCAGGTGAAGCGGCGCGCCTCGGAGGCCTGCTCGCGGCCCATGCGCGGCACGCCGGAGAGGAACACGGTGTGGTAGCGGCGCGCGATCTCCAGGTAGTCGTTCTGCGAGCGCGGCCCCATGCACAGGGTGGCGAAGTCGAACCAGATGACGCCGATGGCGCGGCGCTTGACCGGCAGCTCGCGCTCGAGGATGTGCACCGGACGGTTATGGCCCTCGCCGCCTGACAGTTCGCGAAAGGCGGCCTCCATCCTGGCCTCGCCCTTGGCGTCGGCCGGGACGTGATAGACCGCGGCCTTTTCCAGCGTGCGCAGTCGGTAGTCGATGCCGCCGTCGACTTCCAGCACGTCGAGCCGGTCCTTCAATAGCTGGATGGTGGGCAGGAAGTTGTGCCGCTGCAGGCCGTTGGGATAGAGGCCGTCGGGCGGGTAGTTGGACGTCAGGCAGAACACCACACCGCGCTCGAACAGCGCTTCCATCAGGCGGCCGAGGATCATGGCGTCGGCGATGTCGGAGACGTGGAATTCGTCGAAGCACATCAACCGCGTCTGGCGGGCGATCGCATCGGCGACCTTGAGCAGGGGATCGTCCTCGGCCTTGAGCGCGCGCAGGCGCTCGTGCACCTCGCGCATGAAGGCGTGGAAATGCACGCGCCGCTTGCGCTGGTAGGGCACGGTGTCGAAGAAGCAGTCCATCAGCAGGCTCTTGCCGCGGCCGACGCCGCCCCACAGATAGGTGCCGCGCGGCAGCGGCGGATGCACGACCAGCTTGCGCAGCTTGCTGCGGCGCTGGTGCTTGAAGGCGACGAGTTCGTCGTAGAGGCGCTGCAGCCGCTCGGCGGCAGCCTGCTGGGCGGCATCGGGGATGATCTGGCGCGCCTTGAACTGGGCGTCCAGGGCGCGGAGCATGCCTTGCTTTGGGGAGCGTGGTGCGGGGGTGTTCATGGTGGCGTGATTCTACCAGCGGCCCCTCACCCCTGACCCTCTCCCCCTGCCCCTCTCCCGCACGCGGGAGAGGGGAGATGGACGGTCAGAAGTGCAGCGGGCGCTTGTCTACGGCGAGGGCCGTCTCGTGCATGACTTCGGAGAGTGTCGGATGGGCATGCACGATGCGGGCGATGTCTTCCGAGCTGGCATGGAACTCCATCGCAACGACGGCTTCCGAAATGAGCTCGGAGGCGTTGGTGCCGATGATGTGCACGCCGAGGATGCGGTCGGTCTTCGCATCGGCCAGCATCTTGACGAAGCCGGTGGTGTCGCCCTGCCCGAGGGCACGGCCGTTCGCTGCGAAGGGAATCTGGCCAGCGCGGTAGTCGATGCCGGCGCTTTTCAACTGCTGCTCGGTCTTGCCCACCCAGGCGATCTCGGGATGCGTGTAGATGACCCACGGCACGGCGTCGTAGTTGCAGTGGCCGGCCTGGCCGGCGATCAGTTCGGCGACCATGACGCCCTCCTCCATGCCCTTGTGCGCCAGCATGGGGCCGCGCACGACGTCGCCCACCGCCCAGACGCCGGGGAGGTTGCTGCGGCAATGCTCGTCGACGTCGACGCGGCCGCGCTCGTCCAGCTTGAGGCCGACGGCCTCGCAGCCGAGACCCTCAGTGTTCGGCACGCGGCCGACCGAGACGATGAGGCGGTCGCACTCGAGGACTTGGTTGTCGTCGCCGGACTCGTATTCAACGGTGACGCCCTTCTTTCCGACTTTCACGGCGGTGATGTTGGCGCCGAGCTGGATGTCGAGGCCCTGCTTCTGCGTGAACACCTTCCAGGCTTCCTTGGCGACGGCGGCATCGGCTGCGGCAAGGAAGTCCGGCAGGGCTTCGAGGATGGTGACCTGCGCGCCGAGGCGCTTCCAGACGCTGCCCAGCTCCAGGCCGATGACGCCGGCGCCAATGACGCCGAGGCGCTTGGGCACGGCATCGAAGGCGAGCGCGCCGACGTTGTCGCACACCAGCTTGTTGTCGACCGGCACGCCGTCGAGATGGCGCGGGCGCGAGCCGGTGGCGACGATGACATGCTTGGCCGTGACGACCTCGCCGGCGACGTCGACTTCCCAGGCGTCCTCGCCGCCGCCAACGAACTTGCCGTGGCCGGGCAGCAGCGTGACCTTGTTCTTCTTGAACAGCCCCTTGATGCCGCCGGTGAGCTGCGTGACGATGTTGTCCTTGCGCTTGACCATCGTCTTGACGTCGATCTTGACGTCGTTGGCGGTGATGCCGTGCATGACGAAGCCGTGGCGCGCGTTGTCGAAATGCTCGGAGGACTGCAGCAGCGCCTTGGAGGGAATGCAGCCGACGTTGAGGCAGGTGCCGCCGAGGCGCACCTCGCCCTTCGGGTCGTCGTAGGCCTCGGATTCGACGCAGGCGGTGGAAAAACCGAGCTGCGCGGCACGGATGGCGGCGATATAACCACCGGGACCGCCGCCGATGACAAGTACGTCGAATTGTTTGGCCATCTCAGATCTCCAGCAGCAGGCGCGCCGGGTCTTCCAGCGCCTCTTTCATGGCGACAAGGCCGAGCACCGCCTCGCGGCCGTCGATGATGCGGTGGTCGTAGGACAGCGCCAGGTAGTTCATCGGGCGGATGACGATCTGGCCGTTCTCCACCACCGGACGATCCTTGGTGGCATGGATGCCGAGGATGGCCGACTGCGGCGGGTTGATGATGGGCGTCGATAGCATCGAGCCGAAGACGCCGCCATTGGAAATGGAGAAGGTGCCGCCGGTGAGCTCCTCGATGGAGAGCTTGCCGTCCTTGGCCTTGGCGCCGAACTCGCCGATCTTCTTCTCGATCTCGGCGAGCGAGAGCTGGTCGGCGTCGCGCAGGATCGGCACGACCAGGCCGCGCGGGCTGCCGACGGCGATGCCGATGTCGAAGTAGCCGTGGTAGACGATGTCGTTGCCGTCGATGGAGGCGTTGAGCACCGGGTACTTTTTCAGGGCGGCCACCGCCGCCTTGACGAAGAAGGACATGAAGCCGAGCTTGGCGCCGTGCTCCTTCTCGAACTTGTCCTTGTACTTGTTGCGCAGCTCCATCACCGGCGCCATGTTCACCTCGTTGAAGGTGGTGAGGATGGCGGCGGTCGACTGCGACTGCACGAGGCGCTCGGCGACGCGGGCGCGCAGGCGGCTCATCGGCACGCGCTGCTCGGTGCGCTCGCCGACGAGGGCCTCGACGTTCACGGGCGCGGCGGGCTGGGCCAGGGCCGGGCGCGAAATCCCCCCCGCTCCCCCTTTTTCAAAGGGGGGAGGTGAGGCCGGGCGCTGGGCTTCCATCACATCGGCCTTGGTGACGCGGCCGCCGCGCCCCGAACCTTCGATGCCGGACGCGTCGATGCCCTTCTCGGCCATCATCTTGCGCGCGGCGGGGCCGGCAGGCGCTGCGGCAGGTGCCGGAGCGGTCGCCCCCCCCTTTGGCAAAGGGGGGCTGGGGGGGATTTTTTCCGCCTTGGCTTCGGTGTCGAGCTGGGCAATGACCTCGCCGGCAACGACGGTTTCGCCGTTGCCCTTGAGGATCTTCACCAGCACGCCGTCGTCGGGGGCGGGCAGCTCGAGCACCACCTTGTCGGTTTCGATGTCGATGAGGTTCTCGTCGCGCGCGACGGACTGGCCTTCCTGCTTGTGCCAGGAGACCAGGGTCGCCTCTGCGACGGATTCGGACAGTTGGGGGACTTTGACGTCAATCAGCATTGTTCTCTCCGCTTATGCTTTTTGCTTTTTCGAGCCGAGGGCCTCGTTGATGAGATCCTTCTGCTGCTCCATGTGCTTGGCAGCGTAACCCACCGCCGGCGAGGCCGAAGCCGGCCGCGAGACGACCTTGAGCTCCTGGCCCTTGCGCAGGACGCTGACCAGGCGATGCGCCTTGGCGTACCAGGCGCCCTGGTTGAGCGGCTCTTCCTGGCACCACACGAGTTCCTTGGCGTTCGGATACAACTTGAGCTCATCGGCGAAGCGCCGGTCGTCGAACGGATACAACTGCTCGACGCGCAGCAGCGCGACGTTGCCGATCTTGCGCTCGCGGCGCGCCGCGAGGAGGTCGAAGTACACCTTGCCGGCGCAGGCGACGACGCGCGTCACTTTCTTCGGATCGAGGTCGTCGATCTCGCCGATGACGGTGTTGAAGGTGTCGTTGGCGATGTCCTCGAGCGTGGTCGCGGCGTCCTTGTGGCGCAGCAGGGACTTGGGCGTGAACACGATGAGCGGCTTCCTCTGCTTGCGCAGCATCTGCCGGCGCAGCAGGTGGTACATCTGGCCGGCGCTGGAGGGCATGCAGACCTCCCAGTTGAACTCCGCCGACAGCTGCATGTAGCGTTCCAGGCGTCCCGAGGAGTGCTCCGGGCCCTGGCCCTCGTAGCCGTGCGGCAGCAGCATCACGAGGCCGCAGCCGCGCCCCCACTTCGCTTCGCCCGAGGAGAGGAACTGGTCGATGACGACCTGGGCACCGTTGGCGAAGTCGCCGAACTGCGCCTCCCAGACCACCAGCTCGTTGGGGCTGGCGGTGGCGAAGCCGTACTCGAAGGCCAGCACGGCCTCTTCCGAGAGCACGGAGTCGAAGCAATGGAACCAGCCCTGCTTTTCCTGAATGTGGGCGAGCGGCCAGTAGGTGCCCTCGTCCCATTTCTCGCGGTTCTGGTCGTGCAGCGCCGCGTGGCGGTGGAAGAAGGTGCCGCGCCCGATGTCCTCGCCGGACAGGCGCACGTTGAAGCCGGCGGCGAGCAGCGTCGCATAGGCGAGGTTCTCGCCCATACCCCAGTCGACCGGCAGCTTGCCCAGACCCATCGCCTTGCGATCATCGATGATCTTCTGCACGCGGGAATGCAGCGTGAAGTTCTCCGGGACGGCGGCCAGCCGCGCCGCGATGCGCTTGAGCTCCTTCATCGGCACGGTGGTGTCGCACTTCTCCGAGTAGGGCACGTCGATGTGCGGCCGCCAGTCGATGGCGAACTTGCTGTGGTAGTCGGTGATGACGGGGTCGATGAGATGGCGGCCCTCGTCGAGCGCGGCGCGGTAGTCCTTGATCATCTGATCGGCGTCGCCGGCCGCGATGACGCCCTGCGCCTCCAGCTTGTCGGCATACAGCTTGCGCGTGCCGTGATGCTGGGCGATCTTCTTGTACATGAGCGGCTGGGTGACCATCGGCTCGTCCTGCTCGTTGTGGCCGAGCTTGCGGAAGCAGACGATGTCCACCACGACGTCCTTGCGGAACTCCTGGCGGAACTCCATGGCGATCTGCGTCACCAGCGCCACCGCCTCCGGATCGTCGCCGTTCACGTGGAAGATCGGCGCCTCGACCATCTTGAACAGGTCGGTGCAGTAGAGCGAGGAGCGGTAGTCGCGCAGGTCGGAGGTGGTGAAGCCGATCTGGTTGTTCACGATCAGGTGCACCGTGCCGCCGGTGCCGAAGCCGCGCGTCTGCGAGAAGTTGAGCATTTCCTGGTTGACGCCCTGGCCGGCCACCGCGGCATCGCCGTGGATCAGCACCGGCAGCGCCTCGGCCTTGCCATTCGGACCGCGGCGCACCTGGCGCGCATAGACCGAGCCGGCGACGACGGGATTGACGATTTCCAGGTGGGACGGATTGAAGGCCAGGGTCAGGTGCATCGGTCCTGCCGGGGTGGCGACGTCGGAGGAATAACCCATGTGGTACTTCACGTCGCCGGCGGACAGCACGCTGGCCTTCTTGCCCTCGAACTCCTCGAACAGCATGCCGGGCTGCTTGCCGAGCGTGTTCACCAGCACGTTGAGGCGGCCGCGGTGGGCCATGCCGATGACCATTTCCTGCACGCCGACC
>WBZL01002363.1_pt1 | contig 18468 bp, 16 predicted proteins | sample 5204291 | NCBI WGS metagenome assembly WBZL01 (sample SAMN12344345, study PRJNA552823) | activated sludge metagenome | biome: Activated sludge suspended growth; feature: Nitrification reactor; material: Wastewater; isolation source: activated sludge from nitrification reactor of wastewater...
AGTGCACCGCGGCGCTGGTGTCCAGGCCACCAGAGAAGGCGATGCCGACGCGCTGGCCGACGGGCAGGGATTGGAGGATGTTCTGCGACATGATCGGAAGCGGGCAGGAGGATCGACCCGCTATTCTCGCCGCTGCCGACGCCATTCGCGGTGCGGCCTACCCCTTCTGCACCGCCCATGTCCTCCGGCCTCCCGCCCACCTCGATGCACACCCTGCCCAACGGCGTGCGACTGCTGGTGGCCGCGATGCCGCAGCTGCACACCGCCACCGTCGCCGTCTTCCTGCGCTCCGGCAGCCAGTACGAGAGCCGCACCGACAGCGGCATCAGCCACGCCGTCGAGCACATGGTGTTCAAGGGCAGCGCGACGCGCGACGCCCGCCGCATCAACCTCGACGCCGAGCTGCTGGGCGCCGAGGTCAACGCCCACACCGACAAGGACCACACCGCCTTCCACATGCGTGGCCTGCCGCAGCACGTGCCCGAGTTCGTGCGCATGCTCGGCGACATCGTGCTGGCGCCGACCTTTCCCGACGACGAGCTGCAGCGCGAGCGCGAGGTGCTGCTGCACGAGTTCACCGAGGACGACGACGACCCGATGGCCACCGCCTTCAAGCTCTTCGACAAGGGCTGCTGGGGAACGCACCCGCTGGCCCAGCCGGTGATCGGCAGCCGGCGCAACCTGGAGCGCTTCACGCGCGACGAGCTGGTGCAGTGGGTGCGGCGCCAGTACGTGGCCGCGCGCACGGTGGTCGCGGTGGCCGGCCCGGTGGACGCCGAGGCCGTCCTGCGCGAGGTGCAGGCGGTGTTCGGCGGCATGCCGGCCGGCGAGGCCGCGCTGCCGCCGGCGCCCGACTGGCTGGGCGGCCTGCACGCGCGGCGCCTGGACGGCAGCGCCCAGGCGCACCTGGTGCTGGGCTTCCCGCTGCCGGGCCTGATGGCCGACGACCCCGTCGGCGAGGTCGCCGCCGCGCTGTTCGGCGAGGGCATGAGCTCGCCGTTGCTCGAGCAACTGCGCGAGCGCCAGGGACTGGCCTACTACACCGCCTGCTCGGCCGACGTGTACGACCTGGCCGGGCAGTTCGTCGTCGAGCTGTCGACCTCGCCCGAGCAGCTGCCGCGCGCCCTGGCCGAGCTGGCCACGCTGCTCCGGCGGCAGGCCGACCGGATCGACCCGCTGGACCTGCAGCGGGCGCGCAACCAGCTGGCGGTGCGCCACTTGCGCTCGCGCGAGCGGCCGCTCAAGCGGCTCGAGGACGCCGCGCTGGAGCTTTTCACCCACGGGCGGCTGCGGCCGGAGGCCCAGCACATCGAGCGCCTGAACGACGTCGACGCCCTGGCGCTGCGCGGCGTGTTCGCGCGCATGCTCGACAGCGGCGCCTCGCTGGCGCTGGCCGGCAAGCTGCCGCGCGCGGCCAGCGAGCGGGCGCGCGAAGCGGCGCCGGGCCTCGTGCGGGCGAGCTGACCCGGGCGTCCCGTCGCCGACGCGACCATGGAAACAACTGCTCACCAAACAGCGGGCGTCCGGTGCGTGACCCCCGCCACGGACGGCTGGCGTTCGGCCGACGAGCCGATAGCATCCGCGTCCTGCTCAGGGAGATCGCGACATGAACAACAAGCGCGTCCTTCGTCCCGGGACCTGGCTGGTGGCCGCCAGTCTGGTGCTCGGCATCTCGGTGGTCCACGCCGCCCCCACGCTGTATCGCGGCCTGGACAACCTCGATCTGTCGGGCGGTGGCGCCCACCCGACGGCGGACGCAGCCCGGGCGCAGTTCCTGGCGGCCGTCGGCGCGGTGGCCGTTCAGAGCTTCGAGCGGGCCGGTGACGGCATCGCGGCTGGCGCGGTCCCGGCGTCATTTTCGGTCGGTGCCACCACGGTCACCTTCTCGGCCCCCGGCGCCGGTGACCGCCGCATCGTCAACGGCGCCGGCGACTTCTCGACCTTCGCCACCGACGGCTCGCAGTTCCTCTATGCACTGGTGGCCGCCGGCGCGACGTTCTACTCGATGACGTTCGACACGCCGACGGCCGGCCTCGGGTTCTATCTCACCGATGCCAACGACTGGGCGCCCAGCGACAGCGCGCCGGGCGTGCTGCTCGCAAGGCTCGAGCATGCCGACGGACAGGTCGAGTTCGTCGACGTCATGGAGGGCGCAAACGCCGGCCAGGTCGTCAACGGCAACGTCGCGTTCTTTGGCGCCGTCGATGCAGCCAACCCGATCGTCGGCTTTTCGATCCTGAATCCCGTCACGCTACCTGGTGAAGACGCCCTCGGTCTCGACCAGCTGACACTGGCCCAGTCGGTCCCCGAGCCCGCCACCCTGCTGCTGGCCGGCGGCGCCCTGTTCGCCGCGTCACGCCGCCAGCGCGCCCGCCACGCGTAGCGGCCTGATCGGCGCCGGCGCGTCGCCGCCACGGTCGATCCAGTCGGCCAGCACGCGTTGCTCGGCCTTGCTGGCCAGGCCATGCTCGGCCTGCCAGGCGTCGTCGAAGTAGCTGTGGCGGTAGCGGTCTCCGGCGTCGCACAGCAGCGTCACCACCGACCCACCCGCACCCTGGCGCTGCATCCAGGCGGCGCACACCAGTGCGGCCACCAGGTTGGTGCCGGTCGACCCGCCCACCGGCCGGCCGAGCCGGTGGCTCAGCACGTGCATGGCCGCCAGGCTCCACAGGTCCGGCACCTTGACCATCGCGTCCAGCGCATCCGGGACGAAGGACGCCTCCACGCGTGGCCGACCGATGCCTTCGATGCGCGAGCCCTGGTCGGTGGTCAGGCCGGGGTCGCCATGGACGAAATGGTCGAAGAACACGCTGCGCTCGGCGTCCACGCCGCACACGCGCGTGTCGTGCCGGCCATGCTGCACGTAGCGACCGAGGGTGGCCAGCGTGCCGCCGGTGCCGGCACTGGCCACGATCCACGCCGGGCACGGGTGGCGCTCGCGCCGCATCTGGGTGTAGATGCTCTCGGCGATGTTGTTGTTGGCGCGCCAGTCGGTGGCCCGCTCCGCGTAGGTGAACTGGTCCATGAAGCGGCCGCCGGTCTCGTCGGCCAGGCGCTGGCTCTCGGCGTAGATCGCGCGCGGGTCGTCCACCAGGCGGCAGCGGCCGCCCTGGAACTCGATGGCGTCGATCTTCTCGGGGCTGGTGCCGGTCGGCATCACGGCGATGAAGGGCAGCCCCAGCAGGCGCGCGAAGTAGGCCTCGCTGATGGCCGTGGAGCCGCTGGACGCCTCGACCACCGTGGACCCGGCGTGCAGCCAGCCGTTGCACAGCGCGTACAGGAACAAGCTGCGCGCCAGCCGGTGCTTGAGGCTGCCCGTCGGGTGGCTGGACTCGTCCTTCAGGTACAGGTCCACCGACGGGAAGCCCGGCAGCACCAGCGGGATCAGGTGCGTGTCGCTCGAGCGCTGCACGTCCGCCTCGATGCGCCGCACCGCTTCACGCACCCAGGCGCGGTGGACTTGGTCGTGGCGGCGCAGTCCCATCGGAGCGCTCAGCGGGCGGGCTGCCGCGCAGCCGCGTGCCACGTAGCCAGGAGTGGCGCAGCCGGCCGTCGCCGCGCCCGGCCTGTGCCGGCCGGCCAGGTCCCGGTCGTCATTTCGACACGTGCTTGTTGCCGTTGGCCTTGAAGCGCGCGATGGCCTCCTGCAGGTCCTTGTACTCCTCGCACGAGGTGCCGCACACGCCGTTGAGCGCCGCCAGGCGCTGCTCGGCCTTGGACAGGTCACCGGTCATCAGGTACAGCTCGCCCGAGTACTCCAGCGCACCCTTGTGCTTGGGGTCGATGCGCAGGGCCTCGTTGTAGTAGCGCTCGGCAGCCGCGTAGTCCGGCGTGCGGGCCTTTCGGTGGCTGTAGCCCATCAGGTTGTTCCAGTCGGCGCTGCCGCTGTCGCCCACCTTCTTGAGCTCGTCGATCGCGGCCACCCACTTGGCATCCTTGATCATCGCGCGCGCCGTGGCCAGCTTGTCGCCGGCAGCGGGGCGCGCCGGCGGCTCGTCGGCCGCCAGCGCCAGCTGGGCGGAGAGCGCCAGCGCGGCCAGGACGGTCAGGCGGACAGGGCGGATGCGGCGGAAGATCGTGATCATGGAAAGGCTCCGTTGAGTCGGCAACACCGTGTCGCCGGGACCTGGCCTTGACGCCGGGAACGGCCAGACGGATTCAAGCACGACTCGTGAATATTCACAGCCCCGGGCCCGTCGCGTCGAGTGGCGCCAGATCCGCCCGGCTGCGCGCGGCCCGCAAGCGCGGCATGCCCATCGGCCGCGCCTCACGGGCAAACCGGTCGGCCTCGGCCAGTCGGCGGGCGCGCAGGCGCGCGGCCATGTCGGCTGGGCCATCACCCGGCGCAAAGCGCAGGCGCCACCGGTCCGGTGCTTCGGGCCGCTCGCCTCGACGCAGGTCGGCACCGGCCCGGTAGTCCTCGCCATGGGCATCCAGCACTCGCAGGACCACGCCCACCTCACCCGCGAACGGCACGCGGCCGGCATCGGCTTCGGCGATCAGGTCGTCGAGGTAGGCCAGGTAGCGCAGCTCCAGCAGCTCGGCGGGGGTGCAGGTGCGGCCCGCAGCGGGAACGGTGGCATCGCAATGCGCCGCCGCGTGCCAGACCCACTGCGTCCGGCAAGTGACCGGCCGGGCCGCATAGCCGATGCACAGGCCATCGACCAGCAGTGGGCACGACGCCGGCGCCGCATCGGCCGCGCTCGCCAGCACCCGACCCAACGGCGGCTCGCCGCCGGACCGCGGTGGCAGCTTCAACAGCTGCCACAGGGCCGCGCCCTCGCCCGAGGTCACCGGCGCCGAGTGCCGGCAGCAGGCATCGCAGCCGGCACGACAGCTCGGCGCACCGACCACCGCCGCGGCATCGTGCAGGAGTGCCGCCAACGCCGCGTCGATGCGATGGCCCACCTGCTCAACCCAGGGCAGCCAGCGACGCCGCAAGCCGCTGCACCACCATTGCGGAGCTGTCAGAGTCCAGTTCGGGCACGTACCACTTGCAGGGCCATCCTTCGTAGAAGCGGGTCGCGCCGCCCAGGCGCAGCGAGCCGCCGCTGGCCGCCGCCACGGCCAGTTGTGCGGCCAGCAGAAACTGGTCGGGTCGCCCCTGCATCATCGACGACATCATCTGGTCGACCTTGGCCGCCGTGGCGGCATCGACCCCGTTCTTCAGCAGAAACTCCTTCGTCGACTGTCCCATCGATTCCCTCCTGGTGCTCGACGCGCCCCACGGCGCGATGGCGTGCCTGAAGCTAGCACGGTTCTTGGCGCGCAAGGGCCCCCGGCTCCCGGGACCCCAGCGTCGATCGGCGGCAAGCGTGTGCCCGCGATGTCGGGCATGGCCGACCCGCCGCAGGCCTCCTCGCGGAAACCGGCGCCGCCGCGCCGCGCGCACCGCCGCGGGCGCTCAGATCGGCAGCAGCGACTTCTTCGGTCGATAGTGCAGGTAGCCGATGCTGGCCCCGGCACGCAGACCCACGCCCAGGCGGATCGGCGCCAGCGTGATGCCGTCCTTGTGCTGGTAGTTCACGCCCACGCCGCCCACCCAGTACAGGCTGCCGTCGACACCCGGGAAGCGCTGGTAGATGGACGAGGTCTTGGGCAGGTGATAGACCAGCGTGAACACCTTGGACGCATTGGCACCGGCGTCGATGCCGATCGACGGGCCGGCCCAGTAGACCTTGGCGCTGCCGCCGGATTTCATCGTCAGCCGGCCTTCGCCGTAGCGCACGCCGATGGTCAGCGCGGCCGAGGCCTCCTCGCCGGTGATGTAGCCGTTGGGCCGGCCCTGCTCCTTGAACACCTTCTCCAGCACCTTGGCCAGGCCTTCGGCACCCTTGCCGAAATAACCCGAGGCCTTGTCGAACATCTCGGACTCGCTGTAGGTCTGGGCCTCGCCTTCGGCGGCCGTCAGGGTGCCGCAGGCGGTGGCGGCCAGGCTCACCACCACGTCGCGGCGTCGGGGAAGGGACTTCGACATCACCAGCCTCCTGCTCGGGGGAACGATGGCGCGAAGACTAATCCCTTTGGCACCCGACCGGCGATGAGCAGGCTCCATCGCGCCGGGGCATGGCCCTGCCAGGCGCCCTGGACGTCGGCGATCCGGCGCTCAGGCCTGCGGCGGTTGGCCTTCCCAGGCCCGCCGGAGCAACGAGCGCAGCGCGTCGCGCTCCAGCGGGCGCGGGTTGGGATACGGGTTGGCCACGGCCAGTTCGGCAGCCCGCTCGATGCCGGCCTCGGGCATGCCCAGCGCCCGCAGCGAGGTCGGGGCGCCCAGGCGCGACGCCAGATCGAACAGCGCGCGCGGTGCGGCATCGGCACCACCGGGCACGCCCAGCGCGCGCGCCACGTGGGCCATCTCGGCGCGCGCGAAGGGCGCGTTGTAGGCCATCGCGTGCGGCAGCACCACGGTGTGCGTCTCGGCGTGCGGCAGGTTGAACGTGCCGCCCAGCGTGTGGCAGAGCTTGTGGTGCAGCGCCATCGCCACCGCGTCGAGCACGGTGCCGCACAACCAGGCGCCGTACAGCAAGTCGGCGCGCGCCGTGCGGTCGGCTGGATCGGCCATCAGCGCCGGCAGTGCCGCTGCGCAGGCACGCACGCCGTCCTCGGCCATCAGCGCCGTGACCGGGTTGCCGTCGTGCGCGTACAGGCCTTCGGCGGCGTGGGCGATGGCGTTGAGGGCGCTGGTGATCGTCAGCGCCAGTGGCAGCGTCAGCGTCAGCTCGGGATCGTAGATCGCGGTGCGTGGACGAACGCGCACATCGCGGCCGGTCTTCTTGACGCCGCCTTCGGTGACGCCGTAGATCGACGTCATCTCGCTGCCCGCGTAGGTGGTGGGGATGGCCAGGATCGGCAGCCCCGCGTCCAGCGCGATGGCCTTGCCCAGCCCGGTGGTCGAGCCGCCGCCGATGGCCACGGCACAGTCGGCCCCCAGGCGCCTGGCCTCGTCGCGCGCCGCGCGGGCGGTCTCGATCGGCACGTGCATCACGGCGCGCGCGAACACGCCGGCGGCCCGCGGGCCCAGCAGCCCGGCGACACGTTCGGCCGAACCGGCCTGCTCGGGCGTGCTGAGCACCAGCGCACGCCGTGCCCCCAGGCGCTCGATCTCCTCGCCCAGCCGCTGCAGCGCGCCGAAGCCGAACACCACGCGCGTGGGATTGCCTTGGTAGGTGAAAGCCTGCATGGCCCGCGATTGCACCAAGCGGTGCCGGCGCCGTGAAGGCCGGCCGCGCAACACAGTTTTCCGCGGCGTGCGGTGCAGGGTGCGGGATCACCCGGAGCCGGTGCGCCCCGGCAACGGTGCTCCAATGCGGGCCCGACCGTCCGCCGGTCCGCCCCATCGTCCGTCACCGCCCATCGCGCGAGGCCGCATGCTCTTTCCCACCACCATCGTCGGCAGCTTCCCTCAACCCGATTGGCTGATCGACCGCGAGAAGCTGGCCGGCCGGTTTCCGCCCCGCGTGCGGGCCAAGGAGCTGTGGCGTGTCGCCGAGCCCTACCTGCAACAGGCCTGGGAGGACGCCACGCTGCTGGCCATCCGTGCCCAGGAAGATGCCGGCCTGGACATCATCACCGACGGCGAGATCCGGCGCGAGAGCTACAGCAACCGCTTCGCCACCGCGCTGGAAGGCGTGGACCTCGACAACCCGGGCACGGCGCTCGACCGCTCCGGCCACCCGAATCCGGTGCCGCGCATCAGCGGCAAGATCCGCCGCAAGCATGCGGTGGAGGTGGAGGACCTGCTGTTCCTCAAGGCGCACACGACGCGCCAGGTCAAGATCACCGTGCCCGGCCCGTTCACCATGAGCCAGCAGGCGCAGAACGACTTCTATGCCACCGACGAGGCCGCGGCGATGGACTACGCCGCGGCCGTCAACGCCGAGATCCGCGACCTCTTCGCCGCCGGCGCCGACGTGGTGCAGATCGACGAGCCCTACATGCAGGCGCGGCCCGAGAAGGCGCGCCAGTACGGACTGAAGGCGCTCGAGGCCGCGCTCGACGGCGTCACCGGCACGACCGCGGTGCACATCTGCTTCGGCTACGCGGCGATCATCCACGCCCGGCCCAGCGGCTACAGCTTCCTGCCCGAGCTGCGCGGCTGCCGCTGCAAGCAGGTGTCGATCGAGACCGCGCAGTCCAATCTCGACTGCTCGGTGCTGGCGCAGCTGGACGACAAGCAGATCATGGTCGGCTGCATCGACCTGTCGGACATGACCGTCGAGACGCCCGAGCAGGTGGCGGCGCGCATCCGTCGTGCACTGCCGTTCGTGGCCAAGGAACGCGTGATCCTGGCGCCCGACTGCGGCATGAAGTACCTGCCGCGCGAGGTGGCGGTGGGCAAGCTGCGCTCGATGGTCGAGGCAGCGAAGATCCTGCGTGCCGAGCACGGGGGCTGAGGCCCGTCACGATCCCGTCGCTGCGGACGGGATCGTGACTGCCGAAGAAGGGCCCGAGCCTTGCGAGAACGCGACCTGCAAGGCTGAGCCTCGCGCGGCCCGTACGCGCGCCGGTGTCCTCAGGCCGAGGCCAGGCGGAACGCCGCGACGGCGTCGACCAGGCGCGCGGACTGGTCGCGCAGACTGGCCGACGCGGCCGCCGACTGCTCCACCAGCGCCGCGTTCTGCTGCGTCATCAGCTCGAGCTGCGACATCGCGGCATTGACCTCGCCGAGCCCCTGGCTCTGCTCGGCGGCGGCGGCCGTGATCTCGGCGATCACGTCGGTCACGCGCTTCACCGAATCGACGATCTCGTTCATCGTCGCGCCGGCCTCGCCGACCAGCCGCGACCCGCTCTCGACGCGCTCGACGCTGGTGCCGATCAAGGTCTTGATCTGCTTGGCGGCCTCGGCACTGCGCTGGGCCAGTGCCCGCACCTCCGACGCCACCACCGAGAAGCCGCGCCCCTGCTCGCCGGCACGCGCCGCCTCGACCGCGGCGTTGAGGGCCAGGATGTTGGTCTGGAACGCGATGCCGTCGATGACCCCGATGATGTCGGCGATCTGGCGGGCGCTGGCGCTGATGTCGTTCATCGTCGTCACCACTTCGGCGACCACGCTGCCCCCGCGCTGGGCCACGCTGGCCGCCGACGCCGCCAGCTGGTTGGCCGTCCGGGCCGACTCGGCGCTGTGCTGCACGGTGCCGTTGAGCTGGTCCATCGAGCTGGCCGTCTGCTGCAGGTTGCCGGCGGTCTGCTCGGTGCGCGTGGACAGGTCGTGGCTGCCGGCGGCGATCTCGCTGGCGGCGGTGCCGATCGAGTCGGTGCTGGCGCGTACCGTGGCGATCGCCGTCTCGATGCGCGTCAGCGCCTGCAGCATGCGCCGCGTGGCCGGCACCGTGCCAGGCAGGTGCACGGCACCGAAGTCGATGGCGCCCCCGTCGCCGGCCAGGCGCATCGCGATCGCGTTCAGCTCCTCGCCGGCGGCGAACTCGGCGTGCATGCGGCGCGCCAGCACGACCAGCACGCCGGCCTCGGCCACCACGTAGGCGGCGTGCTCCAGCACCCGGCCGAGGCCGGGTTGGGTGAAGCAGACTGGGCCCCATCCCCACTGCTGGAAGTAGTTGAAGCTCAGGTGGTGCACGGCGATGGTGGCGGCACCGGCCAGCACCGGCCAGGGACTGCGGTACACGACCGTCACCGCCAGGAAGGCGAACACCGCGAAGTGCGCCTCGGTCTGTCCGCGCGCCGCGTGGATGACCAGCGCCACCATCGCCATGCCCAGCACGGGCAGGCCGATCCGGCTGGCCTGCCCGCCTCGAGCCGCGGCGGACAGCGCCGCGGCAGCGCCCATCAGAAGCAGGCCCACGGCGGCCACGAGCGCCAGGCCATCGTGGACCAGGCCATAGGCCAGCGCCCCGGCCCACAGCAGCCCGATGGTGGCCAGCACGGAGAGATCGTTGCGATGGACGAGGTTCATCTGTGTTTCCCAAGTGGTCGGCGAACGGGTCGAGGCGAGGCCGGGCCCGGGACAGCGGAACCGGCCGATGGGGCACATATCGACGCGCCCTGCGGCCACTTTAGATCGACCAATTCGTCCATTTCGTCCAAAACAACCACGATACTCCGGGTCAGTTCAGCGGCTGCGCCGGGTCGGTCCGCACCAGAATGGCCCGGTCGGCGGTGCGCCGGGGACTGTCGCCCGCGCGCCGCGCCTGCCCAGTCCGAGGGTTCCTCGCATGCCTGCCCCCCGTCCCGCCTACACCACCGTCGAGATCGCACAGCGTCTGGGCGTGTCGATGCAGACGGTGCAGCGCTGGGTCGATGGCGGTCATGTCAAGTCCTGGAAGACGCCGGGCGGGCACCGTCGCATCGATGCCGCCAGTGCCGAGCGGCTGTTCGCCGAGCATGGTCTGGCGCAGGCGACCCCTGCGGCCGACCGCGCCGGCCCCGTGCCGCGCGGCATCGCGACGGCGGACTCGGTGCTGGTCGTCGACGACGATCCGATCGATCGCGAACTGCTGGTCGATCTCGTCCGACGCACGCTGCCGGGCTGCCCGATCGAACTCGCCACGAACGGGTTCCAGGGCCTGATGGCAGTCGGCCGCGCCGCGCCGACGATCGTCGTGACCGACATCCAGATGCCGCACATCGACGGCTTCGAGATGCTGCGCCAGCTCTGCGCCGACGGCCCGTCGCGCCCGCGCATCCTGGTGGCCGTGTCGGCCCATGCCGAAGCCGACCTGGCTGCACTCGGCAGCCTGCCCGCCGGAGTGCCCTACCTGCGCAAGCCGGTCGACGCCGCTCGCTTCGCGGCAATCGTCGGGGGTGCGCGCTGATGCCGGGCGCTGCCGGTCGGGTCGATCCGCTTGCCGCGCACCGCCTGCCGTTGCGCCGCGCCACGGCCCTGCTGCTGGCGCTGGCCGGCGTGCTGCTGCTGACGTGGATCGTCCCGCCGCCGTCGGCGGTCAAGGGCATCGCCGGCTACGAGCCGCTGCACACCTTCCTGGAGACCATCGCCATCGTCGTCGCGGCGCTGGTCTTCGCCGTGGGCTGGCACGCCCAGGGCGGCAACCGGGCACCGGTCGTCGAGGTGCTGGCCTGCACCTTCCTCGGCGTCGCGCTGCTCGACTTCTCGCACACGCTGTCGTTCGCCGGCATGCCGGCCTACGTGACGCCGTCCGATCCGGAGAAGGCCATCAACTTCTGGCTCGCCGCCAGGCTGCTGGCCGGGCTGGCGCTGCTGGCGGCGGCGGTGATGCCCTGGCGCGAAGGGATGCCGCCGTTGCGCCGCGGGCCCCTGCTCGGCGCCGTGCTGGCCTACACGGCCGCGGCCCACGCGCTGTTCCTCTTCGGGCCCGAGCTGACGCCGCGCACCTTCATCCCGGGCATCGGCCTCACCGCGTTCAAGATCGGCGCCGAGGTGGCGCTGATCGTGCTGAACCTCGCCGCCGCCGCGGCACTGTGGCGGCGCGTCCGCCAGCCACAGCCCTTCGACGCCACCGCCTTGCTCGTCGCCGTGAGCACGATGGCCATGAGCGAGCTGTTCTTCACCCTCTACGGCCGCGTCACCGACATCTACAACCTGATGGGCCACGTCTACAAGGTGGTCGCCTACGTCTTCCTGTACCGCGCGGTGTTCGTCGAGACGGTGGCGCGGCCGCTCACCGAGCTGCGCCGGGGCCAGGACGAGCTGCGCGTCAGCCAGGAGCGCCTGCAACAGGCCACGCGCGTGGCCGGCATCGGCATCTTCGACCACGACCACCTCGCCGACACGATTCACTGGTCGCCCGAGCAGCGCGCGCACTACGGCTTCACGCCGGACGAGCCGGTCACGCTGGCAGCCTTCCTGGCCTGCGTGCATCCGGACGACCTGCCGCGCATCGCCGCGGCGGTGGAACGCGCGCACGACCCGCTCGGCGATGGCCTGTTCGACGTCGACCACCGCATCATCCGGCGCGACGGGACCGAGCGCGTGGTGACCACGCGCTCGCGCACGCAGTTCGGCGGCAGCGGGGCGGCGCGCCACCTGGTGCGCACCACCGGCGCAGTGCTGGACATCACCGAACGAAAGGCCACCGAGCAGAATCTGCTGCTGCGTGACAAGGCCCTGCGCACCTCGTTCAACGCGGTGGCGATGTCGGACCCCGAAGGCCGGCTGAACTTCGTGAACCTGGCCTTCGCCGAGCTGTGGGGGCTCGGCAGTCCCGACGAGGCCCTGGGCCGGCTGGCCGAGGAGTTCTGGGACGATCCCGCCGACGCCCGCCGCATCATCACCGCGCTCGCCGCCGGCGAAGGCAGCTGGCGCGGTGAGCTGATCGCCCGGCGACGCGACGGCAGCACCTTCGACGTGGCTGTGTGGGCCACGCTGGCGACCACCCCGGGAGGATCACCCCTGGGCCTGATGGCCTCGTTCCTCGACATCACCCAGCGCAAGCGCACCGAAGCGGAGCTGCAGAGCCTGACCGCCACGCTCGAGGCACGTGTGAGGCAGCGCACGCTCGAGCTCGAGCGACGCAACGCGGAATTGCTGCGCGCCGAGAAGCTGGCCGCGCTCGGCTCGCTGGTGGCCGGCGTGGCGCACGAGCTGAACACGCCCATCGGAAACGCCGTGATGGTGTCCAGCAGCCTGGCCGGCCGCTTGCGCGAGTTCGAGGCCGGACTGGCCGGCGGCCTGCGCCGCTCGGCGCTGGCTTCGCTGCTGGCCACGGCGCACGAGGTGTCGGACGTGCTCGAGCGCAACCTCGATCGCGCCGCCCAGCTCATCGGCAGCTTCAAGCAGGTGGCGGTCGACCAATCCAGCTACCAGCGCCGGCGCTTCGAGATCGCCGAGGTGGTGAACGAGATCCTGCTGGCCCTGCGACCCACGCTGCGCCAGCATCGTGTGGAGGTCGTCGACGAGGCGCCGCCCGGCCTGTCGCTGGACAGCTACCCGGGGCAGCTGGGACAGGTGCTGATCAACCTGATCAACAACGCCGTGATGCACGCCTTCGAAGACCGGCCGACCGGACAGGTGCGCATCACCGCCTGCGCGCTGGGTGAGACCGAGGTGCGCATCCGCGTGTCCGACGACGGCCGCGGCATCCCGGGCGATCAGCTCCCGCAGATCTTCGACCCGTTCTTCACCACGCGCCTGGGCCGCGGTGGAACAGGCCTGGGGCTGCACATCGCCTTCACGCTGGTCACGGGCCCGCTGGGCGGACGCATCGACGTGCACAGCGAAGTCGGTCGCGGCACCGAGTTCACCATCGAGCTGCCTCGCGTGGCCCCGGCTGCGGTCAATCCGGCATCCGGCGAGACGCCCCTACAAGGCAACCCTGAGCAACGTCAATCGTCGACCGCCTAGCATCGACCAGCATCGATCATGCTCGCCGCTTCTGCGCACGATGTCGACTCCGAAGACCCGCTGATTCCGTTCACGGACAGTGTGTTCGGCGTCGCGCCGCAGGCCGAGGGCCCGCGCTGGCGGATCCTGGTGGTGGACGACGACGACGACGTGCACGCCGCGACGCAGATCGCCCTGCGCGACATGACGGTCGAAGGCCGCGGGCTGTTGCTGCTGCATGCCCGCTCGGCGAGCGAGGCGATTGCCCGCATCGCCGCCGAGCCCGACCTGGCCTGCGTGCTGCTCGACGTGGTGATGGAGACACCCGACGCAGGGCTGCGCCTGGTCACGCGCATCCGTCAGGAGCTCGGGCGAACGGCGCTGCGCATCATCCTGCGCACCGGGCAGCCGGGATACGCCCCCGAGATCGAGACGCTGCGCGACTTCGACATCAACGACTACCGCACCAAGTCCGAGTTGACGCGCGTGCGGCTGTATTCCAGCCTGAGCACGGCCATCCGGGCCTACTCGCAGCTCGCCGACCTGACGCGGCAGCGCGACGAGCTGGCACGGGTGAACGCGGCACTGGAGCATGCGCGCGCCGCCGAGCGTGCGCAGGCGGCGGGTCGCCTGGCCGCCGAGAAGGCGCTGCGCGAGGCCGAAGCGACGATGGGCGAATGCGTCGCCCAACGTACGGCCGAACTGTCGCAGCTGGTGACCGAGCTCGACAGCTTCAACCGCATGGTGGCTCACGACCTGTCCGGGCCGCTGCACGGCCTTGCGGGCCTGTCGGAGATGATCCAGCGTGAGCTCGGGGCGGGCGACCCGGACGAATTGCGTCGTTGGCTGGGGCTGATGCAGACGCAGACGCGGCGGCTCGCCGAGCTGGTCGACGAGCTGCTGCACCTGTCGCGCATCTCCCACGGCGAGCTCAAGCGCGCACCCGTCGCACTTTCCGCGCTGGTGCAGCAGGTGCTGGACACGCTCACCTTGGTGCACGGCCCGGCTGCCGTCGCACACATCGCCGTCGGGCCATTGCCCGAGCTGCCGCTCGATGCCGGACTGATGCGCCAGGTGTTGATCAACCTGCTGTCCAATGCCTTGAAGTTCAGCCGCGACGTCCAGGCACCACGCATCGAGCTGAGCGCCCGACGGGGCACGCACGAGTGGGTGATCGAGGTGCACGACAATGGCGCCGGCTTCGACCCGCAGCGCGCGGACCGGCTGTTCCGACCCTTCGTACGCCTGCACGACGGCCGCTTCGAGGGCTCGGGCATCGGGCTGACGATCGCGCAACGCGTCGTCGAGCGCCACGGCGGCCGCATCTGGGCCGAGGGCCGGCCCGGGGCCGGCGCCACCTTCCGCTTCACGCTCCCGGACCTCGCCTGAGCGACCGCGCGCGTCCTACGCCATCCAGCGCCTTTCGTACTCCCGATCCGCGAACTGCTCGACCAGGAAGTCGACGAAGCAGCGCACCTTGGCCGGCAGGTGGCGGCGCGTCGGGTAGGCGATGTTCATCACCAGGCGCGGCAGCTCCCATTCGCGCAGGATGGGCACCAGCCGGCCGCCGACGATGTCGTCGTGGATGATGTACATCGGCTGCAGCAGGATGCCCAGGTGCTTGAGCGCCGCCGCGCGGATCACCTGGCCGTCGTTGGCCTCGAGCAGGCCCTGCACCGTCAGCGTGGTGACCGCGCCGTTGCGCGTGAAGCGCAGCTGGTGCGGCTGGTTGGCCAGGTTGTAGATCAGCAGGTCGTGCTGGGCCAGCTCGTCGGGCGTGCGCGGCGTGCCGCGCCGCTGCAGGTACTGGGGCGATGCGGCCAGCACGCGCTTGGTCTCGGCCAGGCGCCGCACGGTGATCGCCGAGTCGTCCTCGAACTCGCGGTTGCGGATGGCCACGTCGATGCCGCTTTCCAGCAGGTCGGTGTAGCGGTTGGAGACCACGATCTCCACGCGCAGCCCGGGGTAGCGCGCACAGAACGCCGGCAGCAGCGGCGTGATGACGATCATCGAGCACGACAGCGACGCGGTCACGCGCAGCAGTCCGGTGGGCTTGGCGGTGGCCTCGTTGACCGCGCTCTCGGCCTCGCGCAGTTCGGCCAGCAGCGGCTTGCAGCGGCGGTAGTAGCTCTCGCCGACCTCGGTGAGGAACAGGCGCCGCGTGTTGCGTTGCACCAGCCGCGCCGACAGCCGCTCCTCGAGCGCCGCCAGGTGCCGGCTGGCCGCCGCATTGGACAAGCCCAGCGACTCGGCCGCACGCGTCAGGCTGCCCAGCTCGGCCACCTGCACGAACAGCTCGATCTCGGTCCAACGATCCATGTTTACCCGTAGTTTTCCGGCACGCGCAACAAAGCTTTGCCGCCACCGCCGTTTGAGCGCCGGCGCGGGAAGTCTAGAGTCGCGCACCACCGCGATCAGCGGGTGACAACCCGCCCCACTGCCGGGTGCCCGACGCATGCGCAACATCGACGACGACACGATCACCCAGGCCGTGATCGCACGCCACCAGCAGGCGCCCGATCCGCGCGTGCGCGAGGTGATGACCAGCCTGGTGCAGCACCTGCATGCGTTTGCCCGCGAGGTCCGGCTGACCGAGGCCGAGTGGTTCGCCGGCATCCAGTTCCTCACCGACAGCGGCCACATGTGCACCGGAGAGCGGCAGGAGTTCATCATGCTGTCCGACCTGCTCGGCCTGTCGATGCTCGTGACGGCGATGAACCACCGCCACCCCAAGGGCTGCACCGAGGCCACGGTGCTCGGGCCGTTCCACGTCGACGGCGCGCCGGCGTGCGAGCTGGGTGCCGACGTGGCCAACGGCGCGCCCGGCGAGCCCTGCTGGGTGCGCGGCCATGTGCGCGGCCTGCGCGGCGAGCCGGTACCGGGCGCCGAGATGCACGTCTGGCAGGCCGACGCCGAAGGCCTGTACGACGTGCAGCGCCCCGGGCTCGGCGAGCACCGCGCGCGCGCCGTGCTGCACACCGCGGCCGACGGCGCCTACCACTTCAAGACCATCGTCGCCTGCGAGTACCCGGTACCCACCGACGGCCCGGGCGGCCGCATGCTGCGCGCGCTGGGCCGGCATGCCTGGCGCCCGGCGCACCTGCACTTCATGATCAGCGCGCCGGGCTACCAGCGCCTGATCACGCATGTCTTCCGCAACGGCGACCGCTACCTCGACAGCGATGCGGTGTTCGGTGTGCGCAATTCGCTGGTCGCCGACTGGGTGCGCCACGACCCGGGGGTCACCCCCGACGGCGGGACCAGCGCGGTGCCGTTCTATACGCTGGACTTCGACTTCGTGCTCGACACCGCGCGCCAGGAGGCCACTGCCGGATGAGCGCCGACACCCTGCACGACGAACTGCTGATCCGGCGCCTGATCGAGCGCTGGGCGGTGTGGCGCGACGCCGGCGACTGGGAACGCTTTGCCACCGTCTGGCACCCCGACGGCGTGATGATGGCCACCTGGTTCCAGGGGCCGTTCGCCGAGTTCATCCGCGTCACGCAGGAGGGCTGGGCCAGGGGCGTGAGCATCCTGCACTTCCTGGGCGGGTCAGCCATCGAGGTGGCCGGCGACCGCGCGATCGCCCAGACCAAGATGACGATCAGCCAGCGTGGCCCGGTCGAGGGCGTGCCCTGCGACATCGTCTGCACCGGGCGCTTCTACGACTTCGTCGTGCGCCACGAGGGCGAGTGGAAGTTGCTGCACCGCCAGCCGATCTACGAGAAGGACCGCATCGACCCCGTCGACCGGTCCGACCCCGCCGCCGTGCCGCGGCTCGACGCCGCGCGGCTGGCCACCTACCCCGAGGGCTACCGCCACCTGGCCTACATCCAGACCGGCATCGGCTACACGGTGAAGATGAACATGCCCATGCTCAAGGGCCCGGTGGTCGAGGAGCTGTACCGCCGCGGCGCGCGCTGGCTGGCCGGTGGTGCGCTCGAGCGCTAGGCCACCCGCACTGCCCACGACGACGACCGCGCCGAGCCTGCCCGACCCGATGCGAGACCTTGCGATGTTCCCGAGCGCCGACCCCACCTCAACAGGAGACAAGCCATGACTGCAACCCCCGTCAACCGCCGCGCCGTTCTGGGCGCCGGTGTCGCCGGCCTGGCCGCCGCCTCGGGCCTGGCCCAGGCGCAGGGCCAGCCCATCCGCATCGGCAGCACGCTGGCCCTGACCGGCCCGTTGTCGGCGACGGCGCAGATCCACAAGATCGTCGGCGAGATCTTCATCGAGCAGGTCAACGCGCGGGGCGGCTGGCTGGGCCGCAAGCTGGAGTGGACCCTCAAGGACGACCAGTCCAAGCCCGACCTGGCGCGCACGCTGTACGAGCAGCTGGTCACCGCCGACAAGGTCGACCTGCTGATGGGCCCGTATGCCACCGGCGCCATCCTCTCGGCGATGGGCGTGGCGCAGCGCTACAACAAGGTGCTGGTGCACCACACCTTCGGCATCCCGTCGCTGGTCAAGTACGACATGGCCTTCCCGGCCTGGTCGCTGGGCTCCGACCCGGCCAACACGGTGCCGGGCAGCGTGCTGGACGCGCTGAACGCCGGGCCCAAGCCGCCCAAGACGGTGGCCATCGTGACCAGCAAGTTCCCGTCGATCCAGTTCCTGTCGACCGGCGCGCGCGAGGTGTTCAAGAAGCGCGGCCTCAATGAAGTGCTGTTCCTCGAGTGGGACTTCGGCAACCGCGACTTCGGGCCCATCGCCAACCGCGTCAAGGACGCCAAGCCCGACTTCGTGTGGGTGGGCGCCATCGGCCTGGATGGCAACCTGCTGCTCGACGCGATGAAGAAGATCGACTACGTGCCGCCGCAGCACTTCTACCTCTACCCGGCGCCGGGCCCGCTGGTGTCGCTGCCGGAGGCCAAGAACGCGCTGTCGGTGACGATCTTCGAGGAGCATCCGCCGTTCACCAGTGCCACCGGCGCGGCCGAGTTCATCAAGATCTACCACGAGCGCGCCAAGGCGGCCAAGCTGCCCGACATCTCGGTGGAGGTGCAGGCCGCTGCCAGCTATACCGCGTGGCAGATCCTCGAGGCCGGCGTGCTGGGCACCAAGAGCCTGGACGACAAGGCCATCGGCACCTGGCTCAAGGCCAACCGCCCCGACACGCTGCAGGGCAAGCTGCGCTTCAACGGCCCCAACAACTACGGCGACGACCTGATGCGCGTGAAGCAGGTGCAGGACGGCCACTGGAAGGTCGT
>WBZL01002364.1_pt1 | contig 18461 bp, 7 predicted proteins | sample 5204291 | NCBI WGS metagenome assembly WBZL01 (sample SAMN12344345, study PRJNA552823) | activated sludge metagenome | biome: Activated sludge suspended growth; feature: Nitrification reactor; material: Wastewater; isolation source: activated sludge from nitrification reactor of wastewater treatment...
CATGCATGACTCGGGGACAGATTGGATCGCTACTCCTCTCCCTGTCGGGGACTCTCACCCCTTACGCTTTGCCGGTTTGCGCCGGCGCACCTACTCGAACCCGTCCGCGAACAGCGCCGTTGGGCCCTGTACTTCGAAGGCGCCGATGTCGACGGCGCCGACCCGCGGCAATCCGCGCTGGTCGGCCGGCGGCGCGCCGGTGGCGGTGCCACTGTCGATCGCCGGCGAGCCGGGCAGCAGCGCTTGCGTGCGCGTGGGCCCGCCGTTGTCGCCCAGCGCGCCGAGCAGGGCGTCGGCGTAGATCGCGTCGGGGGTGACGCGCGCTTCCTGCTGGCCGCCGCTGCCGGGGCGGGTCTGCGGGAACTGGATGTTGTTGGATCCGCCCTGCACCGGGTTCAGCAGGGTCCAGGGGTTGAAGGCATTGCCGCCGGTGTTGTCGAAGAACACAGAGTTGCGCAGCGTGATCGGCCGTCCCGCCCCGTTGGCGATGCCACCGGCGAAGCACACGCCGCAGGGCGCGCGGTTGCCGGCGATGGTGAGGTTCTGCAGCAGCAGCGGGGCGGTGCCCTGCAGGTTCATCGCGCCGCCGAGGCCATTGCGCGCGATGTTGCCGGAGAAGGTCGAGTTGACGATCTCGCCGCCGGTGGTCACCGCGCCGTGGTCGAACAGCGCCAGCCCGCCGTAGCCCACCGCCGAGTTGTCGCTGAAGGTGGAATCGCGGATCGACACCGGGCCGCCCTGGATGTAGGCGCCGCCGGTGTGCTGGTCGCTGCCGTCCTGGATGTTGCCGTGCAGGGTCGATTGCCAGATCCGGGTCAGGCTGGTCTGGTCGTAGACCGTGGTGAACAGCCCGGCGCCGAATGCATTCGCGTGGTTGGCGGTCAGGCGCGTGCGGCACAGGCTGAGCTCGCGGGTGTCGCCGTCCACTGCCAGCGCGCCGCCATTGCCGCCGCTGCCCGGGTTGCCGCCATCGCCGGTGGCGTAGTTGGCGTTGAACTCGCTGTCGAAGAAGCGGATCTGCTGCGTACCGAGGGCGTAGAAGCCGCCACCGCTGGCGCCGTGGTTGTCGTCGAAGCGGCAGCGCACGCACACGAACTCGCGGTGGCCGGTGAGGTAGACCGCGCCGCCGCCGCCATCCTGCGCCACGTCGATGGCGCGATTGCCGATCAGCTGCACGTCGTACAGCTGCAGCCCGACCGCGCGCCAGGGCTCGCTGCCATGGTCGTTGAGGATCGCGCCACCGGAGCGCGCGAACTCGTTGCCGCCGGCGCTGCGCGCGTCGCCATCGCGCAGCACCAGGTTCATCAGCACGATGTCGTAGTTCGCCAGGGCCGGATTGCTGATGTCGATGATCCGTCGCGCGCTGCCGCCGGACAGGGTGGCGCCGCCGCCGTCGAGGCGTACCGCGCGGGTGATCTGCAAGGTGGCGTCGAGTGTCAGCGTGGCGCCGCCGAGGTTCAGGCGGAGATCGCCGCCGGCATTCAACGCCGCCTGCAGCTGTGCGCGCGTGACGCTTCCGGGGCTGCCATTGCCGAGCACTGTCGGGCTGGCCAGCAGCGGTGTCGCCGGCGTGTCGCAATTGAACTCCTGGGTGCTCGCAGTGGCGCACCAGAGCCAGGCCAGCAGGGCGTAGCGCGTGCGCATGGCGAGTCTCCGTCCAAGGTGCTGACAGTGCGATGGTAGCGCGCTGCTTTCGCGCAGACCGTGATCAGGCATGCTTGCGCGCTCTCCGGTTCGAAGGTCCGACCATGCTGCTGCGCGCCCTGTCACTGTCGCTCGCCTGCGCCCTGTCCCCGCCGATCCTGGCGGCGGACGCTGACTGGACTACCCCCGCCGAGGCCAGCGATTACGCGCGCACGCCGCGCTACGCCGAGACGATGCAATGGTTCCAGCGCCTGGACGCGGCCAGCCCTGCGGCCAGCCTGTTCGCCTTCGGCCGCAGCGCGCAGGGGCGCGCGCTGAACGCGGTGGTGCTGAGCTCCGACGGCATCGCCACGCCGGAAGCGGCGCGCGCTTCGGGCAAGCCGGTGATCCTGCTGCAGGCGGGCATCCACGCGGGCGAGATCGAGGGCAAGGACGCGCTGATGGCGCTCTCGCGCGAGTTGCTGTTCGGCGCCGACCGTGCGCTGCTGGAGCCGGTGGTGCTGGTGCTGGTGCCGATCTTCAACGTCGACGGCCACGAGCGCTTCGGGCCTTACAACCGGATCAACCAGAACGGCCCGGCGGAAATGGGCTGGCGCGCCACCGCGCAGAACCTCAACCTCAACCGCGACTACACCAAGGCCGACGCCCCGGAGATGCAGGCCTGGCTGCGGCTGTGGCAGGCCTGGCAGCCGGACCTGCTGGTCGATCTGCACAACACCGACGGCGCCGACTATCAGTACGCCATGACCTGGGCCTACGAGGCCGGGCCGAACATCCACGGCGCGCTCGCCGGCTGGCAGCGAAAGAGCTTCGATCAGGCGGTCAAGCCGGCGCTGGCCAAGGCCGGCTGGCCGGTCGCCTTCTACGTCAACATGCAGAACTGGGACGATCTGCGCGCCGGGTTGGTCGAGGGCGTCTCCGCGCCGAGGTTTTCGGTTGGCTACGCCGCCGCCGCCGGCCGTCCCGGGCTGCTGCTCGAATCGCACATGGTCAAGGACCACAAGACCCGCGCGCTGGCGACCCTGGCCACGCTGCGCGAGGTGCTGCGCGCGGTCGCCGCCGACCCGGTCGCGCTGAAGGCGGAAGTAGCGGCAGCCGATGGCGAACGCTTCGATGCGGACCAGCCGGTGCCGCTGGCCTTCGATCTGTCGGCGAAGACCGAGCCGATGGACTTCCTCGGCTACGCGGAAACCCGCACGCCGAGCGAGGTCTCCGGCGGCAACTGGGTGCAGTACGACCAGTCCCGCCCGGAGACCTTCGCGCTGCCAGTGCAGCGTGAGGTCACGGTCACCGCCAGCGCCGCAGCGCCGGCCGCCTACCTGGTGCCGCCGCAATGGACCCAGGTCATCGAGCGCCTGCAGTTGCACGGCATCCGCATGCAGCGGCTGCCTGCGGCGGCGCGCGTGACCGGCGAGCGCCACCGCTTCAGCAAGGTCGAGTGGGCGCCGCGGCCCTTCGAGGGACGCCACCTCGTAACCACCTTGGAATCGACCCTGGAGCCGGTCGCGGCCGAGGTTCCCGCCGGGAGCTGGCTGATCGACATGGACCAGCCGCGCGCGCGCCTCATCGCGCTGCTGCTGGAGCCCGCCAGCGGCGACAGCCTGATCCGCTGGGGCTTTTTCGACACCATCTTCGAGGAGAAGGAATACGCCGAGGCGCGCGTGCTCGAGCGCCTCGCGCGCGAGATGCTGGCGGCGGATGCGGCCCTCAAACGCGAGTTCGAAGCGCGCCTGGCCAGCGACACGGCCTTCGCCGCCGACCCGCGCGCCCGCCTGCGCTTCTTCTACGAACGCTCGCCCTACTTCGACCAGGCCTGGATGCGCTATCCGGTGCTGCGACTGGATGCGCGGGCGCTGGCCGGGCTGACGGCGGACTGACGCGCCCCGACGGGACCCCAGTTCCGGGGTGCCGCACGAGCACGCAATCGCGGACACTGTTGGCACCGTCCGGGCGGGAAGAAGGCCGATGCGTGCGCTGCGATGTGTGCTGGTCGTGCTGGGGCTGTGCCTGTCCGCTGCGGCGACCGCCCAGGGCGCCCATGAGCCCTTCGACTATCCGCTGAACGACAACCTTGCCGGCGCCAATGGCGGGGTGGGCTTCGACGGGCCGTGGACGGTGACCGCGAACGGCCCGTCATCCGCCGTCACCGGCGCGCAGAGCGGCGTGATCGTCGCCGGGCTGTCCTACAGCGACGCCCTCGGGCAGGTCCTGCCGGTGTCCGGCGGTGCCTGGCAGGCCAACAGCAGCCTGGCGTTCGGGCAAGGCCAGCGCGGCACCGTTGCCGTGCCGGGCGGCGCCGTCTCGAGCTCCTGCTGCAACGACGGCCGCAGCCGCGACATCGGCAATGCAGCCGGCAAGACCACGCTGATGGTGATGCGCCTGGACTTCGCATCCAGCGCCAGCGACACCATGCACGCACGGCTCAACCCGGTCGTCGGCCAGCCGCTGAGCGCGCCGCAACTGATTGGCAGTTTCCGCAACTACGCCAGCCTGTTCAGCGGCTTGAGCCTGGTCTGGGGCGACCAGCGCCAGTTCGACTTCGACGAGTTGCGCGCCAGCCTGACGTCGCCGGCGGGACTCCCCACGCTGGTCGTCGACACCACCAGCGACGACGGCTCTGTCGCCTTCCAGGCCTGCACGAGCGCGCCGGGCGACTGCTCGCTGCGCGGCGCGATCACCAAGGCCAACCTCGACGATGCTGCCGACACGCTGCACTTCGCGATTCCGGGCAGCGATCCCGGCTGCGATGGCAGTGGCGTGTGCCGGATCGCGCCGCTGAGCGTGCTGCCGACGATCGCCAAGCCGCTGACCATCGACGGCTACACCCAGCCCGGCGCCAGTGCGAACACGATCCCGGCGCCCGGCGCGCTCGACAGCGTGATCAAGATCGAGATCGACGGCAGCGGCGTGGCCGCCGCGGTGCCGGCGATCCTCAACATCGGTGCCGCCGGCCCGACTGGCGCCGCGCCGCTGGTGATCCTGCGCGGCCTCGCGATTGGTGGCGTGCCGTCGAACAACGGCACCAACGCGGTGAACTTCGGCTTCCGCTCGGCGGACTCCCGCGTCGAGGGCTGCTATCTCGGCACCGATGCCAGCGGCGGCGTCGCGCGCTCCGCGCAGTTCGGCGTGCTGGCTGACGAGAGCGTGACCATCGGCGGCGACACGCCGGCGGCGCGCAACCTGGTGTCGCGCAACCGCAGCGACGGCCTGCGCCTGGCCGGCGCGCCGCGCGTCGAGGGCAACCTGATCGGCTTGCGCCGGGATGGCCTGGCGGAACTGCCGAACAGCGGCGATGGCATCCGCATCACCAGCAACTGCAGCGCGCCGTTCCCCAGCCTGGTCGGCAACCGCATCGCCGGCAATGCCGGGCGAGGCCTGTTCTGGACTGGTGGCGACATCTGCAGCAGCGACGCCGGCGGCGCGCTGAGCGGCAATGTGTTCGGCCTGGCGGTCGACGGCAATCCGCTTGGCAATGCGGCGGGCGCGATCGCCATCGCCGCCCAGGGCAGCGGTGTCGACATCGGCGGGCTCGCGGCCGGGCAGGGCAACACGATCGCGCAGAGCTTCGGCAGCCCCGGCCACGGCATCGCCGGCCTGCGCCGCTTCGTGCGGGCGCGCGGCAATGCGTGGTCCGGCAATGCGGGCCTGGGGCTGAGCATCGGTGCCGCGGCCGGCACGCGCTCGCTCAACGATGTCGGCGATGAGGATTCCATCAGTACCTCGCGCCAGCAGAACTGGCCGGAGATCAGCGCCTTCAGCCAGGCCGGCAACCAGTTGAACCTGAGTTACCGGGTGGATTCGGAGTTCGACGCGGGCGCCGCCGGCGGCAGATCGGTCTATCCGCTGACGGTCGACTTCTACCGCGCCAACGGCGACGAGGGCGAGGTCTACCTCGGTAGCGACACCTACACCAGCGGCAACGCGCAGCAGGTCAAGGCGATTGCGCTGACGCTGCCGGTCGGCGTCAGCTTCGGCCCCAACGACGTGGTCGTCGCCACCGCGATCGACGCCCAGGGCAACCAGAGCGAGTTCAACTTCTATCGCATCCAGAGCCTGGCGATCCTGTCCGACGATCCGGACCCGAGCCCGGCCGGCGTGCCGTACACGGTGACGGTGCGCGCCGAGGCGGTGCCCGGCGAGCCCTTCGCGCCGAATGGCCGCGTGCGCATCGTCGACGGCCGCGGCGGCGAATGCCGTGCGACGCTGGTGCCGACCGCCACGCCGCTGCGCAGCGAGGGCAGTTGCGAGCTGCTCAGCACCGGCGCGCCGGGCGCCATCACGCTGACCGCATCCCTGCCGGCAACCGAGAGCGCCTTCGCGCTCGCCGGCGGCACCAGCGTCGCCAACGCCACCGCCAGCCACACGCTCACCGCGGGCATCGAGGCGCTGGAACTGGTGGCCGGCAGCGGCCAGACCGCAGCGGTTGGCGATGCCTTCGCCTTGCCCCTGCAAGTGCGCACACTCGGCGTCGGCGGCGCGCTGATCGCCGGCGTGCCGGTGCAGTTCAGCGGGCCGGCAACCGGCGCCGGTGCCAGTTTCGATCCGGTCACCGCGGTCAGCGGCGCGGACGGCATCGCCAGCACCACCGCAACCGCCGTCCGCAACGGTGGCAGTTACACCGTGACCGCGCGCGTCGGTAGCTTGAGCCAGGACTTCACGCTGACCAACGAGCCGGGCCTCGATACCGCGCTCGCCATCGTCTCCAACCTGCCGAACCCGTCGAACCCCGGCCAGGCGGTGACCGTCACCATCGCGCTGAATCCTGAAGCCGGCGGTCCGCCGCCGACCGGCAGCGTCGCGGTCAGCGCGAACACCGGCGAGGCCTGCACCATCGTGCTGCCGGCCGTCAGTTGCCAGCTGCTGTTCACCACCGTCGGCGCGCGCCCGATCCAGGCCTTCTACCCGGGCGATGGGGCCTACCGCAGCAGCAAGGCGGCGTTCGCGACGCACACAGTGGCGAACACGCCGAGCCTGCGCATCGGCGACGTCAGCCAGAACGAGGGCGATGCCGGCAGCAGCGCCCTGGTGTTCACGGTGACGCTGGACAACCCCACCGGCGCCGCGGTCAGCGTCGACTACGCGACGGCCGACGACAGCGCCGTCGCACCCGGCGACTACAGCGCGAGCGCCGGTACCCTGAACTTCTCCGGCAGCACGACGACACAGACGATCAGCGTGCCGGTGGCCGGCGACAGCGACATCGAAGCCGACGAGCGCTTCTTCGTGAACCTCGCCAATGCCAGCGGCGCGGCGCTCGCCGACGCGCAGGCCAAGGGCACGATCTTCAACGACGACGCGCCGGTGCTGCCGGCGGTGTCGATCGACGATGTGATCGTCCAGGAGCCGGTGCTGCGCGGCCTGACGCAGACGCGCGCGCGCTTCACGGTGACGCTCGACCGCCCGGCCGCGGCGCCGGCCTCGGTGCGCGTGCGCACGCTCAGCGGCAGCGCGACCCAGGGGCAGGATTTCGACGGCAACGATTTCGTGCTCGGCTTCAGCGCCGGCCAGCGCCAGAAAACGCTGGACGTCTTCATCCGCGACGACCTGGTGAGCGAGCCCACCGAAACCTTCAGCGTGGAGCTCTCGCAGCCGCAGGGCCTGACCATCGCCCGTGCGCTCGGCGCGGGCAGCATCCTCGACGATGGCCCGGATGCCAGCCTGACGGTGAACTCCGCCGCCGATCCCGGCGACGGCGTATGCACGCCTGCCGATTGCACGCTGCGCGAAGCGATCCTGCGCGCCGGCCAGTTGCAGTCGGTGCGCATTGCGTTCGCGATTCCCGGCAGCGGCCCGCACCGCATCCTGCTGAACGCGCCGCTGCCGATCCTGCCATCGACGCTGCACACCATCGATGGCTACACCCAGCCCGGCAGCCGGCCGAATAGCCGCGCCATCGGCGATCCGCGCGGGCTGGATGCGGACCTGCGCATCGTCGTCGACGCCAGCGCCATCGGCGGCGGCGGGTTCACGCTGCAGCACGGCGGCACCCTGCGCGGACTCGCCCTCGTGCGCGTCAGCGTCAACGCGCGCAACGCCTTCAACGGGCGCCCGACGCGCATCGTCGGCAACTACATCGGCAGCGACGAGAGCGGTACGCTGGCGGCGGCGAGCGGCGTGGTGCTGACGGTCGACGGGCGCTCCGCGGACGGCCTGGTCGACCTCCTCGTCGGCGGCGATGGCGCCGATCGCAACCTGCTGCTCGGCACGCTGTCGCTGAACAGCAACAACGCCCAGTTGCGCGCCGGCACCCGCATCCGCATCGAGGGCAACCTGATCGGCGGGCTCGGCGCCGCGGGCCTGCCGGTCGCGTCGCTCAGTCGCGCCATCGCCATTACCGACGACAACCCGAACGGCATCGTCAGCGCGCTGACGCTGGTCGGCAATGTGCTCGGCGGCTACAGCGAGGCCGGCGTCGCGCTCGAACCCGGCAGCAGCGTGTTCTGCTGCGTCAGCCCGGGGCTCAAGCTGGATGCCAGCGGCAACTGGTTCGGCACCGACAGCAGCGGCCGCAGCCTCGCCACGGGCAACGGCATCGAGGTCCTGCCGGGCAACTTCCGACAATTCGAGGACCTGCGCTTCGTCGCCGATCACTTCGGGCCGGGACAGACCGCGGCGCGCATCCACGCGCTCAGCGGGCCCAATCGCGCACACCGCGTGCTGGTGGTGCCGGCCTCGATGGCGGCGCAGCCGGCGGTGATCGACCTCGCGCCCTTTGGCGCCACGCCCAACGACATTGGCGACAACGACAGCGGGCCGAACGAGTTGCTGAACTTCCCGGAGCTGCTGGCGGTCGCCTACAACGACCGCGGCGACCGCCTGCGCATCCGCTACCGCATGGAACCGGCCAGCACCGCCGGCGACTTGACGCGCAGCGTGGCGCATTTCTATGCCGAGGAAGACGGTCGGCTAGTATGGCTGGGCGCACGCCCCTACGGCGGCGGCATAGACGAGTTCGACCTCGCGCTCGGCCGGCGCCTGCCGCTGGACACCGCGATCCACGCCCTGCACGAGCGCGAGCAGTCAGCGCCGATCAGCTCGGAGCTGGCGACCAGCTCGCTGCCGCTGGCCGGCAACCAGTTGCTGGCGCAGGCCGCGGCGACCCGCGAGAACGCCGGGCCGCTGCGCTTTGCGATCCGCTCCGAGCGCCCGCTCGCCGCGCCGCGGAGCTTGCGCTTCCGCAGCATCGACGCCAGCGCGCGCGCCGGCAGCGACTACACCGCCGTGGACGGCAGCGTGCAGGCGCCCGCCGGCGAGTTCGAGGTGTTCGTCGACGTGCCGCTGCTCAACGACGCGCTGGTCGAGCGCGCGGAGAGCTTCCAGCTGGAAGTCTGGAGCGAGGAGGACTTCGGCCTCGGCTCGGCGCTGGTCACCGGCAGTATCGTCGACGAGGACGTCGTGCGTCCCGACGTGCGCCAGTTCGACACCCTGAATCTCGACGCGCTCGACGGCCGACGCGGCTTCCGCATCGAGCATCCGCGCGCCGATGAGGCGGTGCTGGTGGACCTCGGCGATTTCGATGGCGCGCCGGGCAGCCGCCTGGCGCTGGCGATCAGCGAGGTCGGTGGCGACAGCCGGTCGCGCACCGGCGGCTTCCGCGCGCAAAGCTCGCTGCAACTGCTGCCCGCGCTGGCGCCGCCGTTCGCGGCAACCCTGTCGCTGGGACGTTTCCAGCCGAATTTCTACGTGGACACCGCGAGGGAGGGTGCCGCGTTGCTGCCGGCGACGCTCGGCAGGATCCGTGGCGCGGCCAGCCGGCCGAGCATCGGCCTGCGCGGGAACGCCTCGATCTACCTGATCCACGGTCGCGACAGCCTGCCGGCGAGCGGCTCGATCCAGTCGCTCGCCAGCGGCGCCGATGGCCAGACACTGGCGCTGTCCGCGGCGGCCCAGCGCATCGTCGCGGTCGGCGACGTCAACGGCGACGGCCGTGAGGATGCCGCGGTCGCGGTGCCGCCGCGCGCCTTCCTGCTGCTCGGCCGCAACGATGGCGCACCGCTCGTGCTTGGCCCGGCGATCCAGGCAAACGGGCCCGAAGGCGTCGAAATCCTGCAGATCGCCGGTGCCGGCGATCTCAACGGTGACGGCCGCGACGACCTGGTCGTGCGCGGTCGCAACGCGGCGGGCTATTCCTTGTGGCTGATTCCCGGCCGCACCAATTTCACCGGCGCCCAGGTGCCGGACACCGGCCAGGCGCAAATCGTCGATCCCTTCGCCAGCGGCGGCGCGGCCGAATTGGCCGATACGCTGGAGTTCGTCAGCGGCGATACCGGCTTTGTCGAGGATGGCAACGCGGCGATCGTGGACTTCCTGGCGATCGCGGCGCCCGCCTCCGACGGCGGCCTGACGCTGTTGTTCGGCGGCGCGCCGCTCGAAGACGTCGTCGATCCGCTGCGTCGCCAGCGCATCCTTCCGGCCTTCCCGGGCGATCGCACCGGCCAGGGTCTCGCCGTGCTGCCGGACTTCGACGGCAGCGGCGGTGCGGAACTGGCCATCGGCATACCCGGCGCCGAAGCGCCCCACACCGGTAGCGGCCGCATCGCGATCCTGCACGCTCGCTTGCAGCCCGGCACCCTGTCCCTGGCGGATGCCGGCGACAGCATCCAGTGGCTGGTCGGCCAGCAGGAACAGCGCGCTGGCTGGCGCCTGGCGGCACTGCCCGATGTCGATGGCGACGGCCTCGACGACCTCGGGGTCAGCGCGCCGGCGGTGGGTCGCAGCTATGTGGTGTTCAGCAGCGAGCGCATCTTCAGCACCAGCGGCGAGGAGCGCCCGCCGCCGGCCGCCGAGCCTGCCGTCTACTCGTCCGCGGGCGGCGGCGCCGAGATCCGGATCGGGCGCAGCGCGGGCGTCTACAACGAGGTCGAGCTGCTGCCCGCCGGCGATTTCGACGGCGACGGTCGCGGCGATGTGCTGATCGGCCAGCCGAGCGTGCAGGCGCTGGATGCCAAGGCCGCGCGCCGCGCCGGGCGCGCCGCCAGCGTTGCCGGCGAGGGTGCGATCGCGCTGCTGCTGTCCTCCGGGCAGTCGCTGCCGCCGAATTTCGGACTCGACGACCTGCCGCTCGGCGCGGTGCGCATCCGCCGCGCGGAGGACCCGGAACAGCCGCTCGCGGTCGCGTACGCGGCCGGCGGCGACTACAACGGCGACGGCCGCACCGACCTCGCCTTCCTGGCCGGCACGCTCGACCGCATCGCCATCGTTCATGGCCGCGGCGTCGACCGGTTCGCGCCTGCCTTCCTCGATCCCTTCCGCGAGGCCGACGACACCTTGCAGCCCTGCACCGGCATCCTGCACCTGGCCCACCTCGGCGATGTCGACGGCGACGGCTTCGACGACCTGGGCGTGCTGTGTCCGACGCTTGGCGGCCAGCAACTGTCGGCGCTGCAGATCCACTTCGGCTCGGCCACCGGCTTCAGCGGGGTGGCGTCGATCAACGGCGTGCGCAACATCGGCAGCGCGCCCTCCATCGGCCCGGTCCGCAACGATGGCAGCGGTGCCGACAGCTTCGTGCTGGCGCAGGAGGGCGGCGGCGCGACGATCATCTTCGGCGGCCCGCACATGCGCGCCGATCCGGTTGCCCTGAACGGCCACACGCTGCGCCTCGTGGGTGGCCACTTGTCGGACGAGTCCGCGGTCAGGGTGATCGGCCTCGGCCAGTTCGATGGCCAGCCGGGCGCGGACATCGGCATCGCCCACTCGCCGCCCTCGCGCGACGGCAGCCCGGTCGGCCAGGTCGAGATCCTGAGCGGCCGCGCCAGCTTCCCGGCGCTGCTCGATCTGCGCGATCCGCCGGCCGGGACGATCCAGGGCCGGGTGCTGCTGCGCGGCAGCGGCGTGCACGCGATCACCAGCCTGGACAGCCTGTCCGACCGCAACGGCGATGAACGCCGGGAACTGCTGATCGCCCTCGGCGAGGCCGAGGGCCATGCGCCGGGCTCTGGCAAGGTGTTCCTGCTGCACGGCTTTGCGCTGCCCGGCCTCGGCGCCAGCACCGAAGTGCGCGAGATCGACGATATGGTGCCGGTCGGCGCCGGCCTGACCATCCGCAACGCGGCTTTCGGGGCCGATGCGCTGGTGCAGGTGCGCGCCATCCGCGACTTCGACGGCCCCGGTCTCGATGCCATCGGTTTCGGTGCTCAGAGCGACGATTTGCGCGGCCTGGTCGCGCGCAAGGGGCGTCTGGTCATCATCCGGGCACCGGCGCTGCCGCCGCCATGAGCGCATCCGTGCCGCGGACGACTGGCGCGGGCACCCCCGCGCCGGGCAGCATCGACGCCGGAATCCCGACGGAGCCGGAGATGGGTGCGCGCACCGGGCCTTGCACGCTGCTGATCGTCGAGGACGAGGCGCGCACGCGGGCACGCCTCGCGCAGGTGATCGCCGCGCAGCCGCACTTCCTGCTGGCGGGCGCCGCGGCGACCCTCGCGGAGGCGCGCACTGCGATCGCGGCGCAAGTGCCCGAGGTGCTGCTGCTCGACCTCGGCCTGCCCGATGGCAGCGGCATCGAGCTGATCGTCGAGACCCGGCGGCTGGCGCGCCCGCCGGAGGTGCTGGTGATCTCGGTGATGGGCGACGAGGGCAGTGTGCTCGCGGCGATCCAGGCCGGCGCCGGTGGCTATCTGCTGAAGGACTCGGAGGACGCCGCGGTGGTGGCTGCGATCGAGCAGTTGCTGCAGGGTGGCGCGCCGCTCAGTCCCAGCATCGCCGTGCACCTGATGCGCCGGCTGCAGGCGCCGGCCGATCCGGCGGCACGTGCCGCGCCCGAGCTCAGCGCGCGCGAGACCGAGCTGCTGCGATTGATTGCCAAGGGCCTGAGTTACGAGGAAGTCGCGCAGCTCACCGGCCTGCGTTACAACACCATCGCCTCCTACGCCAAGGAGCTGTATCGCAAGCTGCAGGTGCGCGGGCGTGCCGAGGCGGCCTTCGAGGCGGTGCAACTCGGGCTGGTCGGCGGAGCCCGGGAATCCGGATGAGCGCGGGCCCCGCGCAAGGCCGGTTCGCGGCGGCGGCACGGCTGGGCGCGCGCGGCGCCTGGTGGTGGCTGCCGCTGCTGTTGCTGGGCGCACTGGTGTGGCTGGCAAACGGCGTCAGTCCGACCTGGCGCGAGGTGCGCGAACTGGCGCTGCACGAGTGGCAGTCGACGCGCTGCGTGCCGGCCGCCGGAGAGGAATGGCGCCCGGCGGCGCTACCCTTCTGGGGCGTCGGCGACTGCTGGCTGCTGCGCACGCGCATCGACCGGCCAGGGCTGGAACTGGAAGGCTCAATGCTGGTGCTCGCTGGCGTGCATCAGGACGTCAGCGTGATCGTCAATGGCATCCAGGTGCGCAGCGCCGATCTGCACGGCGACCATTCGCGATTGTCCGGCTTGCTCTGGCTGAGTCTTGCCGACGGCCTGCTGCGCCCGGGAAGCAACGAACTGCTGCTGGAGCTGCGCAGCGGCAGCGGCGCGTTGCCGCGAGTCAACCTGGGCAGCGCCCTGATTGGTCCGAGCCGTCTCATGCAGGACTTCCAGACACGCTACGAATGGCTGCATGCCGCCGGTGCCGGTGCCGTGTTGGTACTACTCGGCGGCATCCTGCTGTTCCTGGTGCCGATCTCGATCGCGCGCCCGCAGGAGGCGCTGTACCGCTGGTTCGCGTTGGCGTTGGTGGGCAGCGTGGTCTACGTGTCCAACTTCGCCGGCGACTGGCGACCGCTGGACTTTCTCGCCTGGGCGGCGGCCATCCACCTCGGCCTGGTGCTTGCCGCCTATGCGCTGGCACGATGCTCCTGCGCGCTGCTGGCGACGCCGGTGCCGCGCTGGCCGCTGCTGCTGGCGGGCGCCGCGACACTGCTGGTGCTGCTCGAAGCCGTGTGGTGGCCGCGTGCCGGCACCTCGCTGATCTCGCTGACCTATCGCTTGCTGGTGCTGGCGCTGCTGGCCGGGCTGACCGGGTGGTGGTGGCGCCGGCGCCACGCAATGCACCGACCCGATGGCCGCTGGTTCGCCGCGGCGCTGGTGCTGTTGATGACGCTGGGGGTGCTCGACGTGCTGCGGCTGCTGCTGCGCGGCGTCTGGAGCACGCCCGGCTACCTGTTGCACTGGGGCATCCTGTACATCGCGCTGCTGCTGTTCGTGGTGCTGCTGCTGCGCATCCTCGACGGCCTGCGCCAGGCGGAGCGCGGGCGCGCCGAACTGGCCATCGAGCTGGCGCAGCGCAGCCGCGAACTCGAAGCCGAATTCGGCCGGCGCCGTGCGGCCGAGTCGGCGCGCATGCTCGCCGATGAGCGCGCGCGCATCATGCGCGACATGCACGACGGCGTGGGTGGCCAACTGGTCGCCCTGATCGGGCAGGTCCAGGGTCGTCAAGTGGACGCGGCGCAGCTGGCGCCGCAGTTGCGCAGCACGCTCGACGACCTGCGGCTGATGATCGATTCGCTGGACAGCGCCTGCGCCGATCTGTCGGTGGCGCTCGGCATGTTCCGTGCGCGCATGGAACCGATGCTCACGGGTCAGCCGGTGCGGGTCGCATGGCGCACCGCGCACCTGCCGGACCTGCCGCCGGCGTCGCCGGCGACCGTTCTGCATGTGCTGCGCATCCTGCAGGAGGCGCTGACCAACGCGCTCAAGCATGCGCAGGCGCGGCGCATCGAGATCGCAGCCGACTGGGTTGGCGCCCGGCTGCGCATCGAGGTCACCGACGATGGCCACTGGCGCGAGGGCGGCAGTGGCCGCGGACTCGCCAGCATGCGCGCCCGCACCGCGGCGATCGCTGGCAACCTCGACATCGCCCACGACGCAAACGGCACCCGGGTGACACTGGAATTGCCGCTGGGATGAGCCGAGGCGCGAATCGCTCTATGTAGGCCGGGGTAGCGCGCAGCGCTTCCCCGGCAGAAAGGCGCCGCAGAGCCGCTGCGCGCCACTGCGGCCTACAGTCACAATGCAGGCGCCGCATCCGACGGACATTGCAGCAGTCGCGCGAGTGCTGGATCGTCGACTCGGCCAGCATCCAGACACGCGTCGAATGCGTCGAGCACCGCCAGTTGCACGTTGCCCGCGCGCAGCCGCGCGATTTCTGCGCGCAGCTCGTCGGCGAGCGCCGGATCGCTGCGCGCTGGCGGCAGCGCCCCGGCAAGGCCGAGATCGAGCAGCCACAGGTCGGCCTCCAGCGGTCGCGCCGGTGGCTGCGGCGGTGCCGGCATGCACTCATCGAGGCCGGCGGCGAGGCAGCAGTCCTCGCGCAGGCCACGCACCCAGTCCGGGTCGACCGCCGGCGGATCGCGGGTCAGCGCGGCGTGCACGGCGGCGTGCTCACCCCGATGCGCGCGCAACAGCGCGCTCACGTAGCTCTGCATCGGCGATGCCGCGGGCGTCGCCAGGAAGGCGTCGCAGGCCGCCTCGTCGCCGGCCAGGCAATGCGCCTCGCCGAGACTGATGCGCGCCGCCACCAGGCCCGGGTTGATCGTCGCGGCGCTTTCCAGCCAGGGCTGCGCAGCGCGCGGCTGGCCGCCGTACAGCAGCGCATTGCCCAGCCACAACTGGATCGCGTCGTGCCCCGGCTCCAGCCGGTGCGCCTGCAGCAACTGCAGCTCGGCGCGCCGGTATTGCCCCCGCATCATGGACGCCAGACCACGCGCTGCGTGGGCGATGCCGTTGTCGGCATCCAGCGCCAGCGCCGCATCCACTGCGGCGGCCGCGCGCGCGAGTCCGGCTTCGAGCGGCTGCAGGCCGTACTCCGTGGAGAGCAGTTCCGTGATCGCCAGTTCGGCGTGGCCGTCGGCGAATTCCGGCTGTGCCTCTACCACCTCGCGCAGCAGTTCGCGCGCGCGTCCCACACTGTCGCCGTTGCGCTGCTGCAGATGGCCGAGCGCCGCGAGCCAGGCGGCCATCGAGCGCTCGTCGAGCGTCGCGCCGGTGCGCGGTCGCGGCGCCGGACGCCGCAGTTGCAGCGCCACCCACCAGGCCACCGCGTGCGACCAGTCGCGCGGCGCGTTGCGCGGATGGATGAAGGTCTCCTGGTAGCTGCGGGAGTCGGCGCAGTCGCGCAGTTCGGTCGCAGTGATGTCGCTGACTTCGCTGTGGCGGCGCACGATGCGCAGCGTGTGGCTGGCACCGCGGAGCTCGCAACCGGCGGGATCGACGTGCACGCCGATGCCGCGCAGGGCCCGCAGCCGCAGCGCCATCAGCTCCAGCACGCCGCGCTGTTCGACATCCGGGCGTGCCTGCTCCGATCCCGGCGGCAGCAGCACCAGCAGCAGCGGCTCCCGCGGCTGCTCGCAGGCGCCGAGCGCGCACACGGCAAGGCCCGCCAGCAACCAGGCAAGGACACGCTGGCCAGCGCGGCTCACCGCTCGCGCCCCGCGGCACAATCCGCCGCCAGTCGGTCCAGCTGCGCCGCCAGGCGCGCTGCCGGCCGGGAGTCATCCAGCGCCACCCGCAGGCGATCGAGCGTCGCCCGGTCGGCGCCGTCCAGCGGCGAGTCCGCGCACAGGCGGGCCACGCCGTGTTCGCCGAGCGCTTCGAACAGCCGCGACGGGCAAGCGAGCGCCCGGCCGGACAGCGGCTGCGACGCCGGCAGGACCACGCCGCAGGCCTCCAGCGCGTGCGCCAGCTGGCCCGGCGCGGCGCGATCAAATGCCAGTTCCACGTTGACCTGGTCGCTGCCATGGGGCGCCCTACGTCGGCGCTCGAGTTCGCGCTCGAAGGCCGCGCGAGTGGCCGCGTCGAGCGGCTTTGCGCGCAGCGTCGCCTCGGCCTTCGCCGCGGTAGTCACCAGCGCCTGGTCGTGAACGGCCAGCAGTGACTCCAGTTCCCGCGCGCAGTAGAGGTCGCCGCGGCAATCGGCCAATGCCGCGTCGAAGTCGTTGGCACCATGGCGGGCAAAAGCGGCGATGCCGTCGATCTGGCCGGCAATTCCAGGGCTCTCCGCGCGCAGTTCATCGGCGAAGCGGGCGATCGCGAGCCAGTCGTCGGCGTTGGGCGGCGGCGCCGTGCGCAGCAGGTTCACGGTCTCGTAGGCGATCGCGGTGCGCGCGGGCCGGTCGTGCCGCGCCAGGTCGAGTCCCGCCAGCGCCGCGCCCCAACCGCCGGGCTGGACGCCGTAGAGCGGGTCGATGCTCGCCTGCATCGCGCGCGCCGCCTGCATCGCACGCTGCTGCTTCAGGTACTGCTGGGTGAACCAGAGCCCGCCGAGCGCAAGGTAGGCGCCGAGCACCCAGGCCCCGCCGAGGAGGGCCCGGCGCCAGCGCCGAGCCTGTTCGCGTCGCGTGCTCCAGCCCACGATCATGCCGACGATCACCGGCGCCAGTACCAGCGCCAGGGCTGCGGCGCCGATCAGGATCGCCGCCTCATCGCTGATCCAACGGCCGCCGAAGCTGCAGCTGCCCATGGGCTTCACTCCCGCCTGTGCGCGGGCATCGTGGCAGGTGCGCCCGGCGCGCTAGAATCGCGCGCTTTGCTCCCGGGGCAGACGCTCATGCGCATCTCGAACTTCCATCTCAGCACGGTCAAGGAAACGCCGGCCGACGCTGATGTCGTCAGCCAGCAACTGATGCTGCGCGCCGGCATGATCCGCAAACTGGCGGCCGGCATCTACACCTGGACGCCGCTCGGCCTGCGCGCGCTGCGCAAGGTGGAGGCGATCGTGCGCGAGGAGATGAACCGCGCCGGTGCGCTGGAACTGCTGATGCCGTCGATCCAGCCGCGCGAGCTGTGGGAAGAGACCGAGCGCTGGGCCAAGTTCGGCGGGCAGCTGCTGAAGATCAAGGACCGCAAGGACGGCGAGTTCTGCTACGGCCCGACCCACGAGGAAGTGATCACCGATTTCGCGCGCAACGAGTTGCGTTCCTACAAGCAGCTGCCGATCAACTTCTACCAGATCCAGACCAAGTTCCGTGACGAGATCCGCCCGCGCTTCGGCGTGATGCGTGCGCGCGAGTTCCTGATGAAGGACGCCTACTCCTTCCATCTGGACACCGAGTGCATGCAGCGCGAGTACCAGAACATGTACGACGCCTACACCCGGATCTTCACCCGCCTGGGCCTGAAGTTCCGCGCGGTGGCGGCCGACACCGGCGCAATCGGCGGCAGCGGGTCGCACGAATTCCATGTGCTGGCGGATTCGGGCGAGGACGCGATCGCCTTCACCAGCGAGGGTAACTACGCGGCGAATGTGGAACTGGCCGAGGCCGCCGCGCCCGCCGCGCCGCGCGCCGCGCCGGCCGAGGCGCTGGAGAAGGTCGCCACGCCGACGCAGAAGACCTGCGAAGAAGTGGCCGAGCTGCTCGGCCTGCCGCTGGCGCGCTCGGTCAAGTCCTTCGCCGTGGTGGGCGAACAGGGCTTCACCCTGGTGCTGGTGCGCGGCGACCACATGGTCAACGAGATCAAGCTGCAGAAGGTCGCCGGCCTGGCCGACTTCCGCCTCGCCACCGAAGCCGAGATCGTCGACCACCTGGGCTCGGTGCCCGGCTTCATCGGCCCGGTTGGACCGGCCAAGGCGATCACTGTGGTCGCCGACCGCACGGTCGCGGCAATGAGCGATTTCGTGGTCGGCGCGAACCAGGCCGGCTTCCACACCCGCGGCGTCAACTGGGGCCGCGACCTGCCCGAGCCGGACGTGGTGGCGGACGTGCGCAATGTGGTCGAGGGTGAGCCCGCGCCGAATGGCATGGGCACCTGGTCGATCGCGCGCGGCATCGAGGTCGGCCACGTGTTCCAGCTCGGCCAGAAGTACGCCGAGGCGATGGGCGCGCAGGTGCTCGACGAGAACGGCAAGGCGCGCACCATGTACATGGGCTGCTACGGGATCGGCGTCAGCCGCATCGTCGCCGCGGCG